>PDMW01052731.1_pt1 | contig 13606 bp, 2 predicted proteins | sample 1515511 | NCBI WGS metagenome assembly PDMW01 (sample SAMN07343023, study PRJNA328102) | Marine metagenome, whole genome shotgun sequencing project. | biome: marine; feature: bay; material: water; isolation source: viruses from water sample < 0.22 micron filtered, nuclease treated, low... ... | reverse complement strand
GAAAGTAACTCCAGAAGATCCTTTTATTCTCAATGCCATCTATCTTTTTTTAAGTATTTAGATTCCGAACCTTGAACGGGTTGCGTTGAAGTTTTGTTGGATTTCTGCTGCTGTGAGTGTTCTATCATATACTTTTAAATTTGAAATTCTTCCAGTATATTCATTAGTATTATTGTTATTTTGTCCTATATGATGTGCAGCTCCATCGGTGCTATTTACTATATTACCAGTGACTGCTATATGTATCCATTCATTTAAATTAAAATTTGTATCAGTTCCTGTGCTACCTCCATTAAGAATTTGACTTACACCGTTATAATAAATAGCAGTCGCAGTGCCATCGGTGGAGATTTGTATATCACCTGTAGAGCCATAAACTTCGGTCGCAATTTGAATTCCATCTGGATCTCCACCGTATCCTCCAGATATCAACATAGCAGCGTTATTTGTCTTAGTTGCTGTTTTATAAATCCATGCTTCAAAACTATATGCACTACTTGTAGATACTTGAAAACCAGAATCTAATACAGCATGATCATTAGTTCCGTCAAAAAAAATAGAACCACCATTATCAGAACTATAAGTAGGACCATTAACCAGTGTCGCATTATTACCATTACCACTCAAGTCAGACCAAGTAGTTCCACTACCAGGATAACTAAGAAAGTTTCCTGCATCCAAGTTCAATACAAGACCTGATTGAACTATGTCAAAAGTAACATGATCTTTTTTGAACCTTACTCTTATCGGATTTATAGTTGACATTTTTATACTCCAATTACAGTCCAGTTAGCTCCGTTATACCAACACAGTGCATTTGCAGAACCACCAGAAGCAACTGTGGCACCGACTGTCGGAGAGTTTGCATCAGTGACTCTTGCAATCTGACCAACGGTTCCTGAAGGCAGTCCAGACACCGTATATCCGGAATTTAATGTAACGGCACCATCTTTAAATACATCAACCACTGTGGTAGTATCAACTTGTAGATCTACAAGTTTACTAGATGCGGAAGAATTAGTATCAGTAATATTTAACTGAACACCAGTGTAAATTCCAGATGCATTGTTCCAAGTCTGGGAAAGATTCAGAACTTGATATGGTGTGGTGGTCGTGATATTACCACCAGTCAATACAACTGAACCATAGTTTGGATTATAAGTAAACGACGAACCAGCAGAAAGTCTGGAACTATCGTTATACATGATTTGGTAAGACCCAAAAGGAACAATACCGACAAATCCATTCTTTTCTGGAATTGTGACTATTCTATTCGCAGTTGGTGTTTCAAATTGAATTGTGGTTTCATAATCAGCACTAGCATCACCGACAATTAAATCACCTCCAATTCCAATGATATCCGATTTTAAACTATTGGTTTGCAGTGCATCAATGTTTGCACCATATGCAGTAAGAGATTTAATTTCAGTCTTACCTAAAAGTTCAGTCTTTTCTCTTGGAATCTTGAATTCCCAAACAGCATCACTGCCAACAAACATTGTAGCAATATAAAGTCTCTCATCATCTGGTGACAGGTACATTCCATAGATAGTGCTGAGTCTATATAAAGTACTAAAATTAAATCTGGAGTAATTATCAAGGTAAAAATCTGATGGATCCGTTGATGCAGAAGTAAAATCATATGGAACTCTTAAATCCCACTTGGTAATATGGTGAGTATCACCGATGATATAGAATTCTGTTCCGTCAGAATTGAATGTTGATGCCCATGGGCGGCTTTCAGGACTACTTGCTGCATCGTTATTGGTATCAAAACTTCTCCAATCACCATCATAATGAGCACTATCCAATTCCCATGGAGTCTCAAGATCATATGAAGTAGCATAATCTTGAACATTACAAACTACAGTAAACTGTTTTCCATCAGGTCTGAATGTAATTCCTTGTGGTACGGTTGGTTGAGTATGAGTTCCCCAATATAGTCTGAATGAATTTAGATACTTAGCAGTTCTAACATTCCATGCTTCGGAAAGATTGAACTGATGAACTCTATACAAACCATTTTCTTCATAACCACCAGAACCTGTGACATAAAGTCTGGTTCCTTCTTTTCCAAATTCAAAAGCTAACTCGGTGGAACTGACAATCGCACCAGGCATATAATATGATTCCGAAATTACATTACCAATAGTGCTAAGATCATATGGTGTTGTTAATTTATACTGATCAATTTGGTAGTTACCTCCATAGACATATACATACTCTCCATCATCACTAAGTTCCATATCATATGGAGTTGTCTGAGTTGTGCCAGACATCGTTTGTGAAAGTGATGCCGTTGATATATCCCAAGCAGTTGATAATGTATACTTGTAGATCTTATCATTCTGATCACCGACGATCCACATCTGAGTTCCATCAGACTTGAAATGAAATCCTTTTGGAGTGTTATCTTGTGATGCTACAGAAAATGTGGTTGCAGTCGATTCATCAACATAACGGAGATCGTATTCATATCCATATCCACCACCAGTGAGAGTGTATTGTGTGACATCATCACCCTGGTTACCAAGGATATAAAGTTTCCTTCCAAAATCACCCCATGCAATATCCTGTGGTCCAGTCTCTTGATTGCTAACATAGAAGTCCTTGGCAATTCTTCTTACAGATCTGAGATCCCAAGGTCTCGTCATCTCCCATCCAAAGAAGGCATCTCTCTGGGTGCCAGAAATATAGAAACGAGATCCATCTGGAAGGATATTTAAACTAAATGGTTGTGTTTCATAATTACCAATTACAAAGGTGGTTGTTAATCCTGCAGTCGAAATGTCCCAAGGTGTTGTAAGTTCATATTCCTCGATAGCACTATTGGCACTGTCATCATAATCAAGACCATACATCTTGGTGCCGTCTTCTTTAAATCTCCATTCTGTGAATGATTTTGTAGTTGGAAGAGAAAGACTTTGATTAAGTTTTGCGGATCCAACATCCCAAGGAATTCTTAAATCATATTCATATAAATCTGGATTTGTGGTGGAGTATTGACCAACATAAAGTTTTGTGCCATCTGGTTTTAGATTAACTGACCTTGGATCAGTAACAGAACCATTGTCCGCAGATTCAACAAGCAATCTACCGCTACAAAGTGGTCTATTAGTTGTATTAATATTGTATGGTTCTTCACAAGAATACTTTGCAATACCAATTGCGGAATTGGATGCCATAACATATTCCATTCCATTATTAACAAATTCAATTCCTAATGGATTATTAAGTCCGGAATGGAAACTTGTTGTCAATCCTGCAGTCGAAACATCAAATGGAGTAGACATTTCATACTGTGCTATTTCTTCACCAACAGCATCAGTAACAAATAATCTGGTGCCATCAGGAACTACATAAATTCCTTCTGATTGTGTAATACCATCTTCATTCAGTGATTTTATTGTGGTCAATCCAACGGTGGATGTAAGATCCCAAGCAGTTGAAAGACTGTATTGGAAAATATCATCATTGGGATTGTATCCTGTCAGATACATTGCGGTTCCACCTGCACCAATGTGCATTCCAGAAATAGCACTATCTTCCGATGTTACATAAACCGTCGTTAATCCAACGGTAGTAATATCCCATGGTGTTGATAATGAAAATTCAAAAATATCATCGGAGGTTACATCACTCACAAATAATTTTGTTCCGTCTGGTTTGAATTGGAGTCCTCTAGAATCGGCTACACCAAATTCATTGATACTGACACCACGAACGAACTTTCCATTTCTAAGATCATATGGTGCATCAAGTAAATATTCATCAATATCCTCACCTGAGGATCCATTTACATATATAGTTGTTCCACCGGGTTTGAAATAAATGTCTGTTGGTGTGCCGTCTGCAGCCGAAGATAACCATTGGGTATTGATTGTAAAGTTTCTAAAATCAGATTCTCTCTGACGGTGAATCTTAGATATATCTGATTTTCCATGAACCGTCAATGCAACTTCATTTGGACCATAAGGTCTTTCAGTTGACCCGATAGAAACATGCCTGTCAACATCGACATAAGATGCTTTTAATTCTGGAGTATGTATTGTATAGTCTGCATTTAATTCACCATGGACTCTTACATTTCCAGACAGATCAAGAGGTTTTGATGGAAGTTCTATTTGCCAAATTTTGTATGAAGCACCAGTTCCACTAAAATATATTCTTGTTCCATCTTTTTTAACATATATTCCTGTGGGTGTTGGATCATGGAAAGGTGATCCAACACCCGGTTGTCCAGGTCTATCGCTATTATCAGTTTCAATAAATCTCCCCGAAATTGTTGCAGTATCGATTTTAAATGGTACGGCAAGTTCAATTTCGTAAATGCGATGATATGTCGATGTATTAGTAGCATAAAGTCTAGACCCATCACCATTAAAGGAAATATCTCTAATACCCGTTAATCTTAATGTAGTATTGAAAAAGACAGAGCCTCTGTTTTCGAGTTTAGCAGTTCTAACATCATATAACTCGTTCAGTGTATACTGAACGATTGAATTAGTAAAGATTGGACCATATTGATCATTTCGTTGCGTTGACATGAACAGGAGACTTCCATCTCTCTTGACATAGAAGAATGGAACCCCGTCCGAATCCAAAGGACCATTAAGAGGACTTTGGAAGTTAGTAGTATCTGGATACAAAGCAGAAGCATATGGTCTTATTGAAGAAATATCCCAAGGAACATCAACATCAAATTGTTGAACGACATGCATGTCATCTCCTATGACATAGAAGTTACGACCATCATCAGAGAACTGAATTTGAGATGGTTTATTTTCAGTAGGTGGATCAAACTGATAAGAAGCACTAGCACTTGAAATATCCCATGCAGAACTCAAATTATATTCATAGATATTATCATTTCCCGTGTTATATGGGGCAATCCACATCTTTGTTCCATCTGGTTTAAATTCAATACCCATTGGTTGAATTGATTGACTAGAAGTGTTGAATGTATCAGAGGGAGTTGTATTAATTGTAGAAATATCCCATGCCGTAGTTAAAGTATGTTCCTTAACTAAACTATTTGAATAATCTGTAAGATATACTTTTAATCCATCTGGTTTAAATCTAACACACTGTGCATCATATCCAATAGAAACTTCATATTTTTGCTGTCCCGTTTTTACATTCCAATATTCTTCCAGATCAACTTGGAATAATTTGTCTTGAGCACCACCAAATACATAGAGTCTTGAACCATCCGGTTTAAAGTCATAACCTCTTGGTCGATTGTTGAATGAATTATTATTATTCAGACCATTCCTTTCAAGTAGAGTAAATTTGTCTGCTGCACCATGAGCAGTAGTCAAATCCCAAGGAACCATGCACTCATATTCGGATATAATACCATAAAATGAAAAAGCTATATAAAATTTTGTTCCATCATTATTAAACTCTATACCCGACGCATCATGTCCTTCTGAATACAGGTCAAATCGATCTGCAGGAGTAGCTGTAAGTATATCCCAAGGTGTTTTGAGGTCATATCCATTAAGATACTGATAAAAACTAGTTCCAGTCAATACAAACATCTTGGTTCCGTCAGGTTTGAATGCCAAACTATTGGTTCCAGCGGTAGTTGTATTACCACCATGACTATGAAGTTCATAGTATTTTCCTTCATATCTAATGGTGTTTGCTTCCCATGGAGTATCTAATACAAATTCATATACTCTCTGAGTACTAGAAGATAAGAGATAAACTCTTGTTCCATCTCCGGAGAATGAAAGAGTTTCTGTAGCAACCTCCAAACCATTTAAAGCAATATCATCATAAGGATATCCATAAGGTAAATCTATTTTTACATTTTCAAAATCCCATGGAATTTCCATATGGAATCTAAAAACAGCCTCTTGTTGAATATCTGTCACATACATATTATATCCATCAGGACTGAAATAAAGTCCTTCTGGTGCATTTATTCCATACTTTCTAAGATCTAAATCCTTAATGGGAAGTGTGTTAAGTCCTGTATATTCTGCAACATCTTTTCTTGATATAGTTAAAGTGCTACTGTCCCATGGAGTTCCGAAGTTAAATTCATGGATTCTCTGTTGACCGGACTGGTCATCAATCATCCACATCTTTGTTCCATCTGGTTTGATGTATCCAGCAGTTTCATCTCTTGATTCATCAATTGCAGTATTACTATCAAAAGATGCACTATCAACAAACCAAGGTGTACTGAGTGAATATTCATTGATCTCATCACTAAGACCCAGAATATACATTCTGTCACCACCAGTGCTGAATCCAACCCATTCTGGAGAACTCTCCTGACTACTAACACTAAATGATGTGGTAAATCCTGCAGTGTTTATTTGATATTCAGTTCCTAGTGTCCATTGGAACACTGTATCTTGTTCTGATCCAACCACATATAGATACTTTCCATCACTACCAAATCCAACATCCCTAACATTTGGTTCATTAGCATCTGCAAGTGCTTTAGTGCTTGCCACCCAGAGTCCATGTTCAAGTTTTGCTGTTGTTAGATCCCATGGTATACTCAATTCGTATTGATATATGGCACCATCACCTGGATCCAGGGCTAGGTACATATATTCTCCATCAGCACTAAAATAAATTCCATATGGATTGGAACTAGAGGCACCACTAGCACTTCTAGTATTGGCAGTATGAGGTGATGTTACAGAAAAATAGTCCTCAGATTTAAGATAATAATTTTCAATGTCCATTTCATTTGGACTAATGGAAGGAAGATTAGCATTTCCATTCACAGTTAATTGTGAACGTAATGACTCATTATCTGTTCCGATTCCAATATATTCAAATCTAGATGGTTCTTTAACATCAATTGATCCTTCAAATCTTGTTTTACCATAAACATCAAGACCACCAAATACTTCAAATTTATCATCCTTATATTCTGGAAGTTTGGTTCTGATTATTTGAGGATTAGTGGTGCTATTTGCACGATACGAGAAATAAACATCACCATTATCCCAATCATAATATGCATTACCTATTGTAAAATACCGAGAATCAGTAAAATTTGGATTGAATACATATTGGGATGTGTATGATGCAGTATTAATCTTCCAGGGTGTCTTTAAATCATACTGAAAAAGTCTAGACCTGCCCGGACTTGTGTTGGAAGAGCTAAAAATTAATGTTCTTCCGTCTGGAGATATTTCTATTGTACGAGGAGCACCAGTAATATCTACAGATCCATCAGCTCCAACATCAAGAGTAGTTGTCTCATAAGTCGCAGTCGTAATATCCCATGGAATACTCAGTTCAAACTGATAGATACTATCAAAATAGGAGGAAGATACGAGTAGTCTCTTACCATCAGGACTAAACTCAATTCCTGTTGGGCTATTATAAGTTTTGTATCTTGTTTTAAATGAATCACCAGTATAAGATGCCGTACTTACATCCCATGCTGTTAATAGATTATAACTGTATATTGTAAGTTCATCACCAGTATTGTTGCCAGTATAATTAAGCACAAACATCTTTGTGCCGTCTGGTTTAAATCTTAATGAATATGGTTCGACGGCTTGATTAGATACACCGAAAGATGTGGTCAGTCCAGAGATTGTATTTACGGCAAATGGTGTTGCCAGAGCATATTGATAAACTGCATCTGTTCCATTATCGACAACGAATAAAGATGATCCATCAGACTTAAATTGGAATGCCTGAGGTTCGGTAAGACCATCAGAAGTAAAACTATATGATGTTGCTCCGGAAGAAACTCTAATGTTTCCATTATAAGTCAGTGTTCTTTCATGAATACTGTCAGTCGTGATTTCTATTGTATAAAGTTTAGAACCATCATTATTAAATGCAAAGTCTTTTGTATTAGTGGTATTAACCGATGTGGTGCTTATACCAGACCAAGACATGGTACGAATATCATAAAGATCTTCGTCATCCGATGTCTTTGCCTCCCATATCTTTCCATCATATGCTGCTACCCAATATAAAGTTTTTCCATCTGTTCCAAATCCAATTGCTTGTGGATTATAAGCACCACCAGTCCATAATCTTCCTTCTGTTCTACGTGCAGTTCTTAAATCAAATGGAACTTTAATATCGTGCTCATAAATTTTATCTGCTGCGACATCAAGTTCATATAGTTTTTTACCATCAGAACTCACAGTAGAATCTATAACCGCATTTCCTATGTCCTGAGACAGATTTCTTTGTCCCTTATAAATGACCACAGGATACAATGAGCTAAAGTCAAAAGGTGTATGGAATTTGTATTGTGCCGTACCGGAGGAGTTGTTGCCATAGACAGCAGCATAAGCATTCATACCATCTTCAGTTACTCTAAAATGGTAAAAATTAGCAAATTCACCACCTGCACTTAATGAAATACTTAACCATCCACCTGGAGCTTCAGTTAAAGTAGTAAGGTCATAAGGATTTTTCAGGTTATAAACAGAAAGATCAGTATCGTTGCTACCAAATGAATATAATTTCTTACCATGATCACAGAAGTATATATTGTCAGCACCACCAGCAGGAGGATATAAAAATCCAGACATATTTTCTGGATACTTATAACTATTAAAATCCCATGGAGTTTCTAAATCAAATTCATAAACATTAAATGCATTAAAACTTACAGCATATAATTTTTTACCATCCGAAGATACATGGAAACCATATGAGTTTATAAGATGATAATTCCGATAAGTAATTGCTTCATACTTAAGAGTGCTTAAATCATATGGAGTAGTTAAATTATATTGATATAAAAATGAATTTCCACCTCCACCATTACTTGCGTTTACGAATAATTTTGTTCCATCATCGTTAAATTGTAGATTCCAAGCTTGGAGAATTACAAAACCAACCATATCAGTTTGATCAACCTGATCATCCCCATATGTGAAGGTTGGTTCTGCACTTACCGTAGATAAATCATAAGCAGACGACAGTGTGTGCTCAAAAATATATACGAATCGACTACTGGAAGGATTGCCAGTATAAGATTTTATGTAATATAGTTTTGTTCCATCGGAATTAAATTCTAGTCCCTTAATGTCTGTACTTTCATCCTCATTTCCAAATCCCGTTGTTATGAGTGTAGGTCCATTATTGTTGGTAATAGATTTTATATCCCATGCAATATCCAATGTACGTTCTACAATTTGTGAGGAACTATTGCCCGAAATAGATGCAAATACTTTATTTCCATCTGAACTAAAATGTATTCCTCTTACTGAGCCAGCAGCGGCATCCTCAACCATAAAATTATAATGTCCATAATATTCTGCAGTAGTAATTTTAAATGGAATTTTCAGTTTATACTGAACAATTGATGTTTCTGCATTAAGTATCAAATAGTCGGTTCCAAGATATAAATTTTTTCCATCTGGACTCAGATGCATGGACGTGGATTGATATATGTAAGGTCTTACAGGATAAACAAAACTTTCATTTAAGAATTCAAGATTTTCAATTAGTGGTCTATTACCAATACTTGGGATTCGTGCCGGACCTTCAGATACTAAAGTTGCATCATTTCTATAACCATCAGTTCCAATTCCCAGATAGTTCTCGATATATGCACCTTGCGTGTTCAGTTTTCCGGAAACATTGACATCCCGATATACATCAATGTCTCCATGTGCTTCTATTGTGGATGTGAATTCTACAGTTTCTGTTGGAATTTTATATCGATGCACATAATCTGTGAAGTAATCCAATACAAAGAATTCAGACATATCTGGTCTTACATAAAGACCTCTAAGATATGCTCCAGTAATGGCACTAATACCAAAACTTCGAGTTGTAGTAACAGATGAAATATCCCATGGAGTTCCTAAAATATGCTCATGAATCTTAGGACTTGCAGCATCGGTGTATCCAACAAAATATAACTTTCTACCATCACCAGAGAAAGAAATACCTACAAGACTTCCCTCAAAAGAATTTACATTATAAGACCTAGTAAGTGATGCCGTGGTAATATCCCATGGAGTCGATAATGTATATTGGAAAATGCTATTGCTGGTTTCTCCACCACTATACATGTAGACACCATCATTACTAAACCACAAGCACTCTGGAGATACATCTTGAGCACCAATATAAAAATCACCAAGAATTATTGTGATTGATGAAAGATCCCATGCAGTTTCTAATTCTAATGAATAAATTCTATCACCAGCTTGTCCCATAACTGCTAAGAATTTTCCATCTTCTCTAAAATAAAGTTGATATGGTCCGGTAGATCCAATAGTCTTATCTTGTTCTGTAGCACTAACAAAACCACTAAAATCATGTTTTCCTTGAAGTTTTGATGTTCTTATATCCCATGGAGTTGATAATCTATAATGATAAATTGCGCTATACTCATGACCAGATGTATACATGTTTCTTCCATCTGGTGAGAAGAACACAGAAACCATAGTATCCTCACCAGAAATTGCCCCCGGTGTAATATTCTCATTATCTAAGTAAAAACTATCATCTCTAAATTCAATTGCGTCTAGATCAAGATCATTACCACCATTACCTTTAGTATCAAATTGGACTATCTGATCTCCGTTTCCACTACTATCTAAAACATAAAGTCTTGAATTGTATGAATCAATTTCAAGTCCAGATGGTCCTTTTGCATGTGAATAAATATTTTTCTCGAATGAAGCAGTATTGAGATCATAAGGAACTCTTAAATTAAATTGTAAAATTTGGTCGTAAGTGTATCCAGAAGTGAATAATTTTGTTCCATACTTATCAAATGTTAATCCACGAGATTCAGTTTCCCATGGGTATCCTAGACCACCATTTCCTCTTAAGTAAAGATTATCTCCATTATAAGATATAGTCCTGACATCAAATGCCGTTGACATCTCATATTGAAGTATACGATTAGTATTTTTATGATCAAGAGAATATAAACGAGTTCCACCATTATCAATGGCAAATCCAGATAGTCTAGTTTGTCCTTCTTCTCCTAATTCATATGCAGTTCTAATTCCTGTAGATGCGGAACTTATATTCCAAGCAACACTCAGTGGATATTGTACAATTGATCTCTGAGAATGATCAGAAATAAACATTTTATCACCACTAGGACTCAATTGAACCTTGCTCGGTAAATTATTTTCATCACCAGTAAAGAAAGTTGTTGTGAATCCTGCAGTAGAAACATTCCATGCAGAAGACAATGTATATTGATCAATCTTATCTCCAGTATTTTTGGAGACATACAATTCTGTTCCATCTGGTTTGAACCAAAGACCATATGGATCTTCATTACCAACACTAAATGTTGAACTTGCCGAACCAGTGCTCACATCAAATGCAGTTGAAAGATCAAAGGTGCGAACGAGATCACTATTGTATCCCGTTATAAAGATTTGTGATCCATCAGGTTTAATAAAGACACCTGTAGTGTCTGTTTCAACAGTTCCTAATGATTTGCCAGTATAAGTCGCGGTTCTGACATCAAATGCTGTTGACATCTCATATTGATGAATATTATTCTCAGTAATACCCACAATATACATGTGAACACCAGAAGGATCAATTGCAACTCCAAAGGGATCTGAGTTTTGAGTCCCTACATAGAAAGAACTACTTGGTCCTACTGCAGTATCAACGGACCACGGAGTAGATAAAGAGTATTCAAAAACATTATCTAAGACTCTATCCAGAAGGAACATTCTTGATCCATCAGGAGTGAAATCAATTCCTGTAGGAGTGGACGGAGATCCTTGTGAAAAAACAAAACTAGTTGAAATTCCAGTTATACTAGTAAGATCCCATGGAGTAGATAAGTTATATTCACCAATATCAAGTACTGTACCATTTATTACAAATAATTTAGATCCATCTGGTTTAAATTTAATTGTATTTGGATCATATCCAAGAGAATATGTGACTCCGGTTAATGAGGCAGTTCCAACCTCCCATGCAGTGCTTAATTGAAATTCAGTAATATCATTTCCTTCTTGACCAGCCACATACATTCTGGTTCCATCAGTTTTAAATCCAACACCTCTAGGTGAATTTTCATTAAACTCAAAACTATATCTCTTATTATTTTCTTTATATGCATTCTCTATATTATTCGTTCTTAGAATTGTACTAAGATCTGATACACCATTAATAGAAATATTTGCTCCTGGATTATCATCACCAATAGTAAGAGTTCCATCTACGGATAAATCACCACTAGTGTTTACATTAGCATAAAATTTTTGGGTTCCATAAAAATTGCCCTCTCCATAAAATTCAGTATCACCAGAAATAAAAGAGTGAACTCCATCATTATTTTGTGTGATAGTAAATTCTACAATATTATCAGAACTTAGGTTAGCAACATATAATTTTCCACCATCCTTTCTCCAATAAATTCCATTTGGATTATTCAGTCCCGTGGCAATATCAGTACCAGATGAAAGAGTACTCAAATCCCATGGAGTTGATAATGTATAATAGATAAGTTTATCAACATTAGTGCCAGTAATAATTAATTTTGTTCCTGCAGGATTAAATGCAAATCCAGTAAGATTTGTCTCGTCCGAAGTGAAGTCGAAAAATATACTATCATAAGATGCCGTGCTTACATCCCAAGGCGTGGCAAGACTATATTGATAGATTCTGTCACCACTAGATTCTGACACATACATTTTTGTGCCATCAGTCTTAAACTGAACTTGGACTCCAAAATTAGAAGTTTGTGCCAAATAGCTATAAGTTTTTCCAGTATAAGTTGCACCAATCAAACTGAATGGTGTTACAGTCTGATGTTGAAATACATCCTGTCTATCATTTGCATAAAAATGTTTTCCGTCCCAAGACCAAGTAATTCCTCTTGGTTCAGTATCTGCTCGATCATCATAATCCTCTCCACTCAAATAAGATGCAGTATCTAAATCCCATGCGGTGCTTAAAGAATATTGAGAAACATTGTCACCAGACTTACCGATGATGAACATTCTTTTTCCATCGTCACTAAAAGTGACCCCAAGGACACTAGCCTCTTCTGCATTGACACTGAAACTGGTCGTTAGTCCGATTGTAGTTGGGTCAACATTATCAACAACTAGGGTACTTACACCTACTATCTGTCTTCCATCATCAATAATGGTTGAGCCTTGAATCTTGATTGCCATCTACCGTCCTCGTATACACTGGGTAGTTTTTTATATTTAGGCAATCAAGATGGTTTATCTAATCTTTCTTTTTAATTCCTCAATTTCAACTTGCTGTTGCTTGACACATTCAATCAGAAGACCAATCAAACCATTATAATTAACTGTCTTAGGATCACTATCACTCACCAATTCAGGCAATATTTCTTGAATATTATCTGCTATCACACCCATCGAAGGTTTATTATTTTCAATCCAGTTAAAGGATACTCCATCAATTTGCAAGACCTTCTCAAGTGGATCTTCAATAACTTGAACATTTGTCTTCAGTTTTGCGTCTGATGTAGAATTATAATCAGTCGCAGTAACTTCACCAATTACATGAAGTGCAGTTGTAGGAACCGTAGTTCCGATACCGATATTACCAGTCAGATGTTCGTGATAGATTCCCTGAATAGTAGATGCCTGTGAGAATCCAACATCAGACCTATAGATATCTCCATCAC
>PDMW01004008.1_pt1 | contig 13613 bp, 27 predicted proteins | sample 1515511 | NCBI WGS metagenome assembly PDMW01 (sample SAMN07343023, study PRJNA328102) | Marine metagenome, whole genome shotgun sequencing project. | biome: marine; feature: bay; material: water; isolation source: viruses from water sample < 0.22 micron filtered, nuclease treated, low... ... | reverse complement strand
GTATCTAATTATGCTGCAAAAGGCAAGGCAGATAAAATTCACGACCCATATAATTACTTTAATAGTAACAAGTAACTGTATAATCAAAAGGTCTAACATCGGTTATAGCAAAATAACTCTCACCGTTGTAATAATTCATCGCTTCTTTTGGAAAGTATGTATAAACAAACATACTATGTCTGCTTAGAGTATGGTTACTATGGTATGTCATTAAAAATTTATTAAAGATTTATCCATTGTTTCATTCCAAATCTTTTTTGACTTGCTCATTGATATTTTCATACCAAATTTGTCAATTAAATAATCTGAATTTAATTCGTTTATGCTTTTATAAACCAAATCGTGTTCATCAATAAAGTTTGGGAATTGTATTATTTTATATTCAATATTCTTGAATATTAAATGACTTAAAAAGCTACCAAAACATAGCTTTAGTTCTTCGGTAGTTTTTATTTTATTCAATTGATTAACTTTTCTTCTGCTTTTTTCAACTTGAGAAAAATTTCTTAAGCAAATTAAAAACTTCAAGTCAGTTCGATTAGACAGCCAAGTATCTAGGCCGTTACCGTAAAAAAAGCTATTCTCTTTTATTATTTGATAATCAAATTCTTTTATCATTTTGCCTTGCACATCTAATGATTGCAAAGGTGCATCGTTACCTAGCCAAATAGCTGAGTTTAGCCTCGACACATCTTTTGGTTCAAAACCCGAATAAAACTGTGGAATCCGTTCAGATTCATAAGGCAATATCTTTGATTTAGATAACCATTCTGCGATTGCACTTGAACCCGACCTTCCCGTACCCGTAATTATAAGCATTTATGTAATTATTTTAATTGGACTTAATTTACCTCCTAAATAACCTTTACCTCTATTTATAAAGATTATTTTTTTTCTTAAATTATATATTTCGTTTCTAAAAAACTGTAATCTATTGTATGCCTCAATATTTATTTCACCATCTACTATTGTCTTATCTTCTAAGTCTTTTATTTCTTTCAAGTAGTCTTGCTCTTTATTGTATAGTTCTCTGAGTATTGGTGCTGACGACATTTTTATTTCACAAGATATTAAATAATATCTTTCGCCAAATGCATTTTTCCTTTAAATTGTGACTTATTCCTCCTCATTTCTTTTGATATCTTTTTAATCCTAGATTTTAGAGCTGTATAAAAAAGCCAAACTTTTTCTTGGTCTTCTTTATTTTTTTCATACTCTTGAAGCAGAAAACCTAATTTTATATCGACTCCCAATTTTATTATATCTCTTGCTCTTTCTAAATATAATTCTAAATATTTTTCCGCTTCTTTCATATCGGCATCATAAACGGGCTTAAAATTATTGTTGTAGTAATCAAGTCTTTCTTGCAGTCTCTTTTGATTAGTAACAATTTTTAGGTTAGTTTGAAACATTTCCAAATTGAGCTTTGCTTTTTCATAATCACTTTCTGCTGAATTAATTTTTTCTTGAAGAGTGTGAAGTAAATTTTCTAAAAGATTAATGTGTTTTTCAATATCTTGATTTACTTTAATTAGCTCTACATTGTCGGGCTGTTTTGAATGGCTTCCAAAAATTTCTATGTGTGCCAATTCCTTTGCTATTTTTTCAGCATCTTTAAATTCAATTTTATTCTTTTCATCTTCACTGACCAACTTTTCTATTTCGGGGATAATGTAGTTCTCATATTCCATTTTAGCTTGCTTAAACGAAGTTATATAGTGCTTTAAAGGCAATTCCGCCTCGTGTATTTCCTTTTCACATTGTACTTTTTGAAGCGTACTGCTTTTTTTATTTTTTAAGACAACATTGCATTCTTTTATATATTCAGAATACATTTTTATTCCTTTTGACCAAATATTCATCAGTCGAATTGTGCTTTCTTTTCTATAAAGTAATTTTTCTAGTTTATCCATATTGTTTAATTAAAATTTATAAAATGGGTTTTAGTATTTCGTCTATCGCATCTAACCAAGTGCTATTTAAGTGTTTGCACATAATTGTAGTATCAGCAAAAATAGGAATGTCTCTTTGAAAACAGTCGTTGGCAAACCAAGTATCAGCGTGATAAATATTATTTAAATCAACTCTAAATGGTATTTTTTCCATTACATATTTGCTAATCAATACACAACCTATTCCTATGTGGTATATCTGCTTAACTGTACCGTCAAAAAATAAAGGTTCTTCGTGCTCTAAAAAAGGCACTGTTCTATAAGCCCTATAGCTTCTATCTAAAGGCTCATTAGTTTGCACCATAATCTTTCTGCTCTTTCCGTGAAAAATATCATATACTCCACCTATAACATTTTTTTTAGACGCTAAAAGCCTTTCTATAACATCGAGGGGGGGAATTACATCAGTTTCTAAATGTAACATATAATCATACCCATTTTTTAAGGCATACTTTCTACAAGCATCGTGTGCCTCCGTTGTTCTTTGTAAAATTGAATTGACATCAGACGCTATCTTTTCACAAATATATTCGGGATTGTTTTCTTTTATATAATTCCTAAAATCATCAGACTCACTATTTTCCGCAATATAAACTTTATAATTAGGATATGTTAATGAATCTACTCTCTCAGACCAAGTATCCCAACAATACTTTTTGCTTTCGTGTTGTGGTGCGGCAATTAATACTTTTGGAAATTTAAAACTATCAACTTTTGAAATAGGTTTTTTTATATCTATAATTTTTGCCATAACTTAATTAAATGAGACCAAAAATAACAATTTATATTTCCTAAACCAATTAATTCTTAACAAATAATGACAAGTAAAACATTTATAAATAAATGTAATTAATCAAAAAAGGTATGAAAATGTCGAGAAGACAAAAATTAATAACCTTAAATATTTCAGATATTTGTAGAGTACATTATTAAAAAACGGATTGTGTAATCCAACAAAAAAAATTAAAATGGGACAAGTAAAAGGAATGGTTAAGGCTATGATTCCTGTAGCATTAGGAGTAGCAGCGGGTATGTTGATTTACGAACAAGTAAAGAAAATGACTGCAACAAGTGCTGCTGTTTAATCTCAGATTCAAGCATTAACCTAATTTAAAAACCGCTCAAATGAGCAACAAAAATTTGTAAAAATGGAATCATATTTTTCAGATGCACAAAACTTCGCTAACGACTCTTATTCTAACTATGATGGTTGGGATGATATGGCGGGTGGTGAATACGATTACGCAAGTGCGGGAATCGGGGCAGAAGCAAAGGCTTCTTTGCCATTCATTGTTAACATTGCAAACTCAACTACTGATGACGTAGCAAATGTTGTATTTTTAGGGTCGAATAGTAACCTTTTTGGGGCTACTAATTTCGGGAATCCCGCAGCAATTACGATTACTATGGATAACGGTACGGTAACGTATACTGAATTCTTAGAGTCAATTAAATCTGAGCCTTTTAAGGTAGGTTTAATGTATCTTCAATCATCGAACACTTCGCAACCGTTCAAGCAATTAGTTATTGCTTACCGTGAGCCAAATGGTCGTGAAGTTACAATGCCTGTATCTCCCGCTCTAGACCCAATGCAGCAGCAAGGTGGAGTAACTATTGTGAGACATAAGTTCCCTGTGAACGCTTTCACAAAAATTACTACAACTATCTTAGCTTCAGCTACATTGACAGTTCGATTATATCCAAGTGAACAACTTGATGTATCAAGAGGACTTAGTGGGCGACCTGTTGGTAAGCCTTACAGCAAACCAAATTTATCTCAATTCCAATTTCCGTCAAAAAGAAACTTGGTAGGATAAAAGTTTGTTGTAAAACAATTTTAAAGGGCAGCAGCTATAAGTTGCCGCCCTTTTTTTTTAACCAATAAAAAAGCTCAATGACAATTTACGAATACGTTGCTTATAAGAATCCTATTGGTGCAAAAACTGTATTAAATAGCTTTGGAGTAAAAGCAGTTCCTAGACCCGACATATTAGCTAGACAATTAGCTGATGCGGTTAATAAGAACGGAAAAGAGGCATTGTTTAGAATAGCTTCAGTTCACCCCGATTTAGAATTAGTTAATGAATACAATAAGGTTGTTAATCCTCCCAAAGAGGAATCTATTGATTTATTAAAAAAAGACTTATTCTCTAGTGCAGAAGGTCAAGAAATAAAAAGAGCTGTTGAGGATTTAACTTTAAAACAAGATGCTTTAAACAGTGGTGGTAATAATAACAACAACTCTGATAGCAATAGTAATACTGATAAAACCGAGTTAATGATTATTGGAGCGGTTGCTATAATTGCTCTTGCCTTAATAACTAAGAAATAATGAGGTTTCAAGGAAATATTATTGAGAATTTATATTCAGCTAGAAGAGCAAAAGATTCGGCTTTACTAAAAGAATTGATTTTGGATAAAACATCAGAATTAATTGATAAACAGCCTAAATCTATTATTAAAGCCTTAAAGAAATCCAATGTTCGTGTTTCAGATAATGCTAATAAAATGCAATTAATTGACTTAGCAAGTAAAAATCTATACGAAAATAGAATATTTCAAAAGAATTTAGCTGTGACTATCGCAACTGATGGCATAGCACAAGACAGTGAATATGCAAATTCAAGCGGATTTGACTTAAATGCTCTTTTAGGTAGTATTGGCGGCGGCGGCGGAGGTGCTGCTGCGGGTGGTGCTGCTGCGGGTGGTGCTGCTGCGGGTGGTGGAGGTGCTGCGGGCATTATAAGTTCGGTTGCAGATATGGTTGGCTCTATAGGTCAGTTTGGTGCATCAAGAAATCAACTAAAAGCAGAGGAGCAAAAAAGTAAAGCAGCAATGTATGAAAAAGTATTTGGTGCAAAGACAAAAACTAATTGGCTTCCAATCGTAATAATTGCGGGAGTATTGCTTATTGGGGGTGTTGTTGTTTGGCGAGTAACAGCAAATAAATAAAGGTGTGGATTACTCTAAATATAAAAATAAAAAATTTGTTTTAGAGCAAATTTCAAATGTTATAAATAGTGAGCCACAACTCGTGGCGAAGGCAATCGAGTCTTCGGGAATACATATTAATGATTCAAACGATAGAATAGAGCTAGTAAATAAAACTGCCTATGGACTGTCTCATAATGCAAAATTTCCTAGTAAGATAGGTCAACTTTTAGCATTTAAGGAAAAAGAAAAGTTTTCTAATCTTGGAGGCAGAGGAAAGGTAGATGTAAAGGAACAGCTCATTCAAGGTGGTTCTGCAATTGGTAAAGGAACAGTTTCGGGGGCTCAATCGGGAGGTATTTGGGGAGCTATTGCGGGATTTGTTGTTGGTTCAGTCGATGCGGGATTTGGTGCGGCATCAGCTAAGAATAAGGCTAAAATAGAAGAAGAGCAATACCGACAAGAATTATTGGGAAAGTTGTTTGGTGGTAATAAGAAAAATAAAAATCTAGTACCAATATTAATAATTGGAGGGGTTTTAGTTGTAGGAGCTATAGTAACATTTATTGTACTAAAAGAATAATGAGATTAGTAGAGTGTATTTTGATTGAGGATTGTTTAGCTCCAAAAAGAGTAGGCAACGCTGTTAGGAAAAAAGGTTTCAGACGAGGGACTAGGGTTGTTGGAACGGTAACAAACATTGCTATGACTCCCGACAGTCAAGTATTAGCACTTAAGACTAAAGATGGTTATGTAATACCCGAACCATTTTTAAATATAATTGGGGAAGTTGGGGTAAAAAATGAAGGTAGTCAAAGCGATGATGTGGAGGATGCCGAATATGAAATATTAGATGGGGAAAGTAAGGAAAAGTCTATTACTGATGTAGCGGAAAGTTTAAAAGCTGCAAAAATCATAAATAGTAATTCCTTACAAAGCAAAAGGGTTGTAAATTTTGCATTTATGGGAGCAGCAGTAGGTCTTGTATTTGCAATGATTAAAGGACATAATAAGTTGATAACATCTGCATTAGGTGGATTGCTAGGGGGATTAGTAGGAAACCACGTAAGCGGAAAAATAAAAGAAAATGAGTGATAGTATTACTAGTACGTTTGGAACAAGTTTGACTCCTATAAATACCACTACGGGATTGTTTAAGGTAAATACATCTTACGAGGCAACTATGGATACTCCTATAGCCTTGAAAATGGGTACGAAAAAAATATTTAATGATGGCTCTATTGTAGAAGGTACATTGTGGAAGGAATATTGTCCTAAAAAAAATAGAACTAGAAAAATTGTTATGGTTCAAGATGGAGATGACGGTAGATATTTTATTTCTAAAAGTAAATTAACTCCAACCACTAAACTAGAGATAGAAGCTGAAAAGTCAAAATCAGAATTAAATAAACTATCAAGTAAAGTTGATGATTTATTACAAGGAGCTGAAAAAGAAGCGGATGAGTTATTATCTGAACCAAAACCTAGCTTTTTAGATAAAGAATATTTAGGTTTTTCGGGAAAGCAAATACTAGTAGCTTCATTAGGAGCTATAATTTTAATTAAAATTTTTAAATAACGAATATGAATCCATACTACCAATTTTCAATGATAGAAGGTGTTAAAAACGCTGAGGTGAAGATAATCGAAAGCGGAAAATCTTACTCTCGACCTCAAAAAGAGCAAATAATAGCAGATTCAATTATTACGTCACCAATAAAGCAGCCCGCTTTAACCTATGAACCTACGCCTACGAGAGACCCCGTTTCGGCAATAGGAGATACGTCTATAATGACTAAACCCGCTACTACTATTAACGTATATAGTCCCGATGGGTCAACGTCCACAACATCTTTATCTGATGAAGTTACAGTTAGTGATTCGGGTATTTCAACGTCAAGTAAAGGCGGCGGCGGCGGCGGCGGCGGCGGCGGCGGCGGTATTTCACCTTCAAAACCAAAGTCAAAAGCGTCAACACCAACAAAACCTAAGAAATCATTTATTCCTTTAGTGGCAATAGGTGCGGGAATAGCAATATTAATTTTAAAGCCATTTTAAATGTCAGCAGCAGCAGAATATTACGGTTATTTATTACAGCAAGGATACGGAGAAAGTCAGCTTAAAAAGTTTGCTCAACACGCATCTAGAGCAAATAGAGGCGAAATAAGTCATAATAAAGCTTACAAACTAGCACTAAAAGACGGATTTGGTCAATTAGATGGCGGTTGGGAAAACGCTGATGATGATGAAGTAGCGGGCAAGAGAACTTTTGGCGATTGGGTTAATACAGCACAAGAAGCGGGTTGGATTGACCAAGGTATAGGATTAATAGGAGGGTTTATTCAAAATCGTAGACAAAATAGAGATGGAGGAATGGGAACAAATCAAGTATTTGTACCACCACCAACACCACCACCACCATCAATGAGTACGGGTGCTAAAATTGGTATTGGTGTAGGCGTTGTAGCTGTTATAGGTTTAATTGCATTTTTAATGTTAAGAAAAAAATAAAAAATAAAAAATAAAAAAGATGGATAAGAAAAAATTATTAATAATAGGTGGTGTCGCTCTTGTAGGAATCGTAGGTTACTTACTTTACGCAAGAAGCAAAGGTAAAAGTGAAGCAGCAACTACTGATGGTGATATGGAAACAAAAGGCGGGGCATCTATGCCCGTAATTGGAAGTTTAAAATGGGTAACTAATCCTACTGTAGCTAGTCATTTAAGCGGTGTATTAAGTGATGAAGAAGCTATGAAGCTGAGAAATTGGGTAAACATAATCGTTAAAGAAAGAAAAGCAGACCCTAGCAAATGGGGTGCATCTAATGGTCTTAGCGGTCAAACATCTGATATTGGTCACGCTTTATTCCAAATGGATAAACAACTTGGCACATCGGGTAAATATTGGAACGACACTAATCGATACGCATTGCAAGATGCTTAAAAAATAAAAATATGGATATAAATACAATGTACGCAGCGGCAAATGTAGGTTTGCAAGATGACTACGAAACTCAAATCATAAAAGAAGTTTGGCAAAAAGCTAGTTCAGATATGTCAAACTTTACAAAAGCTGATTTTGAAAAAGAAGACAATGTTTGTGAAAAAGTTTATGAAGCACAAGGAAGTACAGCTTACGGAATGTGTTATAATGCAGCAATTTCATCTGATACTGCCGCACACAACGCTCTTATAGAAAGATATGCTGAAGCACAAGTAAAAGGATATCAGAAAGACTTTGAGTCTTTTAAGAAAAAATCAAGTACCCTTGGGGCTTTAGGTAATTTAGCAGAAGGAATACTAGGCGGATTGTTTGGAGATAAAAGAACGGAAGGAACATCAAACGATTCTTCCATAACAGTTGGAGGTGGTGGAACATACAAACCGCCAAAAGAGTCAAAATTAGGATTATATATAGGGCTTGGAGCTGTCGCCCTTGTAGGAATTGGAACAGCAATTTACTTCTTTACAAGAAAAAAATAATTTAAAACTGAAAAAATGAATCATTCAAATGCATCGGGTATTGATATCCACAATATTCACAATCGCTCTAAGCGATTAAACGTAGACACTCAAACTTATCCTATGGACGGATATGATTATATGGGTCATTCAAATGCGGCGGGAATACATCACCGTAATTTTCGTACAAAAACCTCAATAGATACGCAAACTTATCCTATGGATGGATACAACTACATATCAGCAGACGAAACAGGAATTAAACCCGTAGATGATGTTATCACTAAAAGTTTAGAAATTGAAAAAACATATTTAGATAGACCTTTGATACAGTTTGCTATTCTAGGATTAGCAGTATATGGTTCTATTACATTAGTTAATAAAATATCTTAAATTGTTTAAGGAAAACTTAAATACTGTTTTAGGAACTATAATTGGAGTCATTGCTTTTAAATATTTTAGTGGTAGAAATTCTAATATTAAACCACAAGGTAAAATAATAGATAATACACTAGTTGATAGGGAGAAATTAAAAGAGCTTTTTTTAACTATGCCTATTCAAAATCAATCATTAATAGATTTTGCAAATAGTAGTGTTTTTATTGAAAGAGTTAATAGGTTGAGTCAAGAAGATTTAGACTATTTAATTTCTGAACTAAGTAAAAAAGAGGACGCTTTAAATAGACAAGTAAGAACAATTTTAGGTAAATTAGAGTACGTTAAATTAAATTAAAAAAAAGTTATGGCAAATGCTTATATGTTAGCAAAAGAAAAAGCACGAAAAAGTGGTGCTAAAAGTTTTACATACAACGGGACTACTTATGTAGCAAGTAAAACTAAAACGGGAATGGTAATTTATAAAAAGAAGTAAAATTATTATGTCAGATTTGAAATCATTAGAATATAAACCTAATTCACTTAAGTTAGCAGATTTACCGTTAGCTCGGTTAGAGGGAGAGAAAAGGTCTCTCGCTTTGATTCAGATGGGAGTAGGTACGATTGGAACTGTTTCGGGATGGGTTTACGCTAACAAAACGGGCGGAGGCTTTTGGAGATATGTAGGTTTTGGATTTGTAGGCGGAGTGGCATTAGGTGCTATTGGGTATTTTACTGTCGCTCAAAAGATGAACAAGATTCAAATTGAAATTGACTTAAAAAAAGCGGCTAACCCCGCAATAACAGATTAAATATAAAAATTATGGAAGGTTATAATAAATCAATTTTTAAAGATAAAAACTATTGGATAGGAATAGGAGTAGGAATCGCTACTATATTGATATACCAAAAGTATTTGAAAAATTAATTACGATAAATAAAAATAAAAATTATGGATAAAGAAAAATTAATTTCGGGAATTATCGGCGGTGTTGTTGCGGGTTTCTCTATTGGCGTAGGTTTTTTAATTGCACAAAGAACAATGGGTAAGTTTTTAAGCAAAAAAGAAGATAAAGACACAACGACAGTTGCTGATGCTGTTAAGCAAGGTGTAACTGAGGGGGTTAAACAAGCTAAAGTTGAAGAAGATGCTGCTAATTTTGCAGCAATGAATGCTTCTCAACGTGGAGTAGGCAATGGTTCAAGTAGAGGAAGAGCAGCAATGCATTCAATGGGAAGACAAAGCAGTTTTATGGGCTTTGATGGAAACCCAAACAAAATGTCTATGACTAGCGACCCTTTACAATTTAATATGTCACCAAATAGTGCATTGAATTCTTTTTAATAAATGAAGACATTTATTGTAGATACAAACAACAAGCCAACGAATGTAAAAGTTGGAATCTATTCGCCTCAAAAGACGAAAATACATATTCGGGCTATAGACCCTAAGAAATTGGGGGCTATGTATATGGATAGATTTTCAACTGTAGAAGGTAAAAGGGATTTTGAAATACGTTTACCTCAAAGTCCTAAAAAACTTTTAATTAAAATAGCTTCTTCTAACAAGGACGGCTTTAAAGTTACTGATATACAGCAAGTTAAGTTGCCTCAGTATATTAATTGCTTGTCGGGTGAAAAGGTTTCTAGCTTTTTAAAGTTTGCTAAAGAATTTAGTGAAAATGCGGGCATATTGTCTACGGGAAGATATCAAAGTGATAATAGAAAATACACAATAGATTACCTTCCTCAAATAGTTCACGACAGTGGAAAAATTTTAACTACTCCCGCAAGAATATCTAATTCTACGGGTAGAATGGAGATTAGTAAAAAAGCATTTTCAAAAATGACAATACCAATGAGAATGGCTATTCTTTGTCACGAATTCAGTCATTTTTATCTAAATGAAGTTCAGCGTGATGAAATAGAGGCAGACTTAAATGCTTTAACATTGTATATGGGTATGGGGTATCCAATTATTGAAGCACACAAGGCTTTTTTAGAAACATTTCACAATACGCCTACTCAGACCAATAAAGAAAGATACACGTATTTAAAAACTTTTATAGACAACTTTGACAGTCTAAAACATAAAATTTGTAAACCAACACCATAAAAAAAAGTAAAATGAAAAATTTAGTAAAATATGGATTAATTGCAGTAGGTGGATACTTGGCGTATTCTTGGTACAAAAAAAACAAGTCATCAAGCCCACAGTCATCTACTGAAGAATTACCAACTAACGAAATGGGTATGCCAATCGTAAGAGAAGATGTAGAACCACCACTAGCCGCTCAAAGCGATGAAGAAATACGTGGTGATGGATTAACTATAAAAGAGAAAGAAGCATATATTGTAGCGAATGGAGACATACCTATTTTAGAACAAGGAGATTCTACTTTTTTTAATGCAGATGGAGCAACTGATGATGCTATTATGGAGGCTGCTATGGCAGAAGAAGAAGGAGCAGAAGGTTTTGGTGTTATTGCATCTGAATTAAAGGCTAAAGACATATTAGAAGATGCAAAGTGTGGATTTAAATCTTTAAAAAATAAATTTCGTGATGCTGAATATAATGAAATTGAAAAAGACCATATAAATTCATTATTTGTTCTAGTAAAATGTAGACAAGCACAAAGAAAAGGTGAAATGGGATGTGAAAATCTACCCGTAGTTAAAGAAGCTGCCGCTAAAAGAAGAAAATTAAGCAAGAGGTTAAAAGCTAAAAATCCAACAGCGGTAAAAGCTATAATGAGAAGATGTTTAAGAGAAGGAAAGAAAAAAAGAGCAACTAGAAATCCTTTTAATACATCAGTTTCTATGACGAAAAGACCTATGAGTATAGGCAGTATGATGCGTGGTTCAAAATATACAAGTGCTGATGGTCTTGATATTCGACAAATTCATAATATTCATCATAGAAGAGGAAAAATGTTAAATGCTGATGGTGATAGATTCGGCGATAATCAGTATGGTCAAGGCTCTTGCTCTTCGCCCGATAACACAATTTGTAGTGAATACTGTGAAGGTGTAGGCGGTACATTTGATTCTAATAATAGAAAGTGCTACCTTGATGGTGCTCCTTATACGGGTGGTATTTTTGGTGGGTCAAGAAATAAAATGAAAAGATAAAACTTAATTATGAAACTTACAAAAACACAAAAATATTCTTTACTTGCTTTAGGCGTGGCTGTTGTGGCTATAATCGTAATGAAGAATAGACAAACAGAAGAGTCTAAGAAGCCCGTAATTGTTGCGACTACAAGACCTTTAATAATTCAACCACTAGCATAAAATTTATATTATGAGCTCAATAAACCAACAGTTACAAATAGGCATACCTAATCGAGATGTAAATCTTGTAAATAGATATGCAAGAGGTTTAAGAAGTTTTCAACCTCAACTTGGAACGGAAGACCCCGCTCTTGACTTTTATAATGATACTCAAGAAATTGACCAAGTATTATACGGTGTAAATCCTAATAGAGATGTAAATTTAGGTAGTAATTGGGTTTCTATGGAGGGAGAAAGAGATATTGCCGAAGAAATGTATGAAGCTACTGAAGAATACAATAATGCGGGTGGGCTTCTAGGTTTAGCATATCCCGCTTGTATAAAAGCAGATTGTAAAACTTGTAAGGGGGAGTGTAAAGATACCAAAGGATTAAAATGGACTAAGGGTGGAAAAGCTTGTTATAAAGAATGTAGAGCAAGACTAGATACGGAAAGAGAAGAAAGAATAGCCGCAATGGGAGGTGCACCTTCAGCAGTTGGTGGTAATTTAGCTACACCACCTCAGCAGCGTATGGAACAAGAGGGTAATAATACGGGTGGCGGAAGCGGCACTACAATAGCTTTAGTAGTAGGTGGAATAGTTGTTTTGGGAGTAGTTGGTTTTTTAATTATGAGAAAAAAATAAATAATGAATAAGCAAAATCAAGGAATTATGGCAGCAAATTTGAGTTATTCTAGCTTAACTGAAGAAGATTGCAATTCATTCGTGTGGATGTGTACTAACGGAATTCCAAGTGGCTGTGAGGCAGTAGACAGTTGTCTTGAAACAGCGAGACAAAGTAGTCAAGGAGAGACAAATAATTCGGAGGTATCAGAAGACAAAAAAGAAAAAAAAGAAGATAAAAGTAAATTAAAAAATACTTTACTGTATGTTGGCGGTGCGGTAGTCGTGGTAGGCTGTGTATTACTTTTAATTAGAAAATGAGTTTATTAATAGACGTAACTAAAAAAATACAAGGAAAGTCAATTGAAAAAATATCTATTGAAGAAATAGAAAAAAGGATTGATACTTGTGAATACTGTCCTCACTTAAGTTGGGGAAAAATTAGAAGCTGTGGTAAGTTTTTACGAGGGGGAAAGGTCATACATAATGGTGAAGAAATGAAACTTTGCGGATGTAATATTGACGATAAAGTAAAATATAAAAACGATAAATGCCCGTTGGGTAAGTGGTAATATGGATATTACAAAAGAACATAAGGAAAAAATTTGCGATACTAATAAAAAGGTAAGCTATTCTCAGCGTGGCTCTGTTTCTATTAAAAAAGCAGACTCAGATATGTTATTAGATAGTAACGGCATATATTTTAAAGTTTCAAAAGGTGAGGTAGTTGAAAGTGCAATATTTGAAAGAACAACAAGAGATTGCGGAGGTGATGTTCTAAGGATTAATACAATAAGGAGATTTAGAAAAGTTGGGTTTGATGAATGGTTTTCTATAAAAGCTGCTCTTGGAAATGAATATTGGGAAAATAAATTTTCAGAAAGCTCTACTGATGATGCAATAGTTCAATTTGAGAAAAATATTATAAACTCAAAAGATGAATTACCCGAAATACCTAATACTAAAGAAGAGGTAAATAATAATAATAATAATAA
>PDMW01021322.1_pt1 | contig 13618 bp, 8 predicted proteins | sample 1515511 | NCBI WGS metagenome assembly PDMW01 (sample SAMN07343023, study PRJNA328102) | Marine metagenome, whole genome shotgun sequencing project. | biome: marine; feature: bay; material: water; isolation source: viruses from water sample < 0.22 micron filtered, nuclease treated, low... ... | reverse complement strand
TAATGGCAACAGGATACGCATACCAACCCACAGACCCACAGGCTCAAATAAATTGGGCAGAGGTAGGTCAAAATCTTAGTAATGTTTTTAATGCAGAGGCTGCAAAGCGTGATTCTAAGGTTGAAGAAATTAACGAGCAGACACGTCAGTTCCTTAAGCAAGCTGAAGAAATTCCTCAGGGAGAATCTACATCTATTAGAGAGTGGGGGTTACAGTATAGCGGTGAGTTAACAGAGGCGGTAAGGCTTCAACAAGATTTACTAAAAAGTGGTGAGATAAATCAAACGCAGTTTTTAACCGCAAGACAAAACCTACAGGACGGGACAGACCAAGCTTTTACTTTGATGCAAGAATACCAAGATGTGTATGCAAAGAAGATGGAGCGTATGAAGTCTGACAATCCTGATATGTCTTCTCAGCAGTTAGAAGTATGGCTTATGGAGAATGCAGAGGGATTTGCTAATTTTAACAAAAGCCAACTAATGCCTGACCCAAGAACCGGAAAGGTTACTGTTGGTATAAAGGTTAAGAATCCTAAAACAGGTTTAATGGAGTTGAGCACAGACCCAAATGACAGACGCAGTATGACTGCGTTGCGTGGTCAGCTTATGGGTGAGTTTAATGAATATAACATTGAGGCTAAAACCGCAGAGTGGGTAGAAGGAAATGGTAAATGGTCTCAAATCATTAGAGAGGTAGGTTCACGTACAGGTGCGGGGACAATTACTACCATTCTAAACCCTATGGAAAAATTAATGAAGGTTGATAATTCAGGAAAAAGAATTGTAGACTTAGACAAAGCAAGAGCGTTGGGTGTTCCTGAGGCAGACCTTGAGGCAATGAACCTTTACCTACAGGCGGAGGATGATTGGATTACAGGGCAGGCGGCAAATGCACTTACTGTATCATCTGTGCTTACAGAAAATGCAGGAGTGGCATCGAACGGAAAAGAGTTCACGTTTACGTATAGCGCGAAAGACGCTAAGGCAAATCCTGAAAAGATATTGCTTGACCCTCAGAGTAATCAACCTGTTTTTGATAAGAGTATAAACCCAAATAGTGTAGAGCAAGAAGAGACGTTCCGTCAGTATATGCGTAATGCAATACGCAACAAGCATAATGTAACTACAGATGTTAAAACTGTAAACGATTGGAATAGACCAAATCAACCTACTAATGCACAAATAGGTAATAATAACAAAAAGAAAGAAGATGAGGACTATGTTCAGAATGTAGCTAAGCTTTACTATGGAACTGATGATGAGGTTCTTGAGGCAGAAAACTTCTTAAGAACATTCAACCCAACAATTGATACTATCGATAGAAGGGGAGATGATTTACTTATCACCTATAATGATGGAAGAAATCCTGAAACCATAAAATGGAAAGGTGATGATGGTTCTTTATTGGCTCAAGATTCTTGGGTAATTGGTGCGGCAAATGCCTTTAGACCTGCAGGTAAAACAATAGGAAACATAAACGACATAGTACAAGGAGCAGGTATTGATAATAAAAGAAAGTTTAATCCTGATTCATATGGGTTCTCTGCATCTGATGCACAAGGGAAAGAGGGTCTTGATGAAGTGTTTAAAAGAGAAATATTAATTAATAACCCTATATCACCTGCAGATTTTATTGAAGATGATGATGTAAAAACAAAGTCAAATATATCTGCATTTGTAAACGGTACACCGGGTCTTGAAAATCTTACGATAGTAACAGGAACTACGGGAGACAGGATTATAATCGAAGATGAAAATGGTAAAGAGGTTACAAGAGTTGAATTGGATACTAAAGATGACGATAAAGTAATTGGCTTTATTGAGGAACTTATATCTATTGCCACAAATAGAGCAACCTTAGAACAAAAAGGATTAACAACTCAGGGCAAAAGAAAGACAACTCAGACTAAACGACAAGGTAGAGGCCGACTAACAGGAGGAACAACAACAACTTCAGCGCCAAGACCGGGTGGTGGTGCAGCGCCAAGACCGGTTAAATAATAATAATAGAGTAAACAAATAAAGATGAACGAAGAATATCTACAGAGTTTATACGAATACATTGGTTCTAATGATGCATCATATAAAGATGATGTTTCCTTTGATGACTTTAAGATTAGTATGGGGGATAGAAAGTATGCTGCTAATATGTATGGATACATTACAGACTTAGACCCAACTTACAAACAGGATGTTGGTATAAAAGATTTTCTCGACAATATTAAAGGCTCAAAAAAAAAAGAAGAATCGGAATCCAATTTGGAGGATGGTTCTTTGGATTCGTTCGAGTTTGAAGTACCTCAAGCTGAGGAAACTATTATAAATGGTTTTCAGGTTACAGGTCGTGACCCAAGGATGGATGATTATGTTGACCCAAGGTCGCCCTTTCTAAAACAGATATCCCTACAAAGTCAGGGAATGCCGGGTGGAGCAAGAGGATTTGTTGCTAAACAAATTATGGAATCAGATGAGTATCTCGCTGCAGAGGCTCAAAGAGAAGCCGACCTTGCATATATGAAGGCCGTTGAAAATTCTCAGTCTTTAGAGATTCAAAAAAGAGAAGATGAGAAATCCCAAAGACTTGCTGAGCAAGCCTTAAAAGAAGACAAGGAAAGAAACGAAACAATCATATCTGATGACTTTAAAAAATCACTAAGCCTTACCAACTCTAATTCTATGGAGTTAGATGAGGAAGATGCAGTTCCATACTTTAATAATCTTTATGGAAAATACGGTTTTGTATTTAGAGAGTCAGGTATTGGAGATGCCATTGAGGTTACTGCAAAGGACGGAACAGTAGAATCGATTGACCTTCAAACACTTTTTTCAAATGATGGTGAGGCTGCTAAGCTACAGTCATTCGTAACTAAGAAAGCCGCTAAACCAAAACTACCTTTAAATGTTTCTGAATTAGACGACATTCAAAAAGCCGCTAAGGTTAGAGAGATTCGCTCTAATGGTGGTAGAATAAATAAGGATGGAACAGAATCAACGGTGTTGATGGAGCAGGCTAACATTGATGGAAAGAATGTAGTATACCCAACACTATTCCCCGTTACGACAACAAAAGAATATGGCTCTCATCCATTATGGTGGATGGAGAAAAAAGGTATTGATGCCTACAACGAAGCTTTAGAGCGGGGTGAAGTTTTTGAATTTGATACGGAACAAGAAGCCATTGAGTTTGCTGAAGGTTCTTGGAAGGATGTAAACACTCTTGACTACGAGGCTAAAAAGTTTTATGGTGATAGGGGCGTAGATTATAATACCTATAAAAAACAATACGATAGATACGAGGAGTTAATGAATACCATTGAGTTCCTGAAGAAAGGTCCTTACTTAGAGAAAGACCTTAATGATTCTCAAGAGGATGAGTATGCTAACTTTTATGTTAATGGAAGAAAGCGATATGATTATAGAGCAGTTGTTGAGGAACTTGAAGATGAAGCAGACAAGCTAAGGCCAACTGTAAATGCTTCTGAGTTCAGACAAATAAGAGAAGACTTTGATTTAGAACTTGAGAAAGGATATCAAGAAAAAGCAGGTGTTGCTATAGTAGCCAATAGAGAAGCTAAAGCGTTGAGGGAAGAGTTAGATGTAGCGTCACTACAGACATTCGGTGTAATGGGTGAAGACTTAAAAAGACTAAAGCCAAACAACCCTCAAGAGCAGCAAGCATTGACTGAGTTAATTACTAAGTATGAAGAAAGCAAAGCAGTATCTGAAGATGCAGCTAATAAATATGAGGTTGCTAAAACTTGGTTTGATGCTAAGGCAGACAAAAACGCACGTGATTCTTATGTGTCTAATTGGTCTGCAGTTTCAAATGCTTGGGACAAGGGTCTTGCGAATGGTAATGTTGGTAATGAGATATTAAAATTATCCTTAGGTCTTACTGATTTAGATGATGATGCAGGAACAAAAGAAGTAGCAGCATCTATCATAAAATATTTAGAGGAGGCTGAGACAGGTAAGATGGGACGAGCAGAAGGTCGATACCATCAGGCTCGTGGTTTTGCTGAGGCTTGGGATGTATTTAAAGACGACCCCGGAGAATTAGCAATGGCGTTTGCGGCTAACTCAATTGGTCAAATGCTTCCATATGGATGGAAGATTATTTCAGGCTCTACTGCAGCAGGTGCAGGTACAGGCGCACTTATTGGTGCATCAGGTTTTGTTACAGGACCCGGAGGTATTTTAACTACTTCAGGAGGTGCGGTTGCAGGTGCAGGCTATGGTCTTAGAACAGGATTTGCAGCTACAAACGTAGCATTAGAATATACCAATGCAGTTATGGAAGCTGCCCGTGAAAAATATAATGTTCAAGACCCTGAGCAATTAGTTCTTGCATTACAAGACGAAGAGGTTTGGGCAAAAGGTAAAGAGGTTGGTTTAAAACGTGGACTTACTATTGGTGTTATTGATTTCTTATCTGCAGGTTTAGCGGGTAGAGTATTTAAAGTAGGTGGTTCTTTAGCAACACCTCTACAGAGAGTAGCTGCAGGTGCAGCGGAAAGAGTTGTGTTTGACCCTGCAACAGAGATGTTAGGTGAAGCAGCCGCTCAGGTTGTGGCCGGTCAAGAGTTAAGTGTAACAGAAATAATGGCTGAAGGTATTGGTGGGCTTGGTAGTCAAGCGCCTATGGCTGCAGTCAATGTATACCTTGATGGTAGAGCGAAGAACAATGTAGATATTGGGAATAAGCTTGCCACGTTAGATGGTATAGGAAATGAAAGCGCCTCGGATTCTCGTATCTCAAGTTGGGGTAACAATATGGAATCGTTAGGTAAGATTTCAAAAGAACAAAACCAAAGAATCCAAGAGAACGTAGGACTAAGAAGAGAAGCAAGAGAACTTTTAAATGTAGGTAATGGAAGAAGTATTTTTTCTTCTAATACAAGTTCAGATGTTGAGGTTAGAATGATGGAGTTATTGGCTGCTCGTGATGAGTTGTCGTCAACACCAAATAGAAAAAATGTTTTCTCAAGAACTATCTCTGAAATAAATGCAGAGATTAGTGAGATAGCTACCACAAAAAAACTAAGACCCGAAAGCGAGCGTACACAACTTGCAGGAGCAGGTGTCTTTAACCAATCAACAGACACAGATGTCCGTGGTCAATTACAAAAATATAAAATTAACGGTAAGTCATTAACAAAAGAACAGTTTGTTGCTGAGTTGAACAAGATGAGTCCAAACAAATTGATGAAGTCAACAATTGGAGTCGAGAACGATGAAGAAGTTAGTGACCTTTTAACACAGAAATTCGATGCCATTCAAGAGCCAAGCACAGAGAGCGTGGATGCACAAGAACAAACCGGAGATAGCAGCCCGGTGGGAACAGGAGTATCCATCGAAACAGAAACTACCGAAACGATTGCACCCGAAGACCAACAACAGGTTGAGCAGCAAGCTGAGGTAGAGACAACAACTGAAGAAGTGTCTTCAAAGACACTAAACGAACAAGAGGTTGATGACCTTAACTCCTTGTTTGATAATGATGCAGACCCTCAGTTTCAGCTTGATGCACAGGAAACATCCCCTGAAAAGAAACAACAACTTGTTTCAAGCGCAACCAAGTTAATGGAGCAGGTACAACCCGAGGTTGAGTCTGAGTCAGTTACAGTAGAAACACCTGCAAAGGTTTACCCTGTAACCGTTACTGAGAATACAGAACTTGCGAATAAGGTTAGCAAGATGGGATTGAATGACCTTGTTGGTAAGCGGGTTAACTTTGTGATGGCCGACCAATTAAAGGTTGACGATAAAAGAATGGGTGGTCCATTCTTCCCATTACAAGAAGGTTTATACGGAGAAGTAGCTTGGGCATCTATCAGTCAGTCTGCAGCAGAAAGCATTGCCAAAGGTGCGGTTAATGCAGATTATAGTGTGGTATACAATATGTCACCTTCAGCAGTTGATTCTAATCTTGTTCTGTTAGACACATTAATAGATAAAGTTAAAGAGTCTCCTAACAGACCTCAACTTTTTGAGGCAATGATGAATGATATTCAAAGTAAGGTGTATGGACCTAAGACAGATTTTGTTCATAAGATAGCAGCAGAATCTCAAAACATTGATGACTTTGCAGAAGGCTTTGCTCAGTTAGACGTTGATACAAAAGCAAAGATATTTAGAGATGTACTTCCGTCTCAAAATGTAGAGGCATCTACAGAGGTTGGTAGATTATTCCAATCTGAGGGGATATCTCAAGAGTCTGTGCGCCAAGAGAACGTAGAACAGTTTGTGTCAGACCTCCCTATGGGGGCGATGACTATGGTATTACAGGTTACTGACAAGAACGGAAACCCTGTTACAAAAGAGACCTATAAAGAGGCAGTAATCACTCCTGAAGAACAAAAGGAAAGAGGGTTAAAAGAGCATAGAAACTATCCGTTCTACTTAAGAGGTAAAGCAGTTGGTATGATGAAAGAAACCGCTCCGTTTTGGACGGTAAGTAAAAGACATCGTAATACCATTGATGTTAAAGTTGCAGGAGTTGTAACAGATAACAAGGGTAAAAAATATAGTGCAGGTCAGGCTCGTTCACAAGAGATGAGAAGAGCATCTATGCAGGCAAGCAGCACAGATGTTGTGGAGACACCAACCGCAACAATGTATGAGAAGTTTATAAATAGATTAAGCAAGGCTTTCCCCGGTGTTGAGGTGATGACAGACCAACAAGCGTTTGATGACTTGGTTAGTGACCTAAATGCTAAGAAGCTTGCTACTAAAAATCAAAAGATATATGGTGCAGTATATCAGGGTAAACTTTATTTAAACCCTGCACTTGAAAACTACAATACACCCGTCCACGAGTTCGGACACATTTGGATGAACGTTTCGAAGGAGATGAATCCTGAGGCGTACAAACGTGGCCTTGAGTTAGTAGAGGGTACTGAATATGTTTCTCAGATTGAGAACAATAAAGAGTATCAAAGAGTAATTAAACAAATGAAGAAGGATGGTGCTACTGAGCAAGAGATAAGAGATTATATTCTTGAAGAAGCACTTGCTACTGCTATCGGTGATAAAGGTGAATCGTTTGCTACTGCAGCACAACAAAGAAACTTTAAGACTTGGTTGAATGATTTGTTTGCTTTCGTTAAGAAGCTTGTTGGTATTAGTGAGATGACATCAGAGGAATTGCAGAACATAGATTTTGATAAGTTCTTAGAAGGTGTTGTTGTAGACCTTATGTCTGAAAACAAACTGTTCAAAGATGCGGAGGTCAAGGGCTTGTCGAATGAGTTGCAGCTTATGACCTCATCACCTAACCCATCAATCGATTCGCTTGTGCAAAGAGCACGCGAAGCAGGGTTTAGTGATGATGCTATACGTGTGGTGCTAAAAGAAAAAAGTTTTAAGGCTACCGCCATCGACAATGCAATGGAGGTAAGGATAGATTTACTTACTCCTATGCCAAGAGAGTTTGGTAATGTAGAGGGTGGTTCAAATGTTGGTGTTGAATTATTCAACAGGGTTAGAGATAAGGTTAACAGATTCTCTACAGAAGGTCCAAGAGGTGGTAGAGGTACTACAAGAACTAAGTCTTTCTCAGAGATAAGAGCAAAGGCACAAGAGATACTTCAAGCTGACCCAACATACCAATCACAACCTGAACAAACACAGTTGGAACTTAGGAATGCATTAGACAGAAGTCTTGGTATTAGAAGTAACCCTCAGGTTAGGCGGGAGATAGGAAACATAAGAAAGAGACTTCGTGAAAGAAAGGGTGCAATCAAAAACATTACTGATGCACAACGTCAATTAAGAATGTTTATTAGAAAGGCATTGCCAAAGTCTAAGAACTATTCTAATGCTGCTATAAATAAACTTCTAAAAGCTATTAATGAAACTACTCCAAAGAATTTTAATGGTCAGGTAGAGGTTGTATTAAACCAAGTAGAAGCACAACGTCAGGTTATAAAGAATCAGTTAATTGATAAGATTCAAAAGCTTGTAGAGAAAAAAGCTAAGACTGCACAGACATCTTCTAAAAGAAGAAGAAGCGCAGGTCTTGATGCTATAGGGCAGGCATACTTTACTGAGGTTAAAAAGGTTCTTAAGATGGTTAAGAACAACGATGTTGCAGGGCTTGCAGCGCTACAAGCAGAGGTTGATGAGGCTTCTCTTACTGAAGCTATTGCCAAGGTAGAGGCAGGAGAAAAAATAACAAGACAAGAGAGAGCGCTGATAGATAAGCAGCTTGCGCTTGATACATTCTCTGATGTTATGGGTATGGAGTTAGAAGAGGTTTCTCAATTGTTTGATGAGGTAAAGCAAACAAGAGCGGAATCTATTGCAAGATTAAACAATAGAAAAGCCGCAAGACGAGAGGCGGTAAAAGATGTTCAATCACAGTTTGATGAACAGATAGAGGACGACTTCTCAGAACTTTATGATGAGAATGGTAAAATAAAAAACAAACGTCAGATACAACGTGACAATGAGTCTATTAGAGAATCGTTTAAGGACAAAGGATTTGTTCAGGGTGTTAAAGATTTATTTAGCAACCTAAAAAGAAATAACAAGTACAATGCTAATCAGATTCAGAAGTTTTTACGAAACACAATTCAGCATTTAGGTACAATTACAAACATATTAGACAGAGGTAAAGATGGAATGTTTACTAAGGTATTCTATAACCAACTGAATGATATGGATGAAAGAAACCTGCAGGGCGTGTTCGAGCAGGAAGATAAACTGAATGATGTTACTGAATCGGTTTTAGGAAAAGCTTGGAGAAAGTGGAAGTATACATTAGGTACTGATACCTTAACTCTTGAGGGAGTAAAGAATGGTAAGACTGAAGCTTATTTTACTGAGGCTCTTAATAGAGACCAAGCAATGAGAGTCTATGCGTTGTCATTAAATCCACTACAAAGAAAAAAACTTGAGAGACAAGGTTTTGATGATGCAAAAATGGAGCGAATTAAAAACTTCATTGGACCTGAAGGCATTGCGATTGCTGAGCAGATAGTAGATTACTTTAGTAACGAATACTACAATCAAGTGAATGATGTATTCGTACAAGCAAATGATGTAAACTTAGGTTATGTAGAGAACTACTTCCCTACAAAAACAATAAGTAAGAACGCTCAGGTTCAGGATATGATTAGCGGAGACTTCGCTAAGATATTTACTGCTGACACTTCTCCTGCTCTGCAGGAAAGAACAGATACTACGGGAGATATTTTTATTGGTGATTCGTTTACTGATGTAGTTGAGAACCACATTCAAAGTATGGAGAGATACAAAGCTTATGCACTTGGTGTTAAGCAAATGAATGAGGTCTACAAATCAGAGGCTATACAAACTCTATTAGAAACTACAGGATTAGGTCCTGTATTTAAACAGATGGTTAACTATGCTATTAATCCTGACTCAGGACCTAAGACAACAGGTGGTGTAGTTACTTGGTTGCAAAGAAAGTTTACGGGATTTGCTCTTGCATTTAAACCTATACAGGTTCTTAAGCAGGCTACTTCTTTTGTTCAAGCATATGAAGACTATCAGTTGTTTAAGGAAAGAAAGATTCCGGGTGTTGACCTTTTAGGTTTTATGGCAGACTACGCTTATGTGATTGCAACACTTCCTAAACAAGTTAGAGAAGCAAAAGAAATATCAGCCACTTTTAGAAATCGTATTAGAAGCGGTATGTCAGGTGACTTGTTTGGATTAGAATCAGGTGGTAGAACATATAAAAGATTGGGAGCATCTCAAGGTAGACGTGGTAAGATAAAGCGTGCATTCGATACAGGTGCTGCATTGTTTACTGTAGCAGGGGATATTGCGGGTGTACTTGGTTACAAGGCGGTATACAATAGAGCCATAAAGAATGGTATGTCTAAGGCAGAAGCACTTGAAATGTTTAATAACTATAATCAGACTCAGCAAACAAGAAGAAGCACAGAGAAGATTGCCTTGCAACAAGACCAAAGCTTTGCAGGTAAATTCTTTACTATGTTCGGCAGTACATTGTATTTACAGTTAAATAAAACAATGCAATCAGCAAACAATATTGTAAAGAATATGGATGTTAAGAAGGGTAAGTTTGGAAGCTTAAAAGATTACAGAGCACTTGCCTTAAACGTATCTGTAGCAAACGCATTGTTTACTATGGCCTCGTATTCGGGTGCTTTAATTAAAGGAGATGATGAGGATAAGGATGCGGCTTGGAGAGCAGTAAGAGATGCGGCTTTAGGTTTAAATCTTATCTATCAAATCCCATTGTTTGGTTCGTTTGCGGAGGGTGCTATAAATAAAATGAGTGGTCAAAGAAGGCCAACGAGTGAAGGAGTAAACCCTTTCGTTTCTGTAGGAAGAAAGATTGAAAAAGCATTTAAAGATACAGATGACGGTAATGTTATTAAAGCAATCAAGCCTATCTTTGAAATTATAATTGGTGCTCAACTTGATTCTCCTATAGGACTCTTTAATATAATGTCAGGACAGGCAGAAGATGATGACTTCTATGATGCAATGGGTATTACCCCATCGTATCGTCCGGGGTATGGTAGAAGAACCTCAACTAAGAAGACACAGAAAAAGGATATGTCTAAGACGGATATGAAAAAGTATATGCCTGAATTGTATGATGATATTTATGGGAATATTGAAGACCCTGCTAAAGAAATAAAAGCAGAGAATCGTAAACTACAGAAAGAAATAAAGGATGAGGTGTTTGAAGATTTAGAATAGTGTCTTCAAATGTATTTAATTATATGCGAAAAAGCAGATATTATTGATTATATGCGAAAAAGCAGATAATTAGTGTCTTCAAAGACACAACAGTTTATATATGGTATACAACAACATACCATTTATAATTACTACTACTATAAACTCTAAGATTTCTTTCTGCTTGTCAGACATAAGGTATGTATTTAAAGTTGTCGGCCTTGTCAAAGTAAGCCATTAGTTCTTGGTCATTGTATGAACCTTCTCTTGGCTTACGACCGCCCCAAAATATTTTTCCTTTTAGTGACGTGACACGTGAGTATACTATGCCATCATCACAGGCCCATATCATTACAGGATTCAATCTTTTATCAGCTAACTTAACAAGCTTACGTGCTGCAACGGGAAGGGGATATGCTTTCTCGTATGGTCTAAGCCTACCCTTTACTTCAATAAAAGATATTAGTTTACCCTCCTTGTCATAAACCCTGTAGTCAACATCGTTAGGGTCAAGCTTTTTATAAGAGCCATTAAACATTCTGACAAAAGTTTCTACCGCTCTTTTTTCTCTTGATAAGTCTGCGCTTGATTCAAATCTCATTACAATTCCATCATACAATTGATTGCGGTATGGCCTCCTATTACCACTCCACAACCTATTGCTTGCTTTTTAAAGTTCTTTGCGTATGCAGCAGCATATGACTTTGAATCTATTCCGCATCCAACCTGCATACCGAACACCTTAAAATTCTTTCCAACCTGCCACTCTGTATAAGCCTGAGTATGTATGTGTCCTTGTACAGTAGACATCATATCATTCTTACATTTAGTTCTTGCAGTACCACCTTCTCCGTGTACGTACTGAACGTCATCGTAAACAATTTGGTCAACCCAATTCCATTTAGTTCCAAGCACTTGGTTGTATGACTTTATCCAACGTGCAGGAATCTGTGAATCAAATGCCTTTCGCATTATAATCCTGTCGTGATTTCCAATACAGACATCTGCTTTTGGAAAAGCCTTTGCCCATTTCTTTACGTGCTTTATAGCTAAGTCAAGTTCGTCTCCACCTCCCATACCATCAGGGTCTGTTGCGTGGAAAGATGAGTAATGATTATCTATAATGTCGCCTATAAATATAACTTGATTGCAGTTGTGCCTTGCATACATCTCCTTGCAGAAGTCAAGGTATTCAGGCAATGTAAATGGAGCGTGTATATCTCCTATCACAAGTATCCTTCGCTCTCTGTTGTTTATAAAATCGTATGCTACTCTCTTGTTGCCCTTTAATCTTGGCCTAAAGTCGTTATATTTCATCCTCTACTGAGTTTTGAATTTCTCTTAATTTTGTAATGAGTTTTGAAACTACAACTTTTAGTTCATCAAACTCTCTATCTATTAAGCTTTCATATATCTCCGCAGTAGAGTCGTTGAGTTCTTCCATCAGGTGGTTAATGTGACTTATCCTTTCGGTATCATATGCTGATGGTTTACTCATAGTTATTCTTTATCCATAAGTCTGAGAAACTCTGACCCCATTCTTGGATTGACTTTTTTTATTGCGGTATATATCTTTCTTGAATTTACTTTTACTTGTTGCTTTTCTTTTTTGGTAGACTCAATGCCTAACTCTGTGTGTAACTTGCAGTCCATAAACAAAAGAGTATCTGTCTTCTTTTTATCCGACCAAGTTTTATAACCCACTATCTTATCTATGTCGTTAATTGTATAGTCCATTGTACATTATATTTAATTTAGATAAAACTTCATCTTCACTACCGGGATGAGTTCTATTTTGTATGGTCTCAAAGATAGTTCCAAACCTTTGCTCGTCTCTTTTAGACCGTGCCTGTTCTTTTTTTAGACTCTCCACTTGCGAATATAATATTTTATTTTCTTTTCTCAAAGAAAAAACTTCTTTTATTAACGCATCCTCATCTAAAAGGTGTACAGATTCATCATCTAAATAACAATCCTCATATACATTATTAAACTTACCCCTAAACTCTGAGTCTGTTTTCATATACCATTCAATGTTCTTGAGGTAATGAATAATTGTAGCGTGATTTTTATTTAAGAGTTTGCCTATGCTTGAAAGACCGTAACCTCTCTTCTTCATAATATAAGAGAAGGTCATCCTTGCATTTACAAATCTTCTCTCTCTGCATTTTGAATCTATGTCGCATTCAAAGTGATAGTTAACTGACCTCCGTAGAAGAGTCTGTTGTGTTGGTGTAATATGTTCGTTTAACATTGGTATATGATTTAATTGTTTTATTATCAAGTATTGCATCTAAGTATTCATCGCATTCAACAAAGTCTATGTCAACTATTAACGGTAACTCTGTCTCTTGTTTTAAATATTCTAATACATAAAATTTATTATCTCTAAGTATGACTCCATAAACTTCCTGAGACCATCCGTTAGATATTGGAAGGTGTTCTACAACAGAAGCTATGTCTGATATGAGTTCGAATCTTGAGCGCTGCGAAAGACTTAATATCTTTTCCGCAAACCAATCATCAATATCAAACCTACTCGCCTCTATAAACCTCTGTTGTAAATCCATATCCCTCTAATTCTTTTAATCTATATTCCTGTAGCTTAGATAGTTTCCCCTTTGGAGTTTTAACTTCGCTAAAGATTACATTAGAGTTGGGTGGTATAGCAATGATGTCGGGGATTCCATTCTTATTTGTCTTGACTAACTTCAGTACAAAGTATCCCTCGGATTCGAGTTGCTTTATTCTTTTACTTTGTATTTGTTGTTCAGTCATATACTACAAATTTAATAAATCCTTTTTAAAGTGATTGACCGTGTAGTCTTTCTTCTTCGACACCGCTTTGTATATCTCTTTTTCTATTCCTCCTTTTGAAAATATCCAATACACATCAGACTCAAGTCTTTCTTTTGTTGTCATCCTATCTCTGC
>PDMW01004944.1_pt1 | contig 13638 bp, 5 predicted proteins | sample 1515511 | NCBI WGS metagenome assembly PDMW01 (sample SAMN07343023, study PRJNA328102) | Marine metagenome, whole genome shotgun sequencing project. | biome: marine; feature: bay; material: water; isolation source: viruses from water sample < 0.22 micron filtered, nuclease treated, low... ... | reverse complement strand
CCCCATTTTTTTAAAGCTATTGCTTTTTTAGTAGGTTTACCTTTAGCATCTTTCATAGCACCTGCCATACCGGCAAATCTACACGCAAACGATACTCTCCTTTTGTTTTTACCTTTAGTTAGTCTTTTACCTAACGTCTTACCTGTTTCAGATTTATACTCTGAACGCATTGCTCTGTTTTGTTTTTCGTAGGTTGAGTTTTTCATTATTTTAAATCGTTATATTTTTCTTCTAGTTTTTGCAATTTAAATGCAGGTGTATCTATTCCAGACTCTTTTTCTTCTTTATAAAGTTTTTCTCTTACCTCATAAGGTATCATATATAAAATTTTTCTTCTATAAGCTTTATACTCTTTTGTTTTTTGCTTGTTTATTTTTCTAGTTTCTTTAGCTTTTTCTTTACCAGCTTCTTTTCTCGCGGCTTTAGCTTTTGTTTTTATTAAATCATGCTCTTCAATTTTAACACCTGTATCCCACGATCTCCAACCTAAACCTAAAGCTATTCTTTGCCATTGAGTATTTCTAGTATCTAAAGCTTCTGTTATAGAATTAACTTCATCCACAGCTCTATCTAAAGGTAAGTTAAGTGTTGCTGCTGATAAAGAACCTATCATATTATATGTAGGACTTAATTGAAACTTACCATCTATCATAACATCAAACCCTCTTTCATCCATTACGTCTTTTTCATACTGTAAAGTTTGTAACGCAGCGTTTATTTTTCTAGCCTTAGAACCTATTGGTGGTGATATTTGAAGTGCAGCTAAAACTATATCTCCTCTTTCTCTTGCAAACACTGGTTTTTCTTGGTACTCTATAAACTCTCTTATAGTATTTTTAACTGTAGTAAGTACAGCTCCAGCTAAACCAGATCCACGAACTATTGAATCAACCATACCATTAGCTATTCTACCTATTTTGTTTTCTTCAGCTCTAATTTTCTTTTCGTCATATTTTTCTTTGTCTTTATCTGTAGCAAAATCTTCATCTTCATCATCAAACCCTGGTACTAAAGCAAACAATGCGTTTTGTAATGCGTTAAATATAAAGTTCTGTATAGCACCGTAATATAATATTTTAGATATGTTTTGTTTTTTACTACCTCTACCGTTTATAAGATCTTGACCTGCTTTTTTAATTAACCTAGTATACTGCATAGGTGTGTTTTGAAAAGCTAGTATTAATCTACCTAGCACACTAGACTGTTGGCCTGATATAAGCATTGGATCTGCTGACTGCTGTGTTTCATCAGATATAGAGCTAAAATCTTCAAATGCTTTTGCTTCTGCATCAGCTGTTTCAAAACCATCTTTTTTGTATGTGTTAACTCTATTTCTATAAAATGTAGCACCACCTGTTGATATAGCTATACTATCTGCTATCTGTGTAGGTGTAAACCCTATTTTAAGTAAGTAAGATATAACACCTGTCATGCCACCTTTTTTAGATGCTTGAGCAATTTCAGCTTCTTGTATATCACCTTCTAATCCAGATCTTCTTTGTTTTAGTTTAGGAGAATTAAATAACATGATAACATCTTTCCAATACTGAGGTTGATTTGCTAAAGCTAATGCAGCTTGAGCAGGGTTATTATCTGACCAGTTAACAAAGTTAGCTGAAGACATAAGCTGTAATAATGCTGATCTTCTGTTAAAGAACATTATAGCACCAACAGAGTTGTTAACCCAGTTATTCCACGACTCAACCAATCTTCCACCACCACTAGTTTTGTTATTACCACTTTTCATTCTACGTATAGAATCTTCTAAAGCTTCTCTTATTCTAAAACCATAAACAGCTTGTACTTTGTTTAAGTTTTCAGGTGAAAATATTGTATCTACGTTTTCTATAAACTCAGCTAAGTATTCTTTTCTATTTACATCTCTTCCAATTCTACTTAAATCACCTATTATTGTGCTAGCATCCCAGAAATCAGTAGGTTCTACGTAATCATCTAATCTAGTTACTAGTTCTACACCATCAGCAAACTGAGTTAAATCAGTATTATCACTAACTAACTTAACTACCTCTGCTTGATCTGTTTTTGATAAACCAGGTATTGTATAACCTGCTCTATCCCATAAGAATATTCTTACAGCTTCATCAGTGCTATACTTAGTTCCTTCAAATTTCTTTCTTAATTTCTTTTTTATTTTAGGATATTTTTTAACTAAAGCTTTATAGTCATTAGTTATTCTCTGCTTAGCTTGTTCTACAGCACCAATACCTCTCATGTAAGGTTTTATTAAAGCTTTATCAAAAAAGTCTTGATCCATTTCACCTTGCTTACCTTTACCAGCAAATGTATACATTGTTAAACCTCTAAAGTCATCTGCTGAGGGTGGTATAAAGAATGAAAATCTTTTCTGTTTTACACCTCTTCTTCTAGCTAATGCATCTGAAAAAGTAGCTTCAGCTTTAACGCCTTTGTTTCTCTCAATCATAGCATTGAAATCGTCACTTAGCTTTTCACTAAACTTGATTCTAGCTTGTTGAACTTTAGATTTAACATCAAGTACGCTTAGAACATCTCTAACGGCTTTAACGTTTTTCATTGCATCATCTGTAAAATAAAAATCATTATAGCCATCTGCAAATTTACCTAGCATCCAATCAGCTTTAGCTTGTGGTCTACCATCTGCAAGTCCTGTTATGTTAGCTAAAGGTATATTTAAACCTAAACTAGATAAAAACTCTTTAATAGGCCCAGCAGCATCTTGTGGTCTAGCTGTTAAAACAAATATATCTTCAGATCCTCTAGCGTCTTGTATCTTTTTTGCCACATCAAACAACGGTCCTTTTTTACCGTTCATTACTTTATTAAACTCAGAAAAATCCCATTGAGCTCCTTCAGCTTCCATTCTACCAGCATCTCTAGCAAATGTAGCAGCATCTATTTTACCTTTTGTTCCATCAGGCATAGTATATAATACACTGCTTTTAGTTTGCGCAAGTGTATCGTCAAAATCAAATACTCTAGCTTTTTTAATCTTTTCAGAGTATTTAGGGCTTCTAGCATTTTTCATAGCTTTATCAGCTATGTTATCTTTTTTAACCTGTGACTTAGCTTCTGGTTTAAACGTACCTCTTATGTAAGGACTACCATCTGCATTTATATTGTACTTTTCTTGAAAGTTAACACCATCTATGCTTATTAATCCTCTAGGATCTATACCACCATCTTGTGTTGCTACTAGTTCACTAAAATATCTATCAAACCATTTATTATCTAATAGATTCCAACCAATAGGCATTTCACTACGTAAACCTACAGCTATAAGCTTTTTGTCCATAGCTTTATCTAAAGATATAAGCTTGTAATTATCTATAACAAAGTCATAAGCACTTTCAAACGCACTTTTAGACAATGCAACATCTAGTAAATATAGATAAGCAGAAGTAGCAGGCATAGCATGCTCGTACTCAAATCTACTACCTGTTATTTTATTAGAATAACCAACAAACTGAGCACCCATTTTATGCCAATGACCAGTATCACTACCTGTTATTTTTAAATAATTACCTATTACTCTTGCGTTTTGTTTATCAGACTGTATAGCTTTATTAAACCTATACCACATAGCTTGATGTATTTTAGCAACTTTGTCATTAAAAGCAGCTATATCACCGGATTTTGTTTTAGCTTTAATAATATCTACTGTTTTAAACAATGTATCATATCCAGATACTGAAAAATCAGAAACACCTTTTATAGGAGCACCATATTTTTGATTAGGATCTGTAGCAAGTTTTTTCATTTGACTTACATAATACTCTTTATAGAGAGACTTAGCATCATCAGTTGTACCTAGTACTTTTGAAGTTGGCGTAAATACGGTGCCCCATGTTTTTATGTTATATTCACGTATAACTTTTTGTATTTGCTTTGATTCACCACTTCTTATAGCTTTATCAAGTTTGGGTTTAACTTCATTGATATCTAAGTCATACATATTATAAAACTCATTACCAAACATTTTAAGCTCTTTTTTAATTATATCAGTTCTAATAAAAGCAGGTTCACCAAACCAAAAATATTTAGGCATGTGAATTAGTAAATTCTTTTTAACCTCAGCTACATATTTATCTACATCATCTCTAGTTTTAAACTTAAAAGTACCGTCTACGTTATAAGCGCTTAGTAAACCATCAACACCTCTAGATTCTAATTTAAATATAGAATTATTAAGTATACCTTTTACTTTTTCACTAAACTGAATACCGGATCTACCAGCACCCATATCAGCTTGTATTTGCTTAGGTGATCTTGATGATTTTTGTTCTAACTTAGCCGCTTTATCTCTAGCTATAGTGTTAGCTATAATAGAACCTTTTAATTTAGCTATACCATTTAAAAAAGTTCCTATGTTTCTATCGTAAACATTAAGCTCACCTCTAGGCGTTATACCCATATCTTTCTGAAGCTTTTTAATTGTTTCAGTAGTTATATTTCCTTTGAACTGAGGTTTTAGTCTTCTAATAAATGGCTGACTACTTAAGCCTGATGATCTTTCTTTTGTTTTAGCATCATAAAAATAATCTAATACTCTACCTTTTAAACCTATAGATCTACCTTGTATGTCTGCAGATACAGGTATTTTTTCACCAGTATCTTTAATCTCAGATTCTCTAGATGTAACATTTGTAGGTGGTAGTAGTTTTAAAAACTTTCTAACCTCTTGATCATTGTTAAAGTCATCTTGTATTCTACCAGCTTCAGAACTTTCTGGTATACCGTTTACTATTTTTTTAGCATACGTTAAATTAGCATTTTTACTTATCTTGTTATTAGATATACCATACATAGACTCAGCTAACTTTGCGCCAAATTTACTTGCTATAGATTTAAAATCTGCATTAAATGGAGCAAGATCACTTTGAGATATATTTACTAAGTCTTCTAATTTTTTAATATCAGGTCCTATGACTCTAAACTTCCTAGGATCAATTTTAGATACTGTTTCTGAGTCTTCCCTAGCTTTTCTATCATCTAAGCTTTCGTTTGAATCTTGAGACTCTATATCAAATCCTTCACCAATTCTAGTTTGCTTTATATCTTTAGGCCCAAACTCTTGTTTGTAAAATTTATTAGCTCTTCTGTTTTGAAAGCTATTAAAAACATGTGTTGTAAAAACACCTTTACTAGAATCAAAAGTTTTCATTACACTTTCAATTTCAGTAGCGACAAATTGCTCAGCTTCAGTTGCCATTATGTCTCCTTTAGCTACATTGTAACCCATCGCATTTATAGCTACGGACTGTGCTTGTTTAAAGAAATCAGTAAACTTAGCTTTATCAGCTCTAAAAGCTGTAGGATCTTTTTTGTATTCTAAAGCTAATTTATTAACTGTAGATTTATCAGAGTATTTTACACTATCACCTTTATAATTGCTTATAGCTTTTTTAGTTTTCTTACTTATCTTACCACTTCTAAAAGCAGCATTATTAGCCGCTAAGTATTCTAAAGCTTTTTCAGGAGTGTTTAAGTTGTTAGGATCTGTACCGTTGAATATCCTAGTCATCAAGTTATCTTCTTTCTCTATTTGAACTACATCTTCATAAGCATACAAACTCTCTTGCATTACCTTAGTATATTCGTCTCTATACTTTTCGCTATTCTCAAAAGTTAATTTATCTTTATCATCTACACTTTCTCCATCTTCATTTTTGTTGTAAAGATTGTCTAGCATTTTTCTTACACCTGCATCTATACCTTGGATAGTTCTGTTTTTTGATTTAGCCGCCGCTGCTGCCAAGTTTTCAGCATACATCTTTCTATTTTCAGGCTTTATACTAGCGTCATCTGCAATGTGAGAGAATTCATGAAATATTACTGTACCTGCTTGTATGATACCGTTATCAATATCTTTTTTTGCTTGAGCAGCATCTTGGGTTACTATAGTATTACCTATAACAGCCCCATACGTTCCATTGTTATTAAACTTTTCAATAGCCTCTGTAAACTCAGGCGTGTTTGTTTCTACACCATTAGCCTCTAACACTTCTCTCAGCTCATCTTCTGTTGTGTATACTGCGTAATTTACATTGTCTAAATCTGCTAATATAGTCTCAGCGTTTGTGCTTATACCTGAAGCCACAGATATAGCTCTTGATCTGTCTAAAGCCATTTGATCTCCAAGTTCTCTATATCTAACTTCTTTTTGCTTGTTGTTTAAAGGTTTATCGTTTATAGTTTCGTTTTCAACAATCTCTACAATCTCAGGATTTGCTTTTGCCGCTCTTTTACTTTCTGTGCTAACACTCTCTCTTATATGATTTATAACAGCTACTATTTGATCTTCAATAGATTTAGAATTGTAATTATCTTTATTTACCTTTTTTAAATACTTATTGTTATTGGTCCATAGATCACCTAAGCTTTCTTTAGCTTTTTTAGTACTAGTTGGTTTTTCTTTTATGTTGTTAATTTGCTTGTCTAATACATTTAATTGAGTTTCGAATACTCTAGCTTGTTCTTTTGTTAAAGACTCTTTATAAGATTTTATAACTTCAGCTTTGTCTACATCTGACATACCTGGCATAACACCTGCTTGGGCTAAGATTTGTGATTTAACTAACTCCGTACCTATTAATCTTTTTATATCACTAGCATTACGACCTAATATATCTACACCAAGTCTATCAACCTCTAAACCTTGTTCTTTTAGGTTTTCAGCCATATCAGAAAGTAATAATTTTTTCTGTTTAGCATCTAACTTAGAGTCTTGTATCAATACGCTAAGCTCGTTGTTATTTATTCTAAGCTTATTTATTTTCTTTTCAAAATCTTTAGTAGCATTATAATTTACCATACCAGAATAAGCAACACCTGGACTTTGAGATACACCTAGCGTTATTATAGTAGACATAGCAGTATCATCCCAAGCACTAAGATCTAATTCTCTGTCAAGTATACCATATTCTGTTATAAACTGTTGACCACCATATATTAATTCTTCTTCAGCAAGTTCTCCTGAACCACGCATTAGTAGTGGTTTACCTATTAAGTCAGCTATTTTTTCGTACTTATTTGCGTATAAATTTTTAGATACACTTGTTAACGATGTAGGCGCTTTGAAATCTTTTAAAAGCTTTATTGTGTTTGGTGCTGTACCTAAAAATCTAGTTACAGTACCTTCAATTATACCATTAGCTAGTGACGCGCCAACTATTTGATCGTCACTTATTTCACTCATAGCTCTTGTTTTGTTTATATCTCTCATAGTGTTAGTATAAGTATATAAATCTATAACTCCATTTTCGTAAGCGTCTAAGGCTATTTTAGCTTGTTTGTCAGCTGTTCCAACTATTTGTTGTTGTGTTTTTAAGTCCCTGTATGTTTGCGTACCTGATGATAAACCAAACAAACCACCAATAGCGTTAGCTGTCATTGCTGAAGATAATCCAGCAGCTGAACCGATTCCACCAGTTGCTATAGCTAAGGTTATATTACCTGATTGTTGACCTAGTGTTCTAAAAAAGTAAGTACCAAAATCACCATCATCATAACTACCCATCTTTTCAAAATAGTCATTTTTAGCGTTTAATCTTTTTTGAGCCTCAATAGCCCAATCAGCATTAACAAGTGTTGGAACTGATAATAATATACCTGCAAAAGCATCATTAACATCTTTAGCTAACAAACCACCTATACCGTACTCTTTCATTGAGTTTCTAAAAACATCAGCATCAGCGGGATTAGCTGCGTAAAATTCCACAACTTCTCTCTGCATGTTTTCTAAAGTAGCTGAATAGTCTATTTGAAGATTAGCAAAGTCATTTTGTAGTTTATACATTTCTGACTGAGCCTGTTTAAGTTTTTTACCCTCTTCAGAACTAAGGTTTCTATCGTTAGAAACTGAGAATATAGCCTCACCGCTTGGAGTGTACTCTATACTAATCTCGGTTCCCTTTGGTGAGTTATTTGAAATTTCTTTAGCTTTTGCACTTAATATATCAACAAACTTTTTTTGTATATTAGGAAGTTCTTTAACTTGAGCCTTTATTCTTTCGTCAAACTTTGTTTTCTCAATTTTAGCAACACCTTGACCTAATCTAATTAAGTTTTGATCACCAGAGTTAGCCATTATTTTTTCTGCTATAGTAGAAGATCTGTCAAGTAATTCTTGGTTTTTTACTTCCTTAATACCAGCGACATACATTTTTTTAATAAAATCCTCACCTCCAGCCTGTTCTATTTTATCTACAATATTTTCAGGTAAACCACGCCAGTTTCTCATTCTGATAATATCGTCATCTATTTTACCTGGTACTTTAATCATTTTATCCAGCTTAGCATTATAAACCATTTCGCCTATAGCGTTGCTTTCCATGTACTCTCTTATTTGGTCTTGCTCTTCCTCGCTAAAACCTTTTGGTAAAACCTGGTTTACGTTTGCTATTATATCTTCTGCATACGTATTTTTAAAATACTTTAAATCTAAAGATTTGTTAGACTTGATTACTTTTTCTTCAGCTTTGATTTCTCTAGCTCTAGTTTCTAAGTAATTGCTAGTTGCTTCGTAGCTACTTTTCTTTATAGATTCATAACCTTCATCTCCTAGATCCTCTTTCATGAAAGATCTTAACTTATTGACATCTAGCTTTTCCTGAACAACAACACCATCTTTTATAATGTTGTAAGAATAAGGTTGGTATGTACCATCTTTTCTAGAACCACTTGGTTGATTTACAGATACACTGTAACCTGTAGAGTCTAAAGCTTTATTTATAGCTCTATCGTCCTTTGTTTCATCTAATACATCAGCTAACTGGCCAACAGTGTTAATAATTAAATCTTCATCTGTTTGGCTATTGTAAGCTTTATCTAGTTTATTTAAAACACCTACTGCCTCATCTCTGCCGTCCAATGTAAAAGGTTGTAAGTCTAATTCTATTGGCTTGTCTGTTCCAGGTAATACTATATTCAAAGCGTTTCTAACGCCTGTTTGTTCTATAAAAACACCTGGATAAGCATCCATCAAGAACTCCTGAACCTCTTCCTCTGTTTTATCTATAATAGACATAGGCTTGCTTATATCCATTTTAGAACCTTCGTATGCTTTTTTTAGCTTGCTTCTTACGTTAGAATGTCTCTCATCAAGAAGCATCTTACTTGCTCTAGTGCCATTGTATTTATCACCAAATATACCTCCTGGTTCAACTTTTTTGTATTCCGATAAAATACCTTCCAATTCTAATTCCAACTTGGATGTCTCGTCTATCTCCGTTGCTACAGGCACACCCTCTACCGCAACAACTTCTGTCTTTCCCTCTTCAACAGGTTTTAAAACAGTTCCAGTTCCTTCTGGTTCTTCTTCTTCTACTTTTAATGTTACCTCAAAAGCACTTAGATAATCCTCTAGTGACATTTCTTCATAAGCAGCATTGTCTTGAACTTCAGCGAGTGTTAATTCACCTAATACAGGATGTATGTAAATTGGGTCTATTGCCATTTTTTATTATATTTAATTAACGATACAATTTTTTAGCCTCTTCATAAGTCATTTCCTTACCTATAGGCATACCATCTTGACCTTCTATTTGATACTTTTTAGTGTCAGGAAGATATATAAGCTTTCTACCACCTGTTCCAGCACCTAAAGTTCTTGCTACTGTAAAGTATGCAGCAGCGCTTTCTTCAGATTCGTCCAATGCTTTTTTAGATTTTTTAATTTCTCTTTCATTAGCATCACCACTACCACTACCTCCACCACTACCTCCAGGTTTTGGTTTTTGTTTTTCTGTAGATTTAGTTTTAAAATATTGCATATCACCTGCATTCATGTTTTCAGCAGCTGGTATACCCGCAGCTTTTAAATCATCTATTTCAGATTGTGTTATAGCTCTTTTAACCATTTGAAAACCATCTGGATCAGAAACACCTTCTAATAAACCAACTTTATATTTAGCTGATTTCATTTCAGTTTCTTCTAAAAGATTTACTATTTCATCAGGAGTTAATTTTTTGTTTTCAAGAAGTTTATTGTATTCAGGCATAGCAGACCTTGGTTGTACGTTTCTAAGATAAGCTTCAAAACCTTGTTGTGTTTGATTCATTAAGCTAAAAGCTTCACCAGCTTGTTTTTTAACGGTTTCTCCAACTGCTGATTCGTAAGCGCCAACATCCATCCACTTAGATACAGTTTGTACGTTTATATCTTTACCTTTTTGTATGTTAGAACTACTAGCTAAAGGAACTTCCATTTTATCACTAAAAACACCAGCCTCATTAGTTAAACCTTTAGAAGCAGATATGTAATCAGCGTTTTCTAATTCTGCTGGGTTTATTAAATTACCACTAAAACTACCATCACTTAAATTATATTCTTTTTTAATAACTATATTACCATCCGCGTCTTGTTTGTTTTTATATTGTTCACGAACATCTTCTGGTAATAAAGGATTATTTATATTTGTTTTAAAATCAAAACTTAAAAGAGTTTGTGATAGCTTAGAGCTTTTGTCTTTAAAAACTTTAGAGTATCTTTTGTCTACCTCAAATCCATCTGGCATTATACCATTTTTATTATATAAAGCGTTAGCCACTAATTGACTATCAAATCTTTCAGAGGCGTTATTACCACTGTAGAAAGATCCTTTTGAAGTTAAAGAGTTGTTAAAATCTTCTTCATCAGCTAAAACTAAAGCTGCTTCTGTTGAAAATGTTTTTAAAGAATTATTAAGATCATTTACTATAGCCATGTATTTAATCTTATCTTCAGGAGAAGTATTAGAATCGCTTACTAGCATGTCAGCTTTAACAGAACCAATACCAAAATCAACCTCACTACCGTTGTACATATGAACACCACCTAACATAGAGAAATTATTATATTCTTTTGCTTGCTCAATTAAAGACTTAGGTGCGTTTGCCCATGCTTCTGAATTAAAGTTTTTATTAGCAGCTTCACTTTGTCTTCTTATTACACTAGCTTCTAAAGCAGATCTGTCTTCTTCTTCTTTTTCTGCTTTCTCTGCTCTTTTTACAGCAGTGTCGGCAAAGCTTTTAACCATACCAACAGATGCATCAGAAACTTGATTAGCCGCGGCTGCCCAAGCCTCAGCTCCGTACATGTCTTTTATTATTGTTGGATTATCGTATGCTCCCATATTTTTTTTATTTTAAGAATCTAAGCCCGGCGCAGCTGCACCAATCATTCCAGTTATACCACTTATAGCACCACCCCATGCTTGAGCTTGGGCTTGAGCTGCAGAAGCTTGATTAGCCATTGCTTGTTGTTTTTGACCTGCCGCAGCATTTAAGTCTTGAGTTGATCTATTCTCTCTCATTTGTTGAACAAATTGATTACCAGCAGCTTGTTGTGATTGCATTCTTTGTCCTTCTGCTATTTGAACACCTTGCAATCTTTGAGCTTCTTGCATTTGCATTTGCTCCATTTTAGATTCACCTTGTGCTCTTAGTTTTTCGTTGTTAACCTCTTGTTGTTCTATACTAGATGCCACACCTTTTTTACTAGCTAAAGCAGCTTGAGCTAAAGCTGTTGCTCCACCTGCACTAGCACCACTAGCAGCTAAGTTATCTAATGAATTAGCTAATGCCATATCAGATTGTTCCATTTGTATTTCAGCAGCTTGAGTTGCTACAGATAAATTAGCAAAAGGATTTGTAATCATAGCGCTTAAATCCTGCGCTAAACTAGATAAGTTCTGATTACCAGCGTAAGGGTTTGTTAATGTAACTCTAGAATTTTTTATTCTATCAATTTCTGCCTGAGCTCTATTTGCTGCTCGACCTGCTCTACCCGCTGCTTTATCAGCTTGGTTTGCCGCTACCGCGCCTCCTATAGCGGATATACCCGCGCCAATTGCGAGTGCTGTTGCTACTGCCATATTAAATTTTTTTAATTATTTCATGTGATGGATCAGGATCAACTGACCAACCTAGTTTTTTATGCGTATCTATTAAATGTCTATTTCTACCTATAGTAAACATATGTTTTTTACCTATCTCCTTGCAAGCAGCTTCAGCGCCTGTTATAAGCAATTCTAAAGCATCCTTACGATCATTTTCTCTATATTCTGGATCAGAAACAATCCACTCTAATAAAACTGCATCAGAGTTAGTTAGATATATAAATCCAGCACATATTGGTTTACCATCTTTTTCAACCATAAAACCTCCTTTACCATTGTCAGGTAAAAAAGATTTAGGTGGATTAACCCACTTAGGCCAAGCCTCCCACCAGTTACATAAGGTATCCCAGTCTTGTTCTGTTAATGTTCTTAATTTCATTTAATTGTTTTTTCTTAACTCAATTTTAGTAGAATTAACCTCTGGCCTACCTATATTAGGCTTTACTGGCATTGAATTTTCTATTGGTTTAACTACTCTTGGTTTTGTATAATTAGGTTTTATAGAGCTAGGTCTATTAAAGTTAGGTCTTTGATTCACGCGTGGGATAGGATATACATTATAATTCCATCTCCAATCTTGTCTATATTGATACCTGAAAGCATCACGCGCTATTAATTCTTGTATTCTTCTATCAAGTACTCTAAACTTAAAATCTCTAACTGGAACAGCAAGCGTATCCCCTGCTTCTGTTATCGTTAATACACTTTTAATCTTGTAGTTTGAAAAATTATACTTGCTTCCACAAGATGTGAGTATTAGCGTTAATGCTATGATTATTATTTTTTTCATATTAATAAGATGATTCTTTATAGTTTGTTGATATTGCAAAAAGTTCGTTAGTACCAGATGTAGCGGTGTTTGTTGCTTCTAATAGTACGGTTGCAAAAAATCCTTTAACACCTGATATTGATTGACCAAATACAACTTCACCTTGTGTAAATGCGCTAGTATTAACTAGATCAGCAAAGTACTTGTCTTCTTTTTGTTTAAATTCGTTCTTCAATAAACTAGTTTCCATGTCCGCTAAAGTTAATGGCATGTTAAAAACAGCTACACTATTAGCTTGATCTTCGTTAGTTACAAAACTAGTCATAGACCAGTTAGGCGCACCCTCGTAATTTATAGTTTGAAAAGTTTTAATTACAGATGGATTAGCATTAAATATACTTTTTATTTGACTAACATATTGAGTTGTATAAAAATTAGCCCTGTTAACATTGTTACTATAATGTTGGAATATATCACCTATTTGAACACCAGTACTAGCGTGTATTTCTTGTTTTTCAGCAGAAGTAACTGTAGAGTAAAAGTTATTTTGTACGCTAAACATATTACTTGGCTTATAACTGTATCTACTAGACCAACCTTTTATAGATTCATCAAAACTTAAAGTTTGTGTAGGTACAGATGCAGAAGCTGGCTGTAAAGACAACGTATAACATTTGTTATGTATGTCGTATCCACCTACTGCTTTACCACTAGATAAAACACCTAGTTGATCTCTAAAAAAATCATACATACCGTAGTTAGATATCTCTGTTATACCATCTTGAGATAACCTTAAAACAGACCCTTGATTAGCATCTGTAAAATATTTTCTATATCCATAAACAGCAAAACTTTCTGGATTAGTAGATATACCAAACTCACCAGCATAAGGCTGTATAGCCCCAATTACAACGTTTGACGTTGTTTGCATAGGCACACCTTCTTGTGTGTATATAGCATCTTTATCTATAAGAGCTCTATTTACTTTTCTTT
>PDMW01036452.1_pt1 | contig 13664 bp, 28 predicted proteins | sample 1515511 | NCBI WGS metagenome assembly PDMW01 (sample SAMN07343023, study PRJNA328102) | Marine metagenome, whole genome shotgun sequencing project. | biome: marine; feature: bay; material: water; isolation source: viruses from water sample < 0.22 micron filtered, nuclease treated, low... ... | reverse complement strand
TCTTGTCGTCTGCGTTCTTCTTCTTGCTTTTGATTGTCTATTGCAAGTTTTTGATTACACGCTTTAAGAAATTCCTCTTTTGATATTACAGTTGCCATACTTACTAATTTAAAAATTTGATGATATTATTTTTTTTGAAATTCGTTGTCTTTAATAAAATATTGCTCTCCATTAACAGTAAAACCGCTTAAACATTCTGTTGGAATGTCCGAAGTGTCAATTTTTGGCTTTGTTTGTGTGGTTTCTTGTGTAGTGTCCTCGTTTACTTTATCAGAATCATCAATAGTTGAAGTTTTAACAACATCATTTTTCTTTTTTGATTTCACCCATAAAAAGTACAATAATATTGCTACACCTACCCCTACTGCTATTTTCTGATTTTTTTTCATATTACAAATTTAAATTTTATTTTTCAAAATAAATTATATTTTAATACCTAATTTGTCTAAAAATTTATTAATGTCAGATAATGGTTTTGATATTCCTAAATCCTTTCCTAAATTTTCTGTCAATAATATATCTTTTTTGTTAAATATTATCTTTTTATTTATATTAGAAAACTCAACATTCATATCTCCTTTTACATCAATATAAATTGGTTTTTGCATTAGTAAATTAATTCCAAATTCATCAAGTATTCCTTTTGCTGAATCAAATTCTATATCTACTACTGTTGGAACATCAAACCAAGAATCACCCTTTACAGTAAATGGTGTTGATGTTTTTGCATTACCAATTTTTACATCTTCATAAAGTATATCTAAATCATAATTTTTTACAAGAAGTTCAAATATTGACTTATTATATACTGATATAGTTAAATTTAATTTTGCTCTTTTTTTGTCAAAATACATTACTTTAACTCCTTTAACTTTAAAATCCCAATCCAAAGCCAAAGCAAGTTGTTTAGTAAAATACCTATATAAAGCATAACTAATTCCACCAATACCAAGTACAAATAATATTTTTTTCATTATTTAAGCATTGAGTATATTACAAGACCAACCGCACCTAAAACTAAATATGAATTAGGAATACTTTTTATTAACCTATCCTTTTCATCTAATTTTTGGCTTTGCTCTTTGATTTCACTAATTCCTTCTTTGGCTTCATCAATAACAAATTGCCCCGTGCCTTTGACAACATCATAAATATCGTATGCACCCTCTCGAACAGTATCTAAAATATCTGTTCCAATTTGTTTTGCTTCTTGAACTTCTGTATAAGTACCATTTCCGCTACCATCTGCCCCAACGTGGCTTCCACAACCACAAGCATTACTAAAATTTCCACAATTACATCCCATTATTTATATTTTACTATTATTAAAACTGTTAAAATAACTAATAACCCACCGCCAAAAACCAATGCTTGTTTCGGTAAGTTTATTCTTCTTGATTTATCCTCTATATCAACTATTCTTTTTTCTTGGTCATCTAAAGCATCATCTAAATTTTTTTTCCAATAGGGGTCAAGTTGTCCGAAATAAATACCATCGTTATCACGAACCGCATTATTCCATTCGGGTTTGCTTTCAGGGTTTGTAAATCCTATATCCTCAATTAAGTTTGTCATAATTTTCTTAATATTAAAACAGTTCCTATAAGCAGAACCGCACCACCTACCGCTATAATTAATGTCCTTTGAGTTTCAACAAACTTTTCAGTTCGTTTTGCAACCTCATCGGCTTCTTGCATTATTTTTATTTTGTCCTCGTTTGCCTTCGCATTATCTAAAATTGCATCACAAAATCTTCGGTTATATACACCATTATACTCGTCATATAAAATTGAATAAACTTTTTTACCTCTTTCATCTACTCTATCTCCATCATTTCTTGCACTATCTTTAATTTTTCCTTCTTTTAAAAGTCGCAATGTTTTTACATTAGCACCTAAAGAATTACATTTTGTTAGCTTTATAGTAGGATTGACTTTTTTCCAAGATTCCAAACTATAAGTAACTTGTGGAAACTCCCTTCTCTTTTCATTTAATAGTTTTTTATACCTATCTCTTTCACAAGCACTACTACTTTTCCAACAAGCACCAAATAATCCCATAACTACTTAATAAATATTGCCAAAGCGATTAATAATACAACTCCACCACCAACAAGCATTGTTGCTCTTTTTTTGTTCAATTCTCCTAAAATTCTTTCCTCTGCATCTTCAAATTTATCTGTAACAGTATCTAACGTACCATATACACTTGCATCTTCTAATTTTTGTTGGCAATCTAATTTAGCAAACTGAACTTCTTTACGCATTAAAACATCTTGTACTGTTTTAGCATTTCCCCACATTAACCTTCTATTAACAAGGTCTTGCTTATCTCTTAAATCACTTATTTGTGCATCAAGAGTTTGACACTTTGAAGTGTTTGGATAGTGGTTTATATTGAAATATGGCTTTGACATTAAATTGTTAAATTGCTAAATGTTGTTACGTTTCCACTAAATTCTTTCCAATCTTTACTCGCTAATGCTTTTGCTTCACTTTCACTCCACCCCTCTTGTGTTGCATTTGATAAAATATCATTATAGTTGCTTTGAGAAATAGAACAACCACCAAGCCAATCACACGATTTATTCCATTTATAAAAAGGAAGTCCGCCAAATTCAGTAATAGCTGATTGAGTTTTTTGTCCGTATTTACCATCCACATCAATCGAAGCACCTAATTTATTTAATGCAGATTGAAGCAAGGTAACTTTATAACCATAAGACCCAAGTTTAAGATTAAAACTATCGTTTGATGGTTTTGCCCCTTGCGAACTTTGTTGTCCGCTACCTACACTACCACCCGTTTCAGAAGTATTCAAATCAATCTCATTGACTGTTGCGATTTTTTTATTTCTATATGCCTTAATAATTTTAAAAGCAAAATAGGATAAAGTCAATCCCGCAATACTGCCACCAATTATATATAATGTTTTTTGTTTCATATCTTAAATATATATTACATCAGGTTTTAAAGATATTAATTGAGTTACCTTGTTTAACCACTTTTTGTTTAATTCTGATTGCAAGTCATTTTTTAAAACACTTTTATATTTTGCATTGTAAAATGAATTTACTTGTGCTACTTCTACTTTAGAGTTTATAGAGTTGAATACAGAAATTATTTTATCTTCATCAGTACCCGCACCACTCATAGCATTATCTAATTCCTCTGCTTTTTCTTTTATAGCTGATTGTTGCAATTCTATATATGGTTTGTTTTGGGTTTTAGTAGATATTAAAAAAGAAGGATTCCATACTTTTAATTCATTAAATTTTACAGAGTTACCACCTATTCTTTTTAGAATTTCATCATAAAAGATAGATTTAGACCATCTGTTATATACAATATAACTAATAGTCAATAGTGAAACACCACCATATAAAATTATTTTATTCTTCCTTGTCATATTTTATTTTTTTGAAACTCCTTCTGACAAACCTCTTGTTGCTATTGCACTACCTACTCTAACCGCAGTTTCGGGCTTTCTTGCTATGTTATAAACAAATAAACCTAAACCACCCACTACAATTATACCTAATCCGATTCCTAAATACTTTCCAACTGTTAAATAATCACCAAAGAAATTACCAACATCAAAAACCTTATCTTTTATTTCACCCGTAAAACCACCGCTTATTTCAAGATTACCTTTATTTTTTAAATGTTCTCTTAAATCACGAGTATTAGCATCAGAATTAAATCCATTTTGAGCATCCCAATTAGCTGAAAATAAAGCATTTGCTTTTTTCCTACCAAATTGATTTCTCAAAGCATCGTACCAAGCAATCCAAACAACATCGGATTCAGTTCTTTTAGGTATTTTTCTTATTAGTTCTTTTGACATATTAATACATTACAAATTTTTTCTTTTCAAAGTTTTGAATAAACTCATTAATCACATCATAACGCTTTTTATTTTCAGCAGTTGGTGAACCCTCAAAAACTTGTAAAAATGCTTCATATCCCTCTATTCGTGGATAACCTAACCCTAAATAAATTAGAAGCCCATTCAAATCTGCTTCGGTTTCATCATCAATATTTTTATTCAAATAAAAATGAGCAAATTCGTGTAAAAGAATTGCCATTCTCATTGGAACAGTATATTTTTCAAAATGTTTTTTAGATACTTGTATTCTCCCATTTGTTTTACTTATTCTTGCGGGAGTTTTTACCTCTTTACCATTTTGTCCTATAATGCTTGGTAGATATTCAATTTTGTAGTTACACGCTTGACTAATATAGTTTTGAGGTTGTAAATAAGATGCGTTAAAAGAAAACTTTTGAGCAAAATCTACAAAACTCATTACGCTATAACTTTTTATATCTACCTCATCCATTCGTTTTTCTAAACCAAATTTTTCAATGTTTATAATTTTAATTTGGTTGTTATTTTGACCCGTATCATCACAATAAACACTAACTAAAAGCGTTTTTGGTGTCAAGGGCAACCTTGCATAAAACTTGAAACCTTGATTTACTGTTTTATACCTATTTGTAAAACAAGTCAAAGGTTTTTCTGCATCAACAATTTTTAGACGAACTTTCGTTGGTCTTGCACAAATAACATTTATAGCAAGTGTCATTTGTTCATATCTACTATTTACTTTTAGATTCATTTTCTTTTTCTATATATAGTATAACCAACCGCACCCAATACAATTAGCACAGAAAAAACGAGGACAGTTTTATTTAATCCCAATACTGTTTTTTCTCCACTTTTTATAAAGTTTACTTCTTCACCATCTAATTTTTTTTGAAGTTCATCATCAATTTTATCTGTTACTCCTTGTTGTGGGATTACTACCCCTTTTTGTTTTTCACGATTTAACCATTCTCTAAAAGTTAATGTTGAACCGCTATTTTTGTACATTTGATTTGCAGTCATTGTGTGTGTATTTAGTTTCTATCTTTTTACTATTAATATTGTTGCACCAATAAGTACAACCGCACCTAAACCTATGTATAAGTAGTTCAGATTTGTTTTTTTGGGTGGTATTGGTGTTTCATTTTGAGGTTCTACTTGTGGGGTAGAAACATCGTTTATAATTTGTTCTTCTACTTTGCTTTTGCTCGATTCCACATCAGATATAAACTGTTTAAAACCACTTAATTTACTACCACCTTGATTTCTATAATCTCCATACAATCTATTTATTTCGGCATCTGACAAGTCAAAATCTTGTTTTATCTCATCATAAACTCTTGTAAATTGTCTATTAATCATATTCCCAAAACTTTTTGAATTTCTACCCCTTTCCGCACGTTCAGTAAAAAGACCGCCTTTAGAACCACCACGAGAAACTAATCTCGCAGTATTACTCGCAAAATTGCTATAACCACCAACTTGATAAAAGTCAGCAAACATATCTTCATTTGGACTGATTGTATTCATATTATTTTCTCTTTATTAAAATTACAATTCCTACTAATGCAACAAAACCAATAACACCATATATAAGTAAATTATTTTTTTTAGGTGCAATCATAGGTTTTGTATTATTATTACTTTTTAATTCGTCATCAGTTAGTGGGTCTGTTGGGTTTTGTTCTTCAACGGGTGGAAACAAATTAGAATCACTAATAGCTTTTTTTTCTTCTTCCTCTTTTAATCGTTTAAGTAATTCAGCTTCTTCTCTTTCTTTAGCTTGTTGAATTAATAATTGTTCTTTTACAAATTGTTCAAAACCATCAGAATTAGTGTTTCCTTTTATTAACCATTTAGACCAAAATGAATTTATCAAAGGGTCTTTTAACCCCATTTCACGGGTAAACTTTAAATAAAGGTTTTTTCTTTTAGCAAAATCTCTACCCATTCTCATTCTTACTGCTCTTGGATTACCACTAAGATAACTTCTACTAAAAAATCCACTTGCATTAGAAAAACCACTTTCTAAACTTGCAATTTGATTTTCATTCCAAACCCCTACTGATGTTCCTATTCTTGTACTCATCTTCCTAATTTTATTTCGTTAGTTTTTAGTGCGTTATCTAAATCTTCGGAAAAAGTTTTTTTACCACCCAAGTCAGACAAATAGTACATATAAGAAATAGCACCTACTCCTAATACAATAATACCATAATATATTAGCTTACCTTTCATATTATTTTATGTATTTCTGATAAAGTAGAACACTTGCGATACCTACTGCTATACCTATGTAATAATTTTTTTCTTTAAAAATTGATGTATATTTTTTCATAACTATTTATGATTTATAAATTACCATTCCCGTTTTGGTTTTCGCCTTTTTATAGGTTTTACCATTGTAACTAAAGCTACTTGCACCGCTTTTACGGGCTTTTTGTAGTGCTTTCATATATGCGTTCATTTTCTTTGCCATATCTTGTTATTTTAATTATTTTGTTTTTTTTGAGGAATCAATAGCTAATCCAATTCCATAACCTAATCCACTTAAAGCCATACTGCCCAAGATTGTATATCCCCAACCTTTCCAAAATCCAGATTTTACACTAAAAGCATAACCTAAACCAACAATAAATCCCAAAGAACCACCTATCCTTGCACTTACAAGAGATGCTTTTGAGAAATCAATTTCATTGTTATTTTCCATTTCTTATTTTTTTAAATTATTTTCCTTTACGCTTTCTTCCGTATGAAGCGACTTTTTTCCCTTTTCTTTTGTAGCTACTTACCTTTTGACAAGTTTTTGAGCCACTACTTTTTTTTGCTTTCTTTTTTGCCATTGTTAAAAAATTAAAAATTAAACTGCTATTGGTTGAGCATCTAAACTTTTGCCATAAATTAAAACCTCATATCGTCTTGGGTCACGAGAAACCACAGAAAGTGTTGCTTTTTCAGTGTTAGAATTTAAAACTTTTACAAACGCTTTTGTACCCCTATATGTTGAATATAAAACCCAATTACCCTTTTGTTTAAAATCAACATCTGCATCAACGGGGTAAAACTCATACAATATATTTTCATTAAACCTATCCTTAATTTGAATATGTCTACTGTCGTCTAACAAATCATTCAAAGTCCAATTAGCTTTTGGTAGTAATTGTTGATAGCCCGTTCTACCCAAACCTAATTCAATTATAGTTGATGTATTTGTAGCTTTTTTAACCTTTAGTGCTTCTGCTTTTTTGATAAGGTCAATATATACTTTTGCTCTTTCTTGACCCGCTTTGGTTGAAGTATCAATCCCATTAAGAGTTTTAGTCAATCTATCAATAGTTTCTTGACTATTACCTATAAAATCTTCAAGAGTTCTTAATCTTTCCATTTCGACCTTTGCTTCTCTTTTAGCGTTTATGGTATCAATTAAATCTTGTTTAGTGGTTATTGATGCTTTTAATTTAGCAATTTGCTCTAAAAGTTCTTTTTCTTTATCAGAAAGAATCCTTTTGTTTTTGGCATCGTTTATTCCCATTTGTTTTTCAAGTTGGGCAATTTTACGCAACAAATCAGCATTTTGTTGTTTTAAAATATCATCAGCAGTTTTAGAACCTTTTAATCTTTCTATTTCTGCAAGACGTTTCTGTTTCTCTGCTTCTCGTCTTTCAATTTCTTTTTTAAGTTTAGAAAGTTCTTCTTTCGATTTACTGTCTAATGATTTTGCAGTATTTTCCAACATTTTAATACGTTCTTTCAAATCATCAGTCGTTTTGTTTGACGTTCCTAAAGCGGGTGTTTTTTCAGTATATTTTTTATAACCAAAATATGCAAGAACACCTAACGCACCATAAATTAAAGTTTTATTTTTCATTTTTTTTATATATTATCTAAATCTTTTTGTAGTGATTTATCATTCCACAACTTTTTTTCTTTTATTATCTCCCAAACTATTACACCAAATAAAGATGCCACAATTCCAATTATTAAACTTCTTGTATCTTTTGGATGATTGTACCAACTCATTTTTTTCTTGTTTTATATAGCACTATTGCCACTCCTAATATTGCAAATACACCCGCTATTGTGTATATTTTCTTTTTTTCAGCATCTTGCATAGCTTTCTCATTAGCTAATTCTTGCTCTTTTTTTATAGCTAATTCTTTCCTTTTTTGTTCTGCTTTATCTCTTAATGCTCTAAACATAACTTTACTTTGAAAAATTACCAATTAAAATTGCTGAAATAGTACCCCCTATCAATAAACCAACAAAGCCCGTAGTATATATATTTTTATCTTTGAAATAACCATACATAACACCACCAACTAAACCCGTAAAAGCACCTTGTACTGTGCCTTTAGTTTTACCTAACAACCTTTTTTTATGGTCGCCATTGATAAGATTTTTGTTATTTTCTATGATTTCTGTACCATTCATTTTTTTGAGTATTTAAAAAAGATGATAGCACCAAGTCCGATAAAAGCAAAAGTTAAAAGATAATATTTTAAATCTGACGTTTTAAATCTACTCTCTTTATCTGCTTCATCTCGTAATACATCATCAAATATTACACCTTCTTCCAAAGTTTATTTTTTACGAGTTGCAAAATAAATAGTTGTACCAATAGCACCTAAAAGAACAACACCTAAAACAATATATAGAACTGTGTTTCCACCACCACCTTGTGCTACATTGTCAATACGATTCATTTGTCTATCATATTCTTCTTGCTTTAATTTACCTAACGCTAAAGCAGTTTCAAGCTCTAATCTTTTTGCTTCTACTTGTGCATTTGCTAAAGCCCTTGCATCAGAACTTGCTTTGTCTTGACCACGAATTTTCAAGTATTCTTTAAGGATGCCATCAACACCGCCTAATTTATCTATCGTACTACCAAAACCCCTTAAAGTGTTTCCAAATTTACTACCCGTACCCGCTTTATTAGGGTCGTATGGAGTATAGCTTTTTTCTTTAGTATTAAAGAAGTTTGCATACTGACCACCTTGCGTTGAAATTGGGGTAAATCCACCACTTTGACTATCCATTGGGTCGAATCCACTTGCGTTTGCAAAATTATCTTCCATAAGGTTAGTACCTTCTTGCGAACTCATAGCATCGAAACTTCCACCATTCTGTGTAGCCATTGGGTCGAAACCACCACTTGCACCTTTATAGTTAAAGTTTGATTGAGGTTCATATCTACTTTTAGCCCATTGAGAAAATGCTTGAACAAATTTATCTGACTGCATACCCCTACCTATTGCTTGTATAATTGCTGAATTAGATGCAGATTCACTTGCATTAATGCCTTGACTTCTTAAAAAAGAAACAACACCACTCTTATCTTCTACAACAATCATAGCAATTAGTTTGCTGAAATTATCACTTCTTACTCCCATTATTTATCGTTTTTAAATATAATTGCTACCGCTAATACTAAAGCAGAAGCAAAAATTATTGTATTAGTATTTGTTGCCAATGTTTGAGCATCGGATTCTTGCCTACCACTTGCATTTAAATACGCTTCAAATGGGGCATAAGAAGATGTGGGTGTTGCTTTTGATTTACAACCGCAACCACAACCTTCGCTTTTTTTCTTTGCACCGAAATAATCTATTAAAATTTCTTTATCAGGATGTAAGTCCATAAGAGATTTTAAAGCGTGTTCCCCTTCATTGTTTATCAAAACCTTTAAGTTTTTACTCATCTGTCTTGGGTTTGTTATTCTGTACCCAAAAGATTCACAAAGTTGTTTTGCTTGTTGAGGATTATTCTCGGCTATATAATCATATACTGTTGCCATAATATTTTTTTTGATTTAATTAAAAAAAGGGGAGAAGCATTAAGCCACACCCCTTCTTTAAAGTTTCCGTGTAGCAATCTACACAACAACGTATTACCCTTGCAATTTGATTGTTTGGGCTTTTACAATGCCTGGATTTCCAAACGCTTCTGATACGGGGCGACCCGATAAACCTCTTGCAAGGTTAATGTTATCAGATGGGTAGAAGTATAGTTTCAATGTAGCATTTGCTAAAACAGAAGAAATCTTAATTTTAGTAAATCCATCAATTCTATATCCATATCGCATTGCGATAATTGTTGATTGTTGCTGATACGGGTCAATGGTAGGCACAAGTGTTTTTTGTGCTTCATTTCCATTCGCATCACGAGTGTTTACAGCAAGTGTTTCCAAAACCTGATTAGCGGTAGCTGACTGTAAATAAGTCAATCCAACACTATAAGGGTTTTGCATAAATTGGTAAAGCATTTCACGATAAGTTACTCCACTAATACCACTTGAAATAGTAATTGAACCAATCACTAAATCACCACCCGCAGTAAAACCTGCGTTATTAATAAACTCATACGACCCAAGAACTGCAAAGTTGCTCACTGCTGAACCACTTGTTGAAGTTACTGTGATAATATAAGGTTGTGAGGTAGGTGCTGACACACCGCCCCCGTTTGCACCGAAGAAATCATCTCCCGTAAAGTTAGCGTCATCTACGAATCCACCACTCATATTGGAGAAATTTTCGTTAGCATTTGCTCTCGCATCTGCCAAGTATTTGCCGATATTTGCCATTTTGTTAAAAATTAAAAAGTTAAATAATAAATTAAATCACAAGATTATTCAGCAGAAGGTGAAGCTACTCCACGTTTTGCTAACATCTCTTGTACTTTAAAAGCGACTAATACTCCCGCAGTTACTGTAAGAACTTTTCCTACAAGTGTTACAAGTTTTGTTGTATTCATATCAGAATGAATTAAGGGTTAAACAATAAATAAATGGCAATTACAGAATTGCATTACGCAAATATATTATTTCGTAACATAATTTTTATTACATACAACAATGTATGTTTGCAATAATGAAGTTGTAAATAGTGATTAACTGCAATAATTCTTAACAATTCTATCCCTAACGAACTGAACTGCTGATGCTTGGGTAAATTTTTTCTTACCCTTCAAATCTCTTTGTTGTAGCATAGGCGAGATTATTTTCCTATAATATTTTTCTATATAATCGTCAATAGCTTGGTCAAGTAGCTTTCTATCAAAATTACCCAATATTTTTTCTGCATCTATATCAACAAACAAAAAGAATCTTTCGTTGCCATTATAATATTGAGTGTTAATCATAATTTCAGCTATTTTAAGGTACTCAAATTTGTCCTCAAACTTTTTTATATGTCTATCAACACTATCGGTATTTTTATGAAACCTAACCCAATTTAAGTTTTGCCAAATTTTTGAAGTTACCCTACCTATCGACTGAAAGTGCATTATAATATCTGTATCTGTATGTCTATTAGTACAAATTGCACCTACAAGGTCATTTGGTAAATGGTCTGAAATATATCTATTTATATCTTCTATAAGTAAAAGACCACCTCTGTAATCATTAAGAATTTGAAACAAGCATCCTTGTATTTCTTTTAAGGTCATTCTCATACCATCATCATTAAATGGTCTGATTCTTCTTGCTTCAACAGTAGGGTGTGCGGAAAATTTAATTACATCTCTTAAACGTAATCCTTTTATATCAGTATATTCATCATTAACATCTAATATAAGTGCTTTTCTTGGCTTTACACCTTTGGATGGATTCCCATTAACATAACTTCTAATCATTTGATTGGTTATGTAAGTTTTTCCCACTCCTTTTTTGCCAACTGCAACTCCTAATTTTGGTTCTCTCATAAATTTACTTTTTTAATAATATAGTAGCTTTAAAGTATAACTTTTGAACTACTATAATCACCAAAAGTTATTATTTGGTTTTTCTTGGGCGACCTCTTTTTTTCTTTTGAGGTTTTTCTACTTCTTCTACGGGTGTTACATCAATAATATTAGGTGTTTCTTGCTTTGAAAGTTTATCCAATTCTTTGAGAATATCAGGGTCGCCAAATGTAGGCATACCTTCTGCTTGTGATGTGTTTTCAAAATTAGATTGTTCTTTACCACCCATCATATCACTTACCATACTTTCTGCGGTAAATTCTTCGGGTTCTTGAAATACATCGTCTAATTTGGTTATGGTTTTTGGTTGTGTTGTTGAAGGTTGTTCCGAACTTGGTTGAGGTTGAGGTTCGGGTGTTTTTGCCATTGTTGGTTTTGGAACACTTACAGATTGCTCTTTCCACATATCAAATAGTTTTTTGTTTTGTTTTGTTAGTTGATAAATCATAGCACCTTTTGTTACTATATCACTTCCAAAAGCAAATAAAAGAAATTGCTCGTCTGTCATAGCAAGACCTTTCTTTTGAAAAACTCTAATCATTGGTGGTCTAACTTTTGCAACAAAATCATCCTCTAATTTTATTGCATCGTCAAGTTGAGAGTTATACTCTTGTACATATTCAATTAAACCTAATGTATTTCCTTGTTCATCAATAGGTACTTCAAGATTAGGGCTTATTTCCCCATTCTCCATAGCATCAGCTATTTTTTGCTCTTTTATTTTTGTTACCCTATTAGCTAAAATATGTGCTTTACCATAAACATCTAAAACAGTATCAACCATTTGCTCGGAAGCATACGCTTGTTCTTTTTTATCTAAATTATCAATAGCGGGATTAAAACTATTTGGCTCACTTTCCTCTGTATTAAAATCTTCAAAGTTTGGTGCGTTAAAAGAAGGTTCTTCTAATTCAGCTTCCAACTTTGATGAATCAATGTTTGGTGTTGTATAAGCCCTTTCGGTTACGGGTTCATCTAAAGGACTATAACCACTATAAAATTCTTGGTTATTTTCAAATGAAACGTCTGCGTTTTCTTCTTTGTTATTTTGTTTGCTCATAGTGTTTCTTATATAATTTTAATTGATGTTTTATGCTTTCCAATTTTTCAATTCTTTTGATGTCAAGGGGATGTTCCTCATCATAATTTTCAACTTCTGATTTATACCTTGATAAATTTGTATTGTTTTTATTTAAAACAAAGGACACTTCTTTAAGCAAAAAATCAAATTCAGTCATAAGTATCAAAGCCACTATGCCAAGTGCGTGTGTTTTATCATTCATTCTTTGCGAACCATATAACAACTCTTTTACTGTAAGATTAAATTCTTTTGCTACAATTTTTATAACCACTTTGGCTATTTCGTTTTGATAAGTAAGTGCATTATCCTCTCTCAACTCAATAAGCATTTTGATAAAACCTCTTTCACCAACTGCGTTAATGGTTTTTTGTATTTCCTCAAAGACAAGTGAAATACCTTTGTTTATTTTTTTGTGTGCCTTACTCATTATTACAAAAGTAGTATATTATTTTCTAAAATAAAATTTATCTTTTTAAAATTATTGCCCCTTTTCTTCCCCATACTTTTTTCATATTATGGTAAGTGTGAACGTGGCTATCTTCTACCAACAAAGCATCTTTAAATGCTTTTATTAAATTATCCAAGTCGGGTCTTGATTGATGGGGCTTTCCTTCTGTTTTTTTCTTTTTTCTTTCAGACCAAGATGTAGGCATTGGTATAACAAACGTAACATCTAAATCATCTTTAGGTTGCCACCTACATAAAAAACAAAGCATTTTAAGTTCATCCTTAAAAGCCCAATATCTTTCAACAACGGGTCTTTTTTTCCATTTGTCGCTTTGTGTCATTCGTGGTTTTGCAACGGGATTTATATTAAGCGTTATGTAAGGTAACACCTTTTGACCATCTGCGGTTAGTTGTTCTTTTGGTTTGTCTGTGTCTTTGTTTGTAACTAAATTTATTACTTTAGTTTCTTTTTCGTCTTTCATATTTTATATTTTTCTGAAAATGATTTTAGTTTTAATATTTCTTGTCCTAT
>PDMW01045507.1_pt1 | contig 13686 bp, 10 predicted proteins | sample 1515511 | NCBI WGS metagenome assembly PDMW01 (sample SAMN07343023, study PRJNA328102) | Marine metagenome, whole genome shotgun sequencing project. | biome: marine; feature: bay; material: water; isolation source: viruses from water sample < 0.22 micron filtered, nuclease treated, low... ... | reverse complement strand
TTTCGTAAATACGTTGCAAACTTAGAAGTCATTCTATCTGTTCTTCTTTTAAGCTCTATACTATCATCTGGATTTATATTAGCATCATATAAAAAATTATCTAAAACCATAGTTTGCATTCTATTGTCATTAGATAATGATTCAATAGTACGTTCTATTTCTTTTGCTATACTATCTACAGATTCAGCAACTTGATTATTAACAAACTCTTGATTAATGTTATCTTTTAAATCTGATAACTTTCCTAAAAACTCCTGACTTAATGCATCAGGTGGGTTTTTCATAATCTCATCAAGTGCAAAGTTTATTTCATCTCTTTCTTTTGCATCTGTTATTTGTTTTCTATCTCCAACAATACCAGTTTCTTCATCATTAATATATAATTTGTTAATTAGATTAGTTATATTATCTGCTTGTACGCCTTGCTCATTTAATTTATCTATTGTTTGTTTATACTCTGAAAAAACTTCTCTATTAAAATCTGTAGTTAATCTATACATACTATCAATAGACGAAACAATATTTTTAGATTGTTCTAAATTAACGGAAGGTTCTACATCTATATAATCTCCTGTTATTGTAGACAATGCTTGTAATGATTTTTTATATCTATCTACATATTTTACTGCTTCTTCTTTGCTTAATCCTGATAGTCTTTCATTATTTAAAAATGAAGTTATTTGAGATTCGTCAGGTATAACTAAAATTTTTCTACCATTTCTAGTATCTATTCTAGCAAAACCACTTACTTGTATATTTTCTAATATAGATATATGATTAGGAGTAATGTTTGGAGAGTTTAATATTCTAGAATAATGCCATTTTTGTTGTTCTCTTACAAGGTCTTGAGTCATTTCGTAACCTTCTTTTCTAAAAGCATTTACAATAGTTTCTGCTTTATCAAATGAAAGTTTATTACCATCTCCAGGCTTTAATTCTCCTCTAGTTTTACCACTACCTTGCCCCCATACTTGAGCAATAAGATTTATTTGTAATTCAATATCATCAAATTTATTTTCTGTTTTTAATTTATCAAAATCATCTGGTAGTATTTCCCCCGCTGTAAGTTCTATTCTATCTCCATCTTGTATCTTAGGTACTTTATCTCCAAATTGTTCTACTAATACTCTGTATAAATCTGTTTGTCTATCTGATAAATTGTCTACATTACCTTCTGCTATATTAAATAATGCTTCTCTTTTTTTACTATATTTATGTTTTTGCAAAGCATATATAAAAGCATTTGAATCTGGCATAATATTTTCTGGATATTTTTCACCAAAATTTTCTAATCTTATTTGGTCTGTCATTGCTTTTATTGTATTTTTTATATCAGATTTTGTATTTGCATCATTTTGTAAATCTTCAATCTTTAACATTTCACCAGTTGTCTGTGTAATGTTTTCAACAAAACCTGCTTCTTTTAATACTTGTCTTAATTTTAAAAACTCTACTATTTCAGTATAATTAGTATCTGTTTCAGTTACTTTAGGTTTACCATCTTTACCAAGAACAAGAACATCAGCCATCTTAAATGGTTTTTCCATATCAAATACATAATCTGCATCATGTTGGATACCTAATTTTTTTCCAATATCTTTTAATGTTTGTATATGCAATGCTCCAACATTACTTAAAGCATTATCCATTAAACCATTCTTCCAAGTTTCAAAGTTTTCTATAGATAATTTTTTACCTTTAAGAGGTCCTTGAGTTATTTCTATATTTTCTATCTGTTTAGAAATATTTTGTATTTGGTCAGAGGTAAGATTATCTATATTTATAAAATTATCTCCTACTCTAGCATCTGTTAAGTTTTTTTGTAATGCTACAATTTTATATAAATCATGAGCATATAAAGATATCCTTGAGTTAGGAACACTACCTGCTTTTCTAGGTACACCTTTACCTTCTTTAGTTTGAGATTGGTCTCTATGAGGTTGTGTTTCAAATATTTGTTCTATTCTTTTTACAACTGGGTCATCTATTATTCCAGAATAAGCAGCTGAAAATTGTATATCATCATTAAATGCTTGACCATAATGTTCTAATGCTGTTGCATCAAGACCTAAATAATTAAGTGCTTTTATTCTATCAGAAAAATCACTATTAATATTTTTATAATTTTCTTCAAACAATGGTCGTTTCATTCTAGAGAAAAATGCTCCAGTTATAAAATGAGCAGCTAACTCTTCACCTTCCATTCCTAATATTAAATTAGTATCTAGTATTGTATTAATATCAAAATACAAACCACCTAATATCATTCTACCCATTGATGCAGTAACATCTTCTTTTGCTTCTTTATAAAAACTTTTCCATACAGTGCTTGGGTCTACTTCATCCATTATTTCTTTTATAGCTTTAACAGCATCTTTCTTTTCCATACTTTTAAAACTATACTTACCAGCTATTTGACCTATTGTACTATCTTTTAAATAATTATCTCTTGTTAATATTTTAAGTAATCCATTTGCTTGGTCAGCTGTTAATTCATTATAATCTCTTTGTTTAATTTTCTTTAAAGACTTTCTAAGTGCATTAGCAGTTCTCATAACAGGAACTTTACCCCCACCTCCAATCATATCAATAAATGGTAAAAGTGTAGAAAACACTATTGCGTCTCCAACATCTTTAGCGGGGTCAAATTCTTTTTGGCCTGCGATAGAGTAAACACCATCTTGTATTAAATTATATGTACCAAATAATACTGCTTGGTCAGCTGCTCTAGCAAAGTATCTTGTTATCTTATTAGAAGTATCAGTTCCCAACTTTGTATTTAACGAAGCTCCAATAACATCTGTTAAGTTGTTTATATGAATACCTTTTCCTTTTAACGCTCCTGTTGCCTCATCAGATATTTTTAATAATAATTGGTCATCTACTCCTTTAAAATCTTTTTTAAGTGAATTAAATACACTAGCTCTTACTTCGCCTTCTACTTTAGTTATTTCATCCATACTTATTTCGTATTTAGAAAGAGCTCCTTGCGGTCCTTTTAATGATTTATCTTTTAATCCTTTTCTTACTGAAGACTCTACTAATTCTTTCCCTAAACCAAACTCACTTTTACTAGCAAACTTTGCAGCTGCTTCGGCTGCTTCTCCTACAACTTTTGTAGTACCTAATTTATGTACAGCAGATACACCACCTCTTAAACCTAATCCAATATATTTCATAGGTAATAAGAAACCTATACCTTGACCTACTACTTTACCAAAGGTTGCCATTCCTTCAGTTTTATTATTCATTATATCATATGGATTTTTCTCTCCTGTAGTAGCTTCATACCCTATGCTAGGTAAACTAAACAATGCACTATCTAACACATTCCAAGTAGCTGCTCCTAATCCATGAAGTACACCTGACTTTTTATCAGAGTCTACTGCTTCTTCAGATAGACTTTGGTTTAATTGTTCAAATAATGATTTACCTTGAGTAGGTGATTGTGTTGATGGAGGCGTTGGTACTTGTACTTGAGATTGATTTTTTAATTTTTCAAGTAACTCTAAAGTTAATTTATCAGCCATATTTTAAAATCCAATTAAATCTAAAGGATATTTTTCTTGTATATCAGTTCTTTTTTGTTCTGTTGTACTAACTAATTTTCTAGTAATATTTCTAGAATCATTTATTTCTTTATTAATTTCTTTTAATTCTCTATCTAATTCTGATTTCATATCATTTTGTTTTAATAAAGTATTTTTTAAATCACCTGATAATTCTATTCCAGCATTTTGATAAGCTTCTCCCATCATAACGCTATTATCTAAATTTTTAATTGATTTTAATATTGTATTTTTCTTTTCATTTAAACTAGATGTATTACTATCTGAGTATTTTATTGCAGTTTGTAAATCAAGAATAGATTCAAACCCAGTATCTACTTCAGGTTTTAAATCTTCTTTTGGTTTTAAATCACTACTTAACTTTTTTAAATCTTCACTTATTAAATCAAAGTCTCTATCTATAGTGTAATCACCTTTAGCAAATTCAATCATCTCTTCTGTTAATTTTACTTCATTGTCTAATGATTTTTTCATTGTTTTAAATTGATTAAGCATTGCTTGATTGTCTACTCCCTCACCTAAAACACCTAATTGTTGAAATGATTTATATAATCTTTTGTCATAGTTATTTTTAAAAGAATCTGTATCTTTTAAATAGTGCAATCTAGAAGCTAAATTTACTATTGCATCAGGACTTTCTTGTTCATATGCAGCCCAAGTAGCAGCTACTAAATCTCTTGCTATTTCCTTATCAAGTTCAAGACCATCGCTAAACAGACCAGAACCTTTTGTTAAATCTTCAACAGCATTAGTTAACCCATCTGTTTCATTATCTTTATATTCAAAATATAATGAACTTAATGGAGATGCTTGTAAGAAATTGTTTGCACTTTTTGTCTTCATTGTTTTATTTACTTTTTGTAATAAATCAATGTTTGCTCCCATTACTTCTATACCTTGTTTCTGCTCTTGCATTGCTAATTGTCTTTGTTGAACAGCTGATGATTGAGCCATTTGCATCATAGATAAACTTTCTTGAACTCTTGTTTGCTCTCTTCTTTCTTGAGATAAAAGCATTCTTTCTAAAGCTTGCATTGCTGTAGACATATTAAAACATTCCTAAAAATTTATTATTACTCATATCAGAATAAAGAGATTTTTCATATTCAAGTCGTTCTTTTTGTGATTTTAATTTTGATTTTTCAGATTCAAAACCACCTATTATATCTCCCATTTTTAATCCAAATTTAGTTATTAAATCTGAACTTGAGTCCTCTGCTTGTTCTCTAACTTTATCTGATGAGTCTTTTTCTAATTTCTCTAATTGCCCACTATAAGCTAAATTAGTTTTTGACTTAGATTGATTAATATTTGTTTGTATATCTGACAATGTTTTACCTGTATTTTTTCCTAATTTATTTATATCTGATTGGAATTGCTCAGTTGTAAATTCTTTTTGAGCTGTAACACTAGTTTGTAAATTAGATTGAGCTTTTTCTAAATCATTTAAAGCATTAGATGTTAATCCAAATTTAGAAGAACTATTATCTCTTTCCATTTTTGTTTGTTTAGCTCCTTGATATAATGACAATCCAAATTGAGCAGCAGTTAATGCAGCTGTTAAAAATTGTTCTTTTAAACCAGTTGTAGGATTAATTGTACCAGAACCTAATATATCTACTACGTCTTCACCTATCTTACCATAATTATCTATTAATTTTTTTTCATGTTTATTTACATGCCATAAATCACCAGTTGATGTTTTAGCAATTTCTGTATCGCCAAATCTTCCGTGTTTTGATAAATGATTATTTGCTATACTCATTTTATAAAATTCATTGTATAAGGTTTATTAAAATTTATTTTATTAGAACCTTGGTTAGAATCTTGGTTAGAATCTTTTTCAAAATCTAAAACTTCTAATTTTTGGTCACTTACTATATCTTCTTCAAGCATTTGTACTTTATTTACTTTACTTTTATAATCAAAATTAGAAACAGCTTCGTCAAACATATTTTTATATTTTACTTCTGAAGATTTTACTGCTATGTCTTTAGCAGCTATTATTTCATCTCCAAATTTATATTCACCTAAACCTAATCCCATCTTTGTTGATTGCATCATTTTTCCAAAAATTCCTTTAGGTTTTTCCATATCTCCGTACTCACCTTCTAACAAAGAAACATCTTTGCTTATATCTTCAGCTCTACCAACTACTGTTGAAGCTAAAGAAAGAGTATCAGATATAGCTCCTATCTTTTTATCAAAAGATTCTTGTTCAAATTGAAATCTCATATCTTCTAATTTAATTTTATTTTCTGATGAAGCAACATCATACATACTTGCTGTATATTTTCCTTGAGAAGAACCTATTGCGAATGCAGATTTATATAAATTTTTAGCCATATTTACTATATACTTTTACTATTTAATTTAATAAACAAATTGTTCTGTTCCAATATTATTTTATACATGACAAATAATTTGTGTGCCTGTTTTTCCGTTAGCAGGTGTACCTATACTTGCGCTTGCTCCACTAGAACCATTACTGCCTGCGCTTCCACCATTAATATCTATTACTATAATGCTAGGGTCTGTACCAGTTATTAAAGTAACGCAACCACCATCGCCTCCATTCCCCCCAGCTCCTCTACCTCCTTGTCCTCCACTACCACTAGAACCTCCATTACCTCCATTGCCTCCATTACCTCCTTTAGATTCTAATTCTAAATTAGACAAAGTTCCAGTTATCTCTCTAACTACAAGCATAACATGACCTCCTGAACCACCAGCTTGTCCACCGCCTGCTCCTCCGTCTCCAAATGTATTAGTACCTGATTTACCACCACCACCGCCTCCACCTCCTCCAATAGCTCCGCTAGATGGATACAAAGAAGGAGCGCTATTACCAAGAGCAAACATATCTCTCATAGATACTATAAATGTTAAATCTGCATTTGTTATACTTATATTACCTTCTAATGAAGAAGCTCCAGACCTAGTTGAACTAGCAGCTGATGAACCACTTCCCGCTGCTCCAGTAGCTCCTTGAACTCCATTATTAGTCGTATAAACTCTTACGCAATTAGAAGTTCCTGAAACAGAATCTCCTGCGTCTCCAACTACAGCAGATGAATCACTAGTTTGACCATTACCACCATTACCACCATCACCTCCTGCTATTCCACCTCTTAAACTACCAGATGCAGCTCCTGCTCCAGCTCCAGTGCCTCCATTTCCACTTCCACCATCAACAGCTGCGTTACTACCATTAGCACCGTTTGAACCATTATTAAATATTTTTATTCCAGAACCTGAAAGAATTAAAGTATCTCTTACAAATATTCTATATCCTGCACTATTAATTTGCGTACTAGCAGCTAATGTTAATGTTGTATAATATTTATCAGAAGTTAATGTTACGCTTCCACTAAGAGAAACTGCTCCATCACTACCATTACCAAATATTCTAGAAGCTGTTATAAGATAATCAATACTATTTTTTCTATATATACCATTTCCTCGTATCTTACCATCACTTCCAAATGATATAGCTGCGTTAGAACCAGAATTACTACTAGCACCTGCAAAAAAAGAACTCATAGGAGATGAAACACCTCCAGAATCAACTTCTGCTATACTACTTTGAGATGCTTGTACTAATCCTATAAAATCACTACTAGTATTTACTATTGATGCATTACTTATAAGAGTTGGATTACTGTGATTTTCAGTTAAATCATTAACGCTTCCAGTTGTAAAATCACAATGAATTTTTAAATTTGAAGACTCTGCATAATTACCAAAATTTTCTGCTAAAGATACAAAATTTCCATTATTATATATATCATTTACAGAATTACTATCTAATATTGTATTCCAGACAGCAAAGTTTTTCATTTTAAATTGACCTTCTATATCTGTTCCTGTTATACTTTTTGCAATATAAGTGTTTCCAGAAGTGCTATATCCAGGCGTATTCATACCTCCACTGCCTGATGGTTCAGTAATGTCAGTAGCGTGATTATTTACATAAATGCTTGTTTGTCCTATTGTACTAGAATGGAAAGTAGTTGTTACAACTATATGATACCATCTATTTGCAGATAATACTTCATCTGATAATCTTGTTTCTCTATTTGAACTTCCAGCTGATACTCCATCTCCCCAATGAAAATTAATTTTATTATCAGTATCTTTAGAAATAAAATATCCTATATATTTACTTGCATGGTCATGGCTTTTAAATATTGTTTCAACACTATCAATTACAGGAAAATTAATCCAAAATGCCATACTCATACCTGTTGAACTTGTTATTGCAAGAGGTCCATTAGTAGCTTGAGTTCCAAAATCTAATGCATCATCAGTCCCATCAAATGATATAAATGCAACTTCTCCGTTATTATATATTTTTGAATTTTCTATTTTCCAACCATTAAATCCATCTTCATTAGAACCTATTAATCCACTTTTAGCTGTTATCTCACCTTTAAGAAAAACATTTCCACCATATAATCCAAAACCACTTAATGCATTTCCAGAGTTAATTGCTGAATCTGTTATTCCTGACAATTTACCTATTCTTACTTTTGTAGTATCTGCTCCATGCCAATTAGCATAACTACTTACACCATCTTTAATGTCCATAAATGGAGCATTAGAATCATCAGATGTTAAATACAATAAACCTTGTCTATCTGTATTGGTTGTATTTCCTATTCTTACAAAGTCATCTCCAGACTCAGGCGATGTTGTATTATTATATCCAATATTTGTAACTGTTGCAACATTATTAGATACAGAAGAAACTTTATAAACAAGTTTTTTAATAACATTAGTAGCTCCACCAGCTGCATCTCCAGCAACTAAAGCGCCTGGATTTATTCGTTGCATCATAATAATATCATTTGCTAAAAAAGGACATATATTATTATCACTAGGGTCTTCAAATGTAATAGTACCATCATCATCACTAGATGACAGTCCACTACTAGACTCTACTTTAGCGGCTGATGTAACAAATACTGCTCCATTAGTTGCTCTAATTTGTTGTATTAATAATTCAAATACACTAAGAGTCCCTCTAAGAAACATATTATCTAATTCAAGAGTAAAATCATTACTAGTATGATTTAGATTCCAACCTGAACCTGCAAACCCAGAAACAAAATTAGCAGATTTTAATATACCATCACTATAATTTGGATTACTATAAGTACCAAAAGTAGTATCTGTAGTTATATTTAATGTTCCTGTTACATCTACACCAGAAGTATCTATTCTTAATCTTTCAGTATTATCGACTCCTGCTATAATAGCATCATCAGTTCCAAAATCAATCCAATCATCATCAGTAGCTCTTCCTATTTTTAATGAAGTATTAAATATAGATGTAATAGTAGTTTGAGTTGGAGTTATACTTAATGTGCTTCCATTGCCTCCACTAATACCATTTCCTTGAGTTGCTAATCTTATATTTTCTGAACCATCATCTTCTAATCCAGTTCCTACAAAATCACTTACATCTATTGCAAATTTATTAGAACTATTTTGAACACCATCACCAGATAATAAAGTAACAACATCTGCTAAAGATTCTTTTTTAGAATTATTACTATCATCAGAATCTATAAAAACAATAGAATCACTAGTTGCTATAGATGTATCTGTTTCAGGTAATTCATTTAAATTTAAACTTAATGTGTGACTTATATTTTGACCAGAAGTGGCTCCTGTACTATCTATACCAGTTCCTCCAGTTATACTATTAACATAATTTGTAACTATACCTGAAGAAGTAGAACTTCCACTTTGACTAAATACAGTTCTAGTTACATCTCTAGTTTCAGGCATATCACCTTGTGAACCTACTGCTACCCAACTTCCATTTTGTTTTACATACTGAACTAATCCAGAATCTTCTACTTTTCTATATGCTATATCACCTTCATTACCTTGATTACTATCAGGTTTACCATTACCAAACGTAGGTTGTTTAGACTTTTGATGTAGTAATTTTCGTTCCTCTCTATTTAATCCCATTACTTAATATTCTTTAATCTGTATATAATTGTTATATCATTTATTTCAAATCCAGATGGTACAGTTCCATCTGTTGCAAATCTTAATTGAAAAGATTTTATATTATTAGATTCAGGTGCATTGTCTGGAATTAATTCAGCTACTTGCCAACCACTAGCGCTTGCTAATTCATTACTTGTAAAATTATTACCATTAGCAAAATCATATGGGAATGTAGTTCCCCCATTAACATCATAGTCAACTTGCACATTAGTTGTAGCTCCTGATTTATAAGTTATAATTACTTTATAAACTTTTTTACCTACACCTGGTTGTCCAAAATCAATATCTTGAGTTATATATTCAAATCCAGTTGATGATTGAGGAGATGATTGCCAAGTGTTTCTAACAGTTGTTGTATTGTCTATATAAAATAAATCTTGGTCTCCATCTAATGCAAAGTTTGTCATTGCTGTTGATTCTGATATTTTACCAATCCCAATTGTCCATGCTTGTAAAACAAAATCATATAAATATATATCATTGTTTTCATTTTTAATTATTAGATGTTTCTTTTTAGGAACATATCCTATCATTGCACTGCTCATATCTGGGTCATCAGTTCCATCTTTTACAAACAAAGACCAATCTTCTTCACTTATTAATCTAAGATTATTTTTTTCAAGTAAATGTATAACACTTTTCCCATCATATAAATAACAACCGTGGTCATTAAACCAAGCAATTCCTAAATCTGTTCTAACAACATGGTAATCAAATGCACATCCTTTATTTCTAAATGTATCTTCTAAAAAATCTACACTTTCAGAAACATTAACTATATATAAACTATGTTCTTTAAACTGAAGTATTCTATCTGCATATGCTTCTAATTTAACAATACTTTCTCCATCTCGTATTACCACATCTACTGCACCCATTCCTTCTGGGAATGTATCAAATCTATTTACCTGACTTTTAACAATTCTATCAGGATATGTTTTATTATCAGGTCTTTTAATATTACCTATATATACTCTTCTTCCATGTACTACAGCAGTTTTATATTTAGCATCTAATGATTTTACTTCTGTAGAAAAACCATTTATTGTTTTGAATGTATCTATTGTATTTGCAGTTTCTGGAGATATTCCTTTTATTAAAGCAGTTCTACTTAATATTGGAGTAGTTTGACTTGTTGTGTTAGACATTGGGTATGAAAGAGTATCTGCTTCTGGTAAAAATTTAAATCCTTTTTCAACAAAATCTAATTCTCCAATAAGAAAATAATTATCGTTTTCTTCTTTTTTATAATATAATCTAGAACCACTTATTCTTTTATTTAATCCATATGCATCGCCAGCCGCATTATTACTGCATATATATGCATCAAAATTAAATAGACAAGCATTTTTATGAATTACAATTTTATTTACATCTTTAGTTGTGTCATCATTGTCAACATCTGAAAATTTAAATGGTAATGATTCCTGTTTATTTTCTACATCATATAAATGTGTATAATGAAATGTATAAGTACCAGGTTGAAACCCTTGAATATTACTAATTGCTGGAGCAATAACAGGTCCACTACAATAAAAAGAAGGAGAAGCATTACTAGAAGTTCCAGTAGAATTTTGTTTTAATTTTAATTGCCAATGAGTAAAGTCTCCACCAAAATCTATTTCATCTGTTCCAACTTTAGTATCATGTGTATTAGCAGAGCAAACTATAACATTCCAACAATCAGGTACAATATCAGATTGTGGAACAGTCCATCTAAATCCTGTAGTATGAGAACCAGACAAACCTGTACCGCAAGTAATACTTACAAAATCTGTTCGATTATACTCAGTCCCACTAGTAATATAAAAAGCAATTACAAATGATTGAGAATCGTTTATTGTATATTCTATAGAAGCGTCATCAACATCAGAAAATGTAGCATTTGAATCTGAATCTAAATAAATATTATTATTTCCAATAAATGGATAATGGTCTGTATTGTCTGCATCGTTAGCATTATTACCAGATACATTAGCAGCTAAATTAGGTAATAAATTATCATGTTGAATACCTACTCTAAGATTTACAGCAGAAACATCTAATACATCTCCTTGAGTAGCAGTATTGTTAGCTACTGTTCCAAAATACTCAGAAACAGAAGAATTAACTCCGTTTACATCAGAACCAACAGCCGGTGTAGAGATTAAACATTTGCCTGATGTTGGAGATGTTAATGATTGAGAAACATTAACCCATTCAGCAGATGCTCCAGTTGCGTTTAATGAAACAAACCTTTGGTCTTCTATATACCCAAACCATTGACTATTTTGAGTTAAACTTGCATCTGATACTCTTATAACACCGTCAGCAGTATAATAAATTGGAATAGAACTACCACCCATATTAATAAGAGCAGTATCCCATCCTTGACTATCATTTACATCTATTGTATGATTAGCATTATCATGTAAAAATATAAGTGTTTCATTTGCACTATCACCATCTAATTGTCTATCACTAGACATAGTAAATAAACCTCTATTTTTAAGAATACTTATTGTATTACCATCAGCAGTAGATGCAATTGTACTACCTAATGTTTTTATTTTGCCAACAGAATCTATGGCAACATCTTTTAAAGAAGGAGATTCATTCTCTCTTATATCTCTAGGGTCAGAATTACTATTAAGTCCTCCATGAAAACTTTCTATTTTAAAAGTTTGTTTAGGCACTATCTGCCTCTAGAGTCTTCGTATTCTATATCTTCTACTATATATCTTTGAGCATTTTCAGGAAGTTCACAAACAGCACAATCTTCTGTACTAAAATCTTTACCATTACTATAAGCTATTTCATCATGTTTAAAAACATCTAATCTAAGACCGCCTTCTTTTCCAGATATACGGCCTCCACCTCTTGCTATTTCCTGTAGGGTATCATCCTGTTTAGTAACGCTTTTCTTTTCTTGCATCCTCCACACTCCTTTATTTTTCCTCTAGTAACTACATTGATTGCTCTACCGACTGTGTCACCAAAGCCTGCATCGTCTGCAAATAAGTCTACATCTATTTTCATTAATATGAACTTCTATTTTTAGCTAATTGTTTTTTCATTCTTGAGTTAGCAGCTATTGCTCTATCTTTTTCTCTTTTAGAACTTTCGTCTTTAGCACTAGTATCTGGCTTTTGAGTCATTTTCTTTTTACCATAACTTTGACAATCAGACATAGATTTATATCCCATTGCTTTCCAACCTGTTTTACATTTCATTTTACTTGGCATTTTCTTTTTTCCTTTATTATATGTCCTACGCATTCCACCAGTCTTTAAAGAACTACCACGACCTGTATCTTTACTAGATACATCTGCTAATCCTATAACATCAGACATTATTTTCCTTTACTTATTTTTTTCTTAGCCATTGCTCTATTTCCATAAGCACTTACTAATCCTGCTCCAATTGCTCCTAAACCTGATTTACTTGCTTTTCCACCTGCGACCCCACCTGCTACATAACCTCTAATACCTGCTTTTGACATTCTATCTTTTTCTGCTTGAGTTAGTTTACGACATGCTTTTGTTTTCATATCATAGACTTTTCCAAATCCACATCGTTTACTTTTTTTACCTTTTTTCATAATATATTCCTTTTAACTTCTATATCTTGTATCTTTATTAGTCATAGATGTTTTTAAATCTGCTTGAGCTTGAGATTTACTAGGACCAGATTTTTTAGGTGCAACTGCTTTTTTATCCGATGCTTTAGCACAACTATAAGACCTTCCTTGCCAACTAAATGATTTAGCTCCTGCTGAACATTTAGATTTAAATGTCTTTCTAAAACTCTTTGCAGACGCAGATTTCTTTTCATACTTTACATATGTTCCACCTTTTGTTTTTACTGCTTTTTTAGCTTTAGCACCTACACGACCTGCTTCTTCACTTTCTTTTATCTTTAACTTTTTTCTTCTAAGTTTCTGTATAAAATCAATTCCTTTATACTTACCTAGTTTTCTAGACTTTTTAGGTCTCCCTTTTTTTGAACCATACGTTCCTTTTCCCATTGGCATAATATACTCCTGTTATTTTTTCCAACTTATTCGTTTACTGCTCGTTTTCTTTTTCATTGCAGATGTACATTGAGCCAT
>PDMW01011164.1_pt1 | contig 13690 bp, 4 predicted proteins | sample 1515511 | NCBI WGS metagenome assembly PDMW01 (sample SAMN07343023, study PRJNA328102) | Marine metagenome, whole genome shotgun sequencing project. | biome: marine; feature: bay; material: water; isolation source: viruses from water sample < 0.22 micron filtered, nuclease treated, low... ... | reverse complement strand
CTGTAGCACCTGTAGCACCTGTTTTACCTACAACTTCTACCCATTGACTAGAGTTTGCATCAGTATAGTATACAAATAGTCCCCCTGTGCTAGTGTTGTACCACAGGTCTCCTGCACTTGGACTACTCGGTGCTGCATCAGATGTAGTTACAGAAGCGCCTCCACCCCCTCCACCGCCTCCAGCCGCAACAGCAGCCGTCACAAATGCGGTAGTAGCAACTTGAGTAGTATTTGTACCGCTTGCTGCAGTAGGAGAGGTTGGAACTCCTGTTAGTGCAGGACTTGCAAGAGGGGCTTTTAGAGCAATACTATTTGTAACAGTTGTAGCAAAGTTTGCATCGTCTCCTAATGCCGCCGCTAACTCGTCTAGAGTATCAAGAGTCGCAGGCGCAGAGTTTACAAGATTTGCAACTTCAGTATCTACGTAAGATTTATTCGCGAGTTCTACCCAGTTTCCTGCGTGAGCAAAATATCCCGCACCCGTACCATGAACATGTGCAAACATGCCGTGGTAAGTTGTTGCACTAGGAAGGTCTCCTGTAGTTGCAAACATATTTGCATAGTAGGATTTACCTGTAGTAATAAAGTCATTACTACCTATATCTATATCTGCATTTGTCTGTGCAATTGTACTAGGAATACCGCTAAGAGAGCTATAAGCCCCGTCAAAAGCATCAGTAATTCCATAACCACTTATAGTAGTAGGCTTACCTGTTAAAGAACTAAAGGCCCCATCAAAAGTACTAAAAGTGCTAAGATCTGCGGGAGTAAATGAGAACACACCATTTGAGTTGTTATAGGAAAGTGATCCTGCTCCAGACGCCGAAGTAGTACTAATACTGAAACTATTTAAACTTGCATTACCAAAAGATGAGACGTTGGCAGGAACAAAAGTAAACACTCCAGTAGAGTTATTATATGTTAAGGCCCCTCCTCCAGAAGCGCTACCCGTGCTGGTACTTAAATCAGTAAGTGCTATACCACTTCCTGATGTAACTGCTGACTGAACAAAAGCTGTGGTCGCAAGCTGGGTAGTATTAGCACCACTACTTGCTGTAGGTGCGGTCGGGGTTCCTGTAAAATTCGGAGAGGCAAGAGGAGCGGCATCAGTAATTCCATAACCACTTATAGTAGTAGGCTTACCCGTTAAAGAACTAAAGGCTCCGTCAAAAGTACTATAATCCGTTCCTGCTACTGCGGCAGATATATTACCGCTACCATCTGCTTTTACTATTCCAGTTATGGCCCCTACAACAGGGTCTGTTTCTGTAGATAAAACTGAACTTAAATCCGGAGGAGTATAAGTAAATACACCATTAGTATTATTATACGCTAAAGAACCCCCTCCTGACGCGGAATTAGAAGTTATACTAAAACTAGTTAAACTTGCATTACCTAGACTTGCTATTTCTGATTGTACGTAGGCAGTCGTCGCTATTTGAGTTGTATTCGTACTTGTGCTCGCTGTAGGAGCTGTAGGAGTACCTGTAAGCGCCGGGCTTGCAAGAGGAGCTTTTGTTGCAATACTATTTGTTACTGTTGTTGCAAAGTTTGCGTCGTCATTTAAGGCCGCAGCTAACTCATTTAAAGTATCTAAACTTGTAGGAGCCGAGTCAACAAGATTTGCTACTTCCGTATCTACATAAGCAGTCGTAGCAAAAGTAGAAGTATCTGCAGGAGTAAGAGTGAAAGCTCCAGTAGAACTATTATATGAAAGTCCTCCTGCTCCAGAGGCTGTTGCATTTGTTGTAACAGAGAAATCAGTTAACTCAGTCTTTTTAATGTTTAAAAGATAAGTATCTAAGTTAGACGTAGTAAAGAAAAAAGCTTCAGTTGTGCTAGTAGCAACTCCCACTTTGAGAGCTGTAGCAGTTTTAGTTTGAACTAAAGTACCGTCATTTTCTGCAAAAATAATTGTTCCAGCTGTAAGACCGCTAAATCCAGAAACTGTACCATGAACACGAACTGTAACAGCGGCAGTATCGGCAGCACTCGCCAGAGCTATGCCGATAAATTCTAAATTTGAAACACTACCGGAAATAGTAGATACTGTGCCATTCGAGTTAATTGCTACCGGATCTCTGGCAGTAATTGAGCCAGACGCAGTAAAACTTTGATCTAAATTATCAGACAAGCCTAATCCACTAAATCGTTTGTCTACCTTAGTGGATGCAATATTTGGAGGAATAACATTTTCTTGATCGCCAATAGCAGTATTTACAGGAACAACAAGAGTTGACCCGTCTGCTGAAATTTGTGCCTGTCCTACAAAAATTGTATTTTCACCTACATGAAGTTCTTCGATATAGGCAAACTCAAATCTATTTGTATTAGTCCCTAGACTTGAGGACGAGCCTGCAGGTAAAATAGCATTTACATGAAGACCATTAAAATGCTCTGTAGAAGTACCTAGATCCGCCCCGCCAGCAGTTGCAGGTTTTATAGCACTAGATAAATTAATTAATTTGTCTTGAATATACTCCACTGGAGCCATATATTGTGTTACAGCATCCCAAGTAGAAAAAACATAACTAGCTCCTGTAAGTCTTGGAAATCCAATAAACTGAGGACTATTTAAATCTGCTTTTAAATTAATAGCACCAGCCAGTGCTTGGTTTCCTATAGTAGGGCTGTTAATAGTAGTGCTAATAGGAGTTAAAAGATCATTAACTGCAGTAACGGTTTGTAGCTGTGAGGTTCCCGTGCCCCCAGGATTAGGGGCTGTGGGAGTGCCAGTAAATACAGGGCTAAAAGATTGAACAAAATTTGTGTTGATATAGGAACGAATACTTGCATCTGTTGTAGCAAGACTTGTTTCTAGGTTAATTAGTCCTTCTTTTAAGTTTATAAAGTTAGAGTCTACCTCAAGAACCGAAAGAGCGGTTCCTTTTGCAGCAGAAGTAGTACCCCCCGTGTAACTTTGGGGGGTATTTTTAGTAACAATTGTTATAGTACTAGCAGTCATTGGCAGTCTCTATTTATTGCTTACGTTTGGTCAGATAATTGTACAGACCATGTGATTTGCAGGGTATCGAGAGGCGCTTTTGTAACAACATCAAAAGTTGTACGACAAAGCATTGTTTGATCGATAATTCCTGCACGAGGGCTTCCTGCTTTCCAAAGATTAACTTGACCCCCTCCGGCCGCATCAATTAAAGGCCCGTCTGCATTCAATGCAGTGTAGCCCGCATCGGTGCCGTCAACTCCTGTAGCCGCATAAGTAGTAGTAGTGTCAAAACTTGTATGAGCTTCTGGGCTATTAAAGATTCCTGCTTCTCGCACAAGAGTATTTCCTGATACATTCGGATTAGACTCTTTAAAGGTAGCGATAAAAATAATTCTATCACCCATCTTCTTTTTACCGCGTTGAGCATCAGGAGCTTGTCCTGCAGGAAGCGGATAGGTGGGAGTAGAACTTACCTGCCAATCATTTTCATCTGTACGATAGCCTTCGGTGTCTGTGCCTGCATCTTCTACAATACTAGACAATACTCGAGTTCCTTGAAATACTCCATCTACATCAGTTCCAAATTGCTCGAAGTTACTGCTGGGACGGTCTGCAAATTCTCCAAAGAAAGGCGAAAGAGCTGCATTAGCAGCGGCAGTAGCCGGGGTAGTTTGAGTATCATAATATCCCCCTACTTGACCTCGCTGTCTACTTTTATAATCGGTAAGTAAAAGACCTGCTGAATTATAAGTAGAGGCAAAAGGGTGCCCAGAAGAAGCTATAACATTAGTATACTTAAAATTTATTGTTGAAGTACTACTAATATTTCCAATAGTTGCTTCAGCATTACCAGTACTTGTATTAACAAGATTTATTGTTGTAACGCCTGTAGCGCTATCATTTACAATAGTGCCTATTTCTGTGCTTGCAGAAAAAGTACCTGACAGCTCGGCGTCGGGGTCTACTTTCATTCCAGTACGTAATGTTTGACTCGTAGTACTTGAAGTAGCAATCTTAATGAAAGTATCTCCCGTGGCACAAGTAGTAACAGTAGTAGATCCAGCATCTGTAAAGGTTGCTGGAACACTAAAACCAAACTTGGGGTAGTCTACTGTTCGAGAAGTATCCTTCATTACTTGTACACGATTCCCAACTTCTCCCTGCAAAAATCTATTAGTTGTTGTTGCACTTATTACTGTAGAAGTGTTTGCAGTTGTTTGAGCCGGGTCTCCTACGCCAATACCCATATGACTCATCATTCGAGGGATGATATGCTGTTTATTTATATCAGTACCTCGTCGATCTTGGCCGGTATCCATCATGCGCCCAATAATATGAGCAATTCCATAATCTGTTACAGCGTTACGAATTGTTTTGTGCTGCTTGACTCGGCCATGTTGATCTCGAAGTACGAGATTGACAATACCTTTAATTCTAGCATCATCTTTTAACATGAATGTTCTCCTTTAAAAATTGGCATATTTGCCATCTTCGCCGACATATGTCTCCATAAAGTAACTTGGTAGACAGTACCCAGGTACGAACGCAGTTCCAGAGTCAGCAGCCGTAACTTCGTTCAAAATAGTGTTTTGTTGTGATATTTTAGGTTTTGCAAAAAAAGTAATTATAGGTACAGCATTGCCATTCTCATCTGTAGTTTCACCAGTTTGCTTAGAAAAACCTTGATCTAACTTTACTCCTACATTATCTTTTATCACGGCAAACGGCCGTGTTATTAAACTATCGTTAGAAAGAATTCTATCTTTGTAAACGCCTTGCTTAGGCGCTAAAGACACTAGAGCCTTACTAAGCTGTGATACCATACTATCGCTCAAAGGGCGCCCCTGTGCTTTTGTTGTTGTTTCTCCCTTTATAAAATTAAATCCTACTGTTATGCCAGCAGCATTTAGAATAGGCTCAAAAGTTACGGGAGGAATAAAAAAGACGTCCTCTTTAGCTTTTCCAACTTTATTAGTATCTCTAACGGCAGTAGTAAAAGCTTTATCTGATTCGAACCGTATAGCCCCGTTTAGCACTAATGCTTTAAGCATCTTTGTAGCATAAAAGTCTTCAGTTTCAAGGGTATTTTTTAAACGTACTTTAGCGTCCCAATCTGCTGGTTGCGGCCTAAATAAGGGACTTACATTATAAGGCCAATATCTATGACCATCTACACCAAACTTTTCTTGCGTTAAATTATAAGTATACTTTAAATCTATATCAAATAAAGGCTCTGCTAAAAGTACAGATTCATACCTATGTAAAAATCCTATTTTTAGATGCTCGGACGGAGCTCCTACATTTGGTCCTACTGCTGCAGTACTTAAAGTGCTTTTGATAAACGCCGAGTCTTCATTTACATGATTGGCTTGTATTTGAACAAGCCCTTCTATCATTTTAAATAATCTGCCCCAAAATTGGTGCTCTAACATTCTATCAATAAAGGTGGGGCCTGTTGAGAACTTCTTCTTTCCATTATATAAATTACTGATTGCTTTATCTGAGTCGGTCATTTCTCTTAAGAGAAGGTTTGTACGTCTACCACTATCCTGATGAGTTATCGTATGAATGTAGGACAGATAATAAATCCCGTCTCGGTGGTTCCAAACACTAGCCGGATTTTGGCCCCCGGCTCCGTGAGTGCCATATGTTTCGTTTCTTGGGGCGGGCCCATAAGCCTTCTGGAACCCGAACCCATTTTCGCCAAAGTATATACTTAAAAACTCTCCTCCTTCGCCCCTTATTCTTTCAGCATCTGAAGTTGCTAAAGCTCTTTCAGCAAACCTAAAAAGAGCATCATCTGTAAATAAGTAGCTGTTATCATTTTGACGAATTTGCCTTCCTAATTTTTGAGCAACAGAACTCCCATATCTATCTCTATACTCGGGATACAGGGCAGATTCTCTACCCTGTCGAAATCTTCCCATATTTGTCCGAGCTGATGTTTGTATATACCTTTCATTTTTAAGGTAGAAAAACGTATTAGCGGGCCACCCGTCTCCGTTAGGGGGTACATATATTTCCCCGTTTTCATCAATAGGCTCGCCGTTTTCATTTAATGTTACACTAGGGTGATAAATGACTTTATCAAATTTTTCCCCCAAATCCACCCATACAAAATCTCCATTAGAAGCACTTACTATGAAGCCCGCTAGATCAGTGTGTATACTATAAAAAGTCTTCTCAATAACAAAATCTAGTACGATCTTATTTGTTCGTCGGGTACTTTTAATTTTGAATTTGTCAGGAGAAGGAGATTTAACTTGCCCTTTAAACCCTACAAAATTTCTTGCTGTTAAATTATTAGTAATGTTTGAAGGAAGTTGTTTTCTAACAGCACTCTCTGTACCAACAGAGACCGAAGGGAAGCTATTTATACCAAAACCGAAACGATTCGACACTGCATTTACTAGATCCTTAAAAATTTGGGGGTTCTTAGTAGTTACTGCTTTAGAAGCTTTTGTAGAAATTGCTTCTAATACTTCTTTGTTTGATAAAAGTCTAGTAGTGGAAAGCGTACTTGCTTTATATTCAGTATAGTCTACAAGAGGCACGTTTGGGAGAAACGGAATTAAGTTTCCTGCTGAATTCAGAGTAAAATTAAGGCCGCTATACCCTACATCTCGTGCCCACTTCTTTCTAGGCTCTTCACTTTTAAAAAATGAGTCTGATAAAATAGAGCCGCCCGGCAAAACCTTATTTATAGCTACAAGATTTGAGAACGAATTAAAATGCTCTCTATAGCTGGGAAGAATTCTAGGGTCGCAGTAAAGAAAGCCTTCTGGATCGTCTCCGGACCCAGCAAGACCTACTGCAAATTCTTCCATAGCACCGTATCCAAGAGTCTCTGAGGAGTTAGAGGTCAGAGAGTCTGTGTGGAATAAAAGATCTCCCACAAAAATGCTGGGCTGTCTATTATGTACGAAAAATTCTTCTAAAAGTTGAGGAGCTTGCTGTATGCTAAAGGCCTCCCCCCTGCCTGTAGCTAAGTCTATAGACGGAATATGAAAGACATCATTGCCTAAGTCTGGCTTTCGATGCATAGCAGGTCGAGAGTCTGACAAAGTATTTACAAAATCCGCTAAAGGTGTGCTAGGTACTTTTGCAATTATAGGAGCCGCAAGTGTAGTAAATAAAAGTTCAAGTACTCCACCAGAGCCTATTTGTGTACTAATATCGGAAGCATCAAAACTTGCAGAAGTCTCAGGAGGGGCCCCTGTAGACAATGAAGTAATATCAAAGTCTCTTAATGTACGTGTTTTACTAAGTAAGTCTACTTGATCTTCTTTGGTAGACGCGGATATTACTATTTCTTCAAGTGTCTCTAGTAGTTGAACAAACTCAGGTACATCAAACTCATAGTGTAAAATGTATCGAAGAACTGCACGTAAAAGACTGGGAGAAGTTGCAAAAGTTTCTACAGTATCGCTGCTAATCTTTGCGCCATCAGTAGAAAATGTAGAAAGTAAAGGCGCGCTAAGTTCTAGCCCACTGAGTAAGGGTGCATTATCTAATGCATCCTGGAGCGCGGGAGAGTCTAGAAAGGGGAGCTGTGTAAATAAAAGACCTTTTCTCATGTAAAGTCATTTCTCACCTTTATGTTAATTAACTCAAATGTGCTCATAATCTTATTATCAGGAAGAGTTAGCTCAACTTCAGCTTCATAGAAGCCTTCCTCGCAGTCAGCATGAGTTAAAAAAGCTTCTAATGGAAATAGTAGTTCCCCCGCACCTAGAGAAGCAGAGCTGGATGCTGTAATACTAGCTATTACAGTTGTTGTGCCCTTCTTTCTAATATGAAGCTGCACTTGATGTCCAGCAACGTCAAATGCCGCTCCGGTATCTTGTCGGGTTAAGGAGGTCTGAACTGACGGCCCAGTGTCTCCTTTAACTATTTGAATTATATCCATATTTATTAATATACTCCAGAAGAGGAGGCTTTGGCTATTTATTGCTATGATTATAGCATTCTATACCTACCTTGTCAAGATTTATTTTTCGCAGGGGTGAAACCTCTTACGAGTTTGCGTCAATAGCGGTCTGCAAGACAGATATATCCTGAGCATCAGTCCAGTAAGTTTTAGCAACCATAATCTGCAGATGCTCGACGTTGCGGGATACGCAATCAGTCCAATCTTCGTCTGACATCTCTGCTGGTTTGCCCTCGTTTAGTAAATTTACAGAATCTATTGCTGCGCTGTAATGCTTAGCGATTTGTTCTGCGGTTAAAGTTTCATCAGTCATTTCTTTCTCCTTTAAGTGCCGTTACTTCGGCTTTTAATGATTCAATTTCTGCAAGCGCCTCTTGCAATGCTGACACCACAGAAGGCAACAGCGTTGCGTAGGACGCTTCTAGCTTGTCAGGGTTGCTTTCGTAAACCAAACGCGGAACGTGCCAGTTTGTTTCTTCCTGTGCTGTTTTTAGCTCTTGAGCAATAAACCCGTGATCTGACTGACCCATTCTCTCGCCATCTCGTTGATTCCAATCAAACGAAACAGGACGCAAGGCTTTAATAAAATCAGACGCATTGCCAAGGCTTTCAATGTTTTTCTTATCTCGCTCATCAGACAGCACCGTTAAAGCTACTTGACAGCGCAGTGTTGCAACACTTGAGTTTCCTAAAGTCACCTCGTTAGTTGCTGTACCGCTTGATGGATCAGCCGCATAACCAATAACAGTAAGATTGGTTCCTGACGTTATGGCATCGCCTGCTTGATAGCCAACGGCTACGTTATTACTGCCCGTGCCATTGTAACCAGCCGTATATCCGACATAAACATTTCTAGCGGCAGCAGTACCTGTGTAGCCAGCATAGGTTCCCAGATAGGTATTATCAAAGCCTGTGGTAGTGTAATAGCCTGACTGATAACCAAGGCCTACGTTGAAGTTTGGCGTGGTTTGACTGAAAAGAGCATACGAACCAAAAGCAGTGTTGTAATTACCAGTAGTGTTGGTACCCATAGCCGTATAGCCAACGGCGCAGTTTCTTGCCCCAGTAGTGTTAGCGTCTAGTGTTTGATAGCCAACCGCTACGCCATAGTTGGCAGTAGTGTTTGCGAACAAGGCATTAACGCCAACGGCAGTGTTGTAGCTACCGGTCGAATTTGTTTGCAGTGCCGCAGATCCAAAAGCAGTATTGTTAATCCCAGTGGTGTTGTGATACATCGCGCTTTGACCAACAACGGTAAGCAAAGAGCCACTTGTATTGTTGTAAAGGGTTGCGTAGCCCACACTTACATTACTGTTGCTCGTTGTTAGCCTGCCGGCATAGTTGCCTAAAAACACGTTATAAGATGCGTCTGTCCCGTTATACCCAGCATATACCCCAATGGCAGTAGTGTGCTGTCCTGTAGTCAAATTATAGTGCGCGTCATTGCCCATGCTTACGTTGTTGCTTCCAGTAGTTAGATTAGCTGCGGCGGCACGCCCCACGGCGGTGTTGTTTGACCCGCTGGTAAGGTCGGTTAGCGCTATCGCACCAAAGGCTGTGTTGTAAGAGGCTGTAGTGCTGTGATCCAGCGTGGCATGGCCCATCGCCGTATTCTGGATGCCTGTTGTATTATCATTTAGCGCGTTATAGCCAAAGGCGTTGTTATCACCGCCGGTAGTGTTATTGCCAAGCGCGCCACGGCCCAGCGCATTATTATCCCCGCCTGTAGTATTAACACTTAAAGCGGCATACCCAACAGCCACGTTTGAATTTGCAGTTGTATTACTTCGTAGTGCTCCATACCCAACGGCAACCATTCGGATGCCTGTTGTATTATCTTCTAATGCAAAACCTCCCAGCGCGGTATTATTTGCGCCGCTAGTGTTTGTCGTGAGGGCGGCGTGTCCTATTGCGGTGTTGTAGTTACCACTTAAAGACGCGTCAAGAGCCGTATCTCCAAAAGCTAGGTTGCCTGTCCCAGTTGGGAAATTGCCGTCCAGCTTAATAGTGCCGGTAACGTCTAAATTATTAGTGGATGCTGTAGAGCCTCCAGAACTAACAGAAAGAGCTCCAGAGCTGTCTGAAAGAGTTAAAGTTCCAAGAGTGATTGTATTTCCGCTCAGGTACAAATCCCTAAACTTATATGTAGAGCTTCCTAGATCGTAAGTTTCATTTGCATTTGGAATAATTGATCCGGATACAGCGCCGAGTTTTGTTTGTACTCGAGCATCTGTGTAATAAAGATTATTGCCTTCAGACAAATCAGTTGTACTATTATTAGCAAGGCTTAGGTTGGCTCCAGTAGCTAAAGCTATTCTTGCATCTGCTCTTGCATTTGTAAAGTATAAGTTAGTTGAACCTTCAGTTATTTCATCTGAATTATCTTTTGTTGCAATTTGTGTGGCAATGTATGCCTTAACAGATTGCTGTGAAGGAACATGTGTTGCACTATCTGATGCCATGTTATCTTCATCTTTAATTGCGTTTGCAATTCTGGCATCTGCTCGAGCATCTGTGTAATATAAGTTTGTGCCTTCAGATAAGTTTGTTGTACTATGATTACTTAAACTTGAGACAGTACCGGTTACATCAGTAGTAACAGTATTAAAAGTTACATTATCTGTTGTTGCAACTGATTGCCCAATTGAAATTGCTCCACCAGAATATGTTACACCTGTACCCGCTGTAATTGCAGCTCGAGCTCTTGTGTCTGTATAGTATAAATTATTTGAACCTTCTCCCAGATCGTCTGTAGTTCGTTGCACTAACCAAGCGTTTGCAGTGCTAGTAAAATCTGATGTATTTAATTTATTTCCTAAAGATGTTGCAGTTGTAGAGGCAAAATTGGGGTCATCTCCAAGAGCTGCTGCAAGTTCATTAAGAGTATCTAAAGTTCCAGGAGCACTATCCACTAGGCTTGCAATTTCTGTGCTAACGTGTGTACCCACGTATGCCTGCGTTGCAATAGCATTACCCTCTACTTCGAATACTCCTGAGTTATTTGAAAGAGTAATATTCCCAAGCTCAATGTTTCTTCCAAGGTGTAAATCTCTCCAAACCTTAGAAGAAGTACCTATATCATAAGTATTTGTAGTTCCGGGTACTAGATTAGCTGAAGATGTATTCGGAGAAACCCACTCATATTCTTGTGGGTGCGTTAAAACTTTAATTGCTAAAACATCCCCCACTGAAGCAGACGCACCAACAGGGTCAGGAATACCATATAAATCATCAATTTCGAGCGGAGCAGCATTCCACTCACTACTACTAGAGCTATACCAAAGAACTGCGGGGCTTGCTCCTGTGGTACTGCTCGAAGTAGAAGGCGCGTCTGCTCCGGTATTTACATTTGTTAGATTTCCAATACTAAAAGTGCCGCTCTCCCACTTTTGATTCGATGAATTATATGCAAGAACATGATTGTTTGAAGGACTAGTAATATTAGTATCTTCTAAACTTGCAAGAGTAGCTAATGTATTCTCCCATCTAGAGTTTGCTGAATTATACTTAATCATGTGGCCATCAGCAACACCTGATATTGTTACATCGCCTAAGTCTCCTAAGTCTTCTGCAAAGCCGGGAACTCCTGTAAGGGAGCTAAATGCTCCATCAAAAGCGTCAGTAATTCCGTATCCTGCTATAGTAGTAGGTTTATTACTCAAGTCTGCAAATGAAACACTAGATGCTGCCCAATTAGTACCATTATATCTTAATACTTGTCCCGTGGAGGGGCTGCCTGAAGATACATCACTTAAATCATTTAATACGGAAACTCCCGTCGCGGGGGTAGTCCAACTATAGTCTGTGCCGCTCCAAGTTAATACTTGGTTTGTTTGGGCACTAGTTTTATTTAAATGAGTGTCTACATCACCATCTGTATACAAATCATTTGTTGTAAGAATAGTGGGCTTATTTGTAATGTGAGTCCAATCAACTGGAGAGTCTACCCAAGCTGCTCCATCATATCTTAGATAGTCATTTGTATTTAGTGTACCTAAACTTACGTCGGTAATATCATTTAGAGCAAGACTTATCGCATTTGTTGGCACGCTTCCTGGGCCCCAAACCGAGCCATTCCATACAAGCAGGTTATTAGTAGAGGGGGCTGTATTAGCTACATTTCCTAAATCCCCTATATTATAAATACTAAATCCATCATTTTCCCACGCGGAAGATGTGCTATTATACCTAAGAATATCTTTATTATTAGCGCCAACTTGAGTAACATCATTTAAGTCTCTTAGATTTGTAGCACTAGGACCGGGTACCCAAGCATAGTCCGTACCGTTCCAACTTAATATTTCGTCTGTTCCGGCACTATTTTTATTTAAATGAGTATCTACACGTGTATCAAAGTCCGTAATCCCATAACCTGCAACAGTTGTTGGTTTGCCTGCCAAGCCTGTAAAAGTCATAGTTTGATCTGTCCAAAATCCTCCAGGACCCCCGCCGGGATTTTGTGTCCACATTAACACATCCCCATAGGGGATGATACTAGGGCTGCTTAGTCCAACGTCGGATAAATCGGTTAACTCTTCAACAGAGCCTACTATTTGTCCGTAAGAAACCCACTCATAATCTGATCCATTATAGCTTAAAACTTTATCTTGATTACTAGCGCTAGTTCTATTTAAATGAGCGTCTACATCCGTATCTGTATATAATAAAGCATTAATTTCTGTTTGAGTATAAGTTTGATTTTTTGTATATACATCTGTAATACCATACCCTGCAACGGTTGTTGGAGTATTCTCCAGATCTGTCCAGTCCCCAGAAAGCGCAATATCATGAAACCCCGCCCCCGTTTTTGTTTTATTTCTCCAGTCAGATGTTGAGGACTGATAGACTAACAAATCGCCATCAGCTAGATCAACAATAGTAACATCTGTTAAAGTATCAAGAATGAAATCTTCCGGCTCATACTCACCGCTGGTAGAATTGTATTGTAAAATTTGATCATTTGCAGGAGCAGTATTTGCAACATCTTCTAGTTCTCGAATAGTATGATCAACTGGCTCATATTGTGTATTTGCAGCATTATACTTTAATATTTGATTATCGCTTGCGGTAGTAGTCGATACGTCTTCTAACGAGGTTGTTTTAAAGTCTACAGATTGATATTCAGAGCTTGTATTATTATACTTTAAAACAGTGGCATCTCCAGGGTTAGAGGAAGATACATTCTCTATATTCATTGTTGTGTGGGCAACAATCGACATGGCCGTGCCTTGCGCATTCACTTGCTTAAGAATTGTGCCCGGCGTAGCCGAATCAATAGTTAAGCTAGCAAAAGTTCCCCCATTAGCATCAAGATTTCCATCCTCATCTACAATAAAGTCACCGTTCCCTACATCTAACTCGGCTGCATATATACTATCCACCCACAGAGTATTCCACCTTAAAGAGGTACTACCTAGATCATATGTATTAGTTGTTGTGGGCGCAAAAGAAGAGGCAACTCGTGCATAAAAGAAAATAGTATCTGAAGGAGTGTCTCCAACTGTAGTATTACCATTTAAATTAGTGGCCCCATTTACTGTTAAAGATCCATTGGTTGCAAGGTCTCCGTTTGAATTAACAGTAAGATCGCCACTACCAATATCAAGAGTTTGACCCTCTAAAGCGCCCCCAGCAGTTATATCCCCGGAGGCTTCTAAATCTCCTGTTATATTTAGACCTTTATTTAGGTTCCACTTATCATCAGAAGAAGTGTAAAGTATAGTTGCATTAGCACCTTCAAGAGTAAAGCCCCCTAGATTTACCGCTGCTGCATTTGTAGCGCCTTCACCAATTACAACATTCTTATCATCAAC
>PDMW01030269.1_pt1 | contig 13727 bp, 15 predicted proteins | sample 1515511 | NCBI WGS metagenome assembly PDMW01 (sample SAMN07343023, study PRJNA328102) | Marine metagenome, whole genome shotgun sequencing project. | biome: marine; feature: bay; material: water; isolation source: viruses from water sample < 0.22 micron filtered, nuclease treated, low... ... | reverse complement strand
CAAAGGATGAAATCTTAGCATTAATAGCATCTGAAATTTTCTGAAGATTAATTGACATGATTTATCCTTTAAAATACTAGATTAATATATGCAAACTGATCGCTATCGGCATTTGTTCTTGCTGGCGACATATCAATACTAACTTTATCTTCTTTGTTGTTCATAGGAATAGTAATGATATCAGCGGGAGCAGGTGTATACTTTAAGTGGCCAGACGATCCTTGAGCAATAAAGCTAACTGACTTAACAATCTTGCCTGCAGCATGATTTACTGTAATAGTACTTGTTCCACTCGAATCAAATGACCAGCCGCTTGGAGCTTGTGTAATATCTGATACACCAAATACACCACCTGTATAGTCTACTCTAAATTTGTATGCATTACCATCAGAAGACCAAGAAGCAAGACCATCGCCATTGCTTTTGATTAGATCACCGACATCACCAGTAGCGCCGATCAAATCAGAAAAATCAAACGTTTGTAATCGTTCGTTTACAATAGTAGTAGTCGCTGCTGAATCTACTCCGCCACCTGAAGCCGAGATACCATTTTCATCTAAAGTACCAGCAATGTCTGATGATGACAGCGCTTTTGCAATAGTAAATGCTCTTGACATATCTTAATTCCTATCCTATCCAATATTGGGTAATACCACTACCACCGCCACCTTCACCACCAGAAGCATTTGATGCATCACTATCTAAATCCATAATAAGCTGCTGACCATAAGAGTTAGCTCCGGCTCCTAAAAACGTAGAAGTACCAGAATCAGCAATGTCGCGCATTAGAAACTCGCTGCCGATTATAGGCCCAAAGGCACTTGTATTTTGACTATCAATCAATGCACCTCGTGAAAGAAGTCCCTTCTCAAAAGGATGATACATAGCACCATAGCCAGTATCCCCAGCGCCCATATTGGCAGTGATGAACAAATGGCCTTCAGAATCTAATGGTGTACTAGAATCAGCCATTACAGAGCATCCGGTCCTACTATTGATTTTTCAGGCATGCCATATACATTCGTTGTTCTATTTGATGTATTTTGGAAGGTAGTAGAATTACCACCCTTTTTATGTGTCCAAGCTGTTCTATAGTAGTCACTTCCCACTTTAAGTCTATCACCAGGCCCGTTGCCAAATTCATCTGGCAGCTGATATAAATTAAGTATTGGACCCCAACGAGTATCTCCAAAGTTTTGTGCACTAGCCAAGCCACCACCAGCACTACTTAATGTAGTACTACTAGCAGTTCCATATCCATATGAAGGAGTACCTTGATATTGTACAGGAACTAAAATAGGCCCGCTTCCATCAACTGTTGGACTTCCAGTAATAGAACTTAATGGACTTGGCCATACTCTGCTAAAGTGAGCATGACTAGTACCGCCGAGGCTATGATTAACATAACTAGTATGCGCCTGCGAAGCTGTGGAATTCCAATAGCCACCGATGCCGTTAACCTTACCATATCTTAGAAGTTGAAATTCAGAATAGTCACTGGTACCAGGGGCGACATCACGGACTCTAACATCATGCTGTGACATACCCACATTTAACATAACACCAGGATAATAAATAGTATTTTGATCTTGATGCCAACCATCAATAGAATCAATGTATGGAAAATCACTCCAGCACATAAAATGATTGGATCCAGCGTTTATGTTACTAGGTGATGGTGCACCACCAGTATAGTGGTGTGTTGCCCAACCAAAGTGAGTCTCACCCAGCCACAGATCTAAAGTATCAGTCTGAGACCAAGTTCCGTCTCCAACTTCTAAACTTGATGTAGGTTGTCCGACATAACCGCTGGTACCAAAATTACTAGTAGTTGGCAGCGTATTACCAGCATTACGGTCTTGCATACCTATCCACCAACCGGTGTTAGAACTCCACCCGATTCTAAACTTTACATACGATTCAAAATTACTGTATGTAGAAGGAGTTCCAGTAATCCTGTAATTCATATAATGTCTTTTATAGAAATCAAAATACGCATATGAAGATGTGCCATATGGAGCGCTAGCAACATGATATACGCCTGTAGCAGATGTAGTAGATGTACTGGTGTCGAATAATACTCCAGTATGCTTAGTCTGTCTGTGAGCCGAATCATTTACTACAATACTGTCTCCGGAATTAAACCACTCATTTGCATTTCCTTCATTACTTAATGAACCAAATGTACTCGCCGAAGTGTGGTTACCAAGCATGCAATTGTAGATGATGTACATCGCCTCTTTTATTTGCGAGCCAGATGATGATGTGTTACTGTTATTAACCTTAAATCTGAAATATGCCATTTTTTACTCCGTAATTTCCGACCACACGTCTGCGGAATCGATTAAGTTGGGGTTTGACATAAAACCTGCATGCCAATTGCCGTCGATCATGTTCATACGAGCATCATTCTCTGGATCAGCGCATAAGCTTCGAGCATTTATTTCACTGTCTACTTTAGATTCTGTACTATAAACCCAAACTTCAGTAGTAGTTAATGACTCATCAGAGTCGTACTGTAAAGGCATGCCCAACAAGCTACCTAATTCTTCAATTCTAGCCGCGTCTGTAAGCGCCATCAGTCTTCTCCTGTTAACTGTAATATACTTTTACACTTAGATCACTACCAGGAGTACTTCCCACGGCTGTGATATTAATTGTCAAATAATCGCCTTCAGCTATTGAAAGGCTTAATCCCGTTTGATTGTTATTAGTACTACTAGCACTAATATTAAATGTATTTATTTGTGTGCCGTTCTTAGCAAGAGCTACTCCTACTGTTCCATTAGATGCAGTAGCAAGTTTACCATTAATTCTAGAAATTGTCAAAGCCCTTGGTGCATACCATCTTGCTGTACCAGTTGTAACAGCTAAGTCGCCAGTTTGATTGAACTGCACATGATCAGAAGGTACGTTAGTATGATTATTATGATTTAAATGATAAGCACTGTTTTGACCCTCTAACTCGTCAGCATCAACCGTACCAGAAGCCGACAGCTTGCCCCCGGCTAACATTTTACCTAGGTTTTTTGCTAAGTTTCTAGATCTGCTCATTTAAATATCCTCTATTTACTAATGCTATTTATATCAGTTTTGATCTGGATCAATGTCAGGTTGTGGTTCTTTTGCAATTTGTTTATCAATCTCTGCAATTTCTTCATCGTCCATCAATAATACCTTTTTCTGAATCCACTCTTTCGAGAAGTATTCACCAACATAATTACTAATTTGATCTAAAGTTTGAACCTTTTCTCGTAATAACTCTGCATCTTTTAATTCTGTAAAATGATTATCACGTACATAATCTAATACAATATCACTTTTCCATTGATTCCAATCTTCTTCAGTAATAACACCTTTAAGAATTAATTGTTTTTGTAGAATATCTAAAAATACATGAGAAAATCTTTTACGAAGTCTATCAATAAACTTCTGAAACTTTAATTCATCTCTTGAAACCTCGGTAGATCGACCAAGACTAAACTGAGCTTCTTGTTCTAATCTATTAATAGGTACATTTAAGGAACGATATAATCTCTTTTGAAAATACACAATATCGTCGATTTGCCCTAAGTTCTCACCACCAGGTAACGTACTAATTTCTGTACCTCTACCACCTTCTCGCCTTGGCAGCCAAAAGTCTTCGAGCATAGACATATGTTTGCGATCATCTCTGATTTCACCAGTTTGAGCGTCATATACTAATTTATTTCTATAGCGAGCCATGATTTGTTTCATGTACTCTTCAGATTTACCTTTAGGTAAATTACCTACATCAATATAAAAGATTCTTCTTTCTGGTGCACGAGCTAAACGATAGATAACAAGACTATCTTCCATCATTCTTAGCTGATTAAGCGGTTTTAATGCTTTATGTAGATATGATAAAACTTTTTTACGATTCTCGTCTAATAAACCAGAGGTCGTATATTGTATAGAATCGAGAGTTAATTTAACACCAGAATTTTGTTGACCAGGTTTTTCTTGATAGATGTAATACTCATCAACCTTTTCAATCAACTTAGCTCCAGTGACTGGATCTTTTTTCTTTTTTACTTGTTTTACTTTACGCATCTTAGCAGAATCAATAGTTCTTACTTCTAAGATTCCAGCTTTTAGTTGCGATTCATTTACCACTAGATGATGATAAATCCTACCATCAACATACCATCTTCTAAAAATATCATGACCCAACTCATTAAAGTTAAGCATTCCATAAATATTATCGAATTCTTCTTTAATTGTTTTCTTTACATTATCAGGAACATCTACTTTATCTAAATTAATATCAATCGATTGATCAGTCTCGCTTCCAACAATTGCTTCATTGACGATATCTTCAATCGCCATATCAACTTCTGGGTGGTGAGACACACCACGGTATTTCATGATAAGCTGATAATTGTCTTTTGAATCATCACCTTCCATGTTAATGTATTGACCATAATGTGAACCAGACGCAGTTACGTAACCTGCGCCATCATCATCACGAGCAGGAACAATAGAAGGTTTTTTCTTTGGATCTTCTTGCTCAGACCTTTTGATTTCAAAACCAAAAAGTTTCACACTTCTATTATCTTCAGCCATTATCCAATCCTTAAACTAGAGAATGAGACCGGCCGAAGCCGGTCTCAAATTAGTATTTATGTTAGCTTGTAGTAAGCGGATTCTCGGAATCAAAATATTGATACTGGAATGTCGCAGTGAATCTTTCGATTTCGTCTGTCGAAGCATACGAGACATCGATTGGTGAAAGATCAGTCGGGAATGCACCTCTAAAGGTGTATTGCTTGATTGACTCACCAGCTCTATCTAGCTGTTCGATCTTTAGATCTGCTTCATATGCGATTGGCGATGCCAATCCAGTATTGGCTGAATGGGCATTCATACCATTCATCCATTTTTCCATTGAGTTCCTTACTGCAAAATCTGTGTCATTAATGATAGTGACTGTCCATTCTGCGAATGTACGATCACCAGCCATTTTTAGCTGACGTCCACGGAAAGGTACAATGATTGTACCCATAGTAGAGCCAGGAAGCTGTGCTGCTTCACACAAAAATGATGTCAGTTCTGGATCACCGCCTGCATAAGCTGGAAAGTTGATAGTGGCCTTAAATAGATTAGGTCTAGCACCACCGCCTCTCAGCTTTGATTTGAAGTCATCAACTCCTAAGACTGCCATTTTTTTCTCCTATGTTAAACTGTGCCAACGACTTCTTCAAAGTCGACGCCAGTTCTAACTGCCACAAAGTTCAATGTGACATAGTTGATGGAACGAGCAGGCTTGATGAAGATGCTTGCGATAAACTCATTACGATCAATGACTTCGGCTGTGTTGTTTGTTTCATCAGCAACAACCTTAAAGTCTGTGATACCACGTCTACCTTTGATCTCTCTCAATACAGGCTCAATGATGTTTACAAATTCTGCTCTTGTGAACTCATCATTGAATTCAAACAGGACTTGCTCAGCTGCTCTACCAATTGCTCTTTCAAGTACAAGGAACAATCTACGAACGTTAATACGATCGAAGGCAGAAGGTCTGTTTAACTTAGTTTTATCTCCGAAGAGGATAACACCTTGACCCGGAATATTAGCGATTGGATTAACGCTAGCTTTATAGAGAGTATCTCTTTGAGCCTTCGTTGGTGTCCAACTAATTGCCGTAATCCCAAGATACTGACCACGTCTAGAACCTGCAGGTGAGAACCATGGTGCTCTATTTAAGTCAGTCGCAGCCATTAGACCAGCTGTAGAGGATGCAGCAGGAATATGAATATACTGATCGTTGTATTTATCATAAACCTTTAAGAAGTTACCATCCATAATTAAGTAAGATGAATTGGTAAACGTATTAGCAGTTGTTACGACATTTGTTGTAATCGTCGTAGGGTTTGTAAGGTTAATTACATCATCGCGCGCTGGCGAAGTAACAACTACACAATCTTTACGTGTTGATTGTGCTGTAGTGATCAAGTCATTAACGATTGTTGTTTGATCTGTTGTTGTAGCCATACTTGGTGCAATTAAGAAGTCAACTTCTACAATGTCTTTATCTTCGAAAAGATCATGACCAGTTGCAAACTCAGTAGTTGTTAACGCAGCAGAGTTTACGCCTTGTGTAAAGGTATAATCTGTAGCAGCATTCAACGTATTGAAGTCTTTACCGTTAGTAGCAGCTGTACCGCCAAAACCATAATCAGAATCGAAGTTAACCATCCATGCGTATGAAGAGCGCTCGTTAATGGCATCTTTTACATAGTTAACTGTACCATCTGCATTTTTGGCATCAGAAGCTTGTGATAAGAATGGGAATGTTTCTAAAACTGTACCAGCGGTTCCAGTAAATTCGCCATTAGCATCTACAATTGCGACATGCACTTCATCTTCAGTTGCGCTTTTACCAGTGGCATAAGCACTAGTACCAGGTGCAGCGTCGAATGATGACTTATATGTCCAAGCATCAAATGCTGAGTCGTTTGCTGGACACATAGAGATTTTTAAGCTATTACCCAAAACTCCTGGATATTTAGCTACGAAAGTGTGAGCATCTGAATCTAATGCAGAAAGTTGTGCATCAAAATCATCAGCATTTTTGACTAACTCGGCAGGTGGAGTGGCTGAAGCTGTTTGACCTGTAGTCGAGACAGCATTCTTAGCAACAGAAGTAACTTCTCTTACCACTTGCATTGAGCTAGAATAGCGCAGAAAATATGCTACACTATGGAAATCGATTGTGTTCGTAGTATCCGGCGAAGCAAAAGTGTCAACAAGTTGCGCTTCATTTGCAACTGATGTTCTCTGCTCTACTGGACCCCAACGAAAATTGCCTACGATGGCGCCTGTAGTTGACTGGACATTTGGCACACCGCCAGTCAGATCTATTTCTTTGACGACAACCGCAGGAGATTCGGACGGTGTAAAGAGTGCCATACTATTTTCCTTTTCGGTTACTAATTATAAGTATCATAATACGGTTGTTCACATATGCTATTATTTATAATAGTATGAAATTAGAAGTCTTCGGCGTATTCTATGGCCCATGGATGATCTTCTTTTTCTAAATTTTGTATATGATCACTCGCATCGTCAATAAATCCAAATGGTACAACATCATCTTCAATATCTTTCATTCTTTGATTAAACAACATTTGTTTCAAGTTAATATCTGTCATATCCCCGAAATATTGTGTCGATGAGAAATAACCAAACATTACTAGGTTCATCATCAAATCATCATGGTTACCATCTGAAGCTTCGTATGATTGACCTTTAGCAACAAACGTAGAGATCTCTAATATAGTTTCTTCGTCAACGATATTTAGCTTATTTGTTTCTAGAATGTCTTTAATTGCCGAACAACCTAATCGTTTTGTCTTTCGAGTAATCTCGATACCAATAGCATTTGCTTTTACGGCCGATTCTACATGTACATTTTCATACTCAAGATCATGATACAAACCATTACACACAACAGAGCCTTGATCATTTGACTCAACTACTACATATGCATCATTGTAGACTTTCGCGTATTTATAAATAATATTCGGGAAGAGTAATGGAGAGATAGTGTTATTGCGATATACAGCAACCTGTGCAAACGGGCGAACGCTAATATCGATCAAATTAAATGTAGAGTAATCCTGTCCTCTTCCCTTACTTACATCTACAGTCATAATATAATCATGATTTTTGACAGGCTCTTCGTATACTAGAAGATCTCCACTTTCTAAAGCTTTCTTATAAGGAATAGATCTCAAGCTCATTAATGTTTCAGCATTAATGAGAGTATCACCTGTCCCGAAAAAAGTATTTCCAAATTCTTGATCAAACTGTAATTGTGAAGTGTTACCTACTGTTTGTTTTTTCCACTCTTCGTCTCTTCCTGGCACATCCCACCAGTCGACTCTAAACGAATTGAATTCATTAACTCTTTGAATTGCACCTTCCCATATTTTATAGAAAGTATTGCCAATGCCATTCGCTGTTGAGGTAATGATAATTTTTGTATCTTTACCAGAAGAGACCACAGGATATGTTGAGGTGTAGAATTCATTTGCACGCTCCACAAATGCAAACTCGTCAAGATACAATAGGTTTACTGAAAGACCACGAATAGAAGAACCACTAGTGGCAGCTGCGATAATACGAGAGTTATTACTAAACTCCAATGAACCTTTGTTAAGTGCTTTACAGCCTGGTTGTAAAAAGAACGGAATGTTTTCAAGCATAAGCGTGATGCGAGATAACATTTCCCTAGCTGTCGCCCCTTTATTCGCAAGAACCGCAATTGTCTTCTCAGAATGAAAGAGCGCAAACCAGAGGAGATACGCGCAGGCCGATATGGATTTACCCGATTGTCGACAAGCCAGTACAATGTTGAACCTATGCTCATTGAAATGCCTAAACATCTTTTTTTGATAAGGGTAAAGTTTGAATGGAACTAAACCCTCGTCAAGCGATATAACTTTGCAGTATTTCTCGGCAAAATAAACCGGATCTTTACTACACTTTCTGTATTCTTTTATAAGTTCTTTAGTCCATCCTTGTTGTACACCATCGCGTTTTACATTAGGATTTCCTAAATAAGATTCAGCTTGAGTCAGGAGTGACATCTATAATATCGTCCTCATCATCATTAAGCATTCTCTGCAACTCGGCAGTAGAACCAATAAACACATTATTATTAGTCGTCGACCCAGGTAACTGAGCTGGTTCTTTATCAGTCGTAATATCTTTGTTTTTCTTATTCAAATCCATGAGTTTATCATTGACGTCAGATATGTTTTTAATCATACCTGACAATACTTCATATGCTCGTGGATGTTCTGAAGCTCGAGCCACTTCGATCATATCTTCTAATGACTCACGACCTTTTTCAATTAACTGATAATATGTATCTCTCGAATACTCATAATCAGTTTTGATTTTATCATTCTTTTCCATCAATCTGTACCAACTCACGATTTTTCAAATGCTCTTCTGCAATGTCATCTTTCGATTGACCATGATATCTAACTGCATGATATTCTTCAATCATCTTCTCATTGACATTTACATCAAAACACCAAAGTTCCCCAAGTATTCTACCGAATTTACCCTTTGCGTCTTTATGCGTCTTAATCGTAACTCCACCGCCAGACAACCATTTCTTCAAATAGTCTTTAGCAGCTATGCCATATTTCTTTTCTTCTAGATCTCGTGTTCTTGATTCTGGAGTATCAATGCCATATAATCTGATGCGTTGCTTTCTTAACCATACACCAAATCCAAGATCAATGTCTACATCAACAGTATCTCCATCAACGACTCGTTTTACTTCACATCTATATTCAAACATATTTAATCCTATGCGCTGTCAAAAGATAAGTCAATATCTGTAGAGAAACCAAAATCGCTATCAGGCATACCGATAATATCTGTAGGATCTGGAGTAACCGTTATCTTTTCTAATTTAACATCTTCTTCTGCAAGTCCAGTATCTTGTAAGAATACATCTGCAACTGCAGTGCGAACAATATCTTTCGATTCAATAGGACCATAGAATGATACTTTCATTTCGAAATCTAATGTGTATATAATAGTCCTTCTTTGTTCTAACGAACCCTCAAAATCATCTGCAAATGATACGCTATTAATAACAATAGGAATATCTTCTTTAAAATTAGGGTACTCTGTGCCAAACGGTTTAATAGTTAACGTATATTGAGGATTAAAGACTGGTAAAATTTGCTCAACTACTTGCAATGCATCGTCTTGTGTCTTCGAATATACATTCAATTGAAAACTAATATTATATGGTACCGGAGAATAGAACTTTTGTCTTTGAGTATTAGCAGAAGCAATAGTATTAAAGTTAGATACCTTAGTCAACTGTCTTGTTGGATCATATGCAAATGAAGTAATTTCAAAAGACATACGTGGCAATTTAACTGCTACTTGTGTGTCATTATCAAGATCAGGATTTTCTGCTAATCTTTCTAAAAACTTAGATTTTGGAGCATAAGATAGCGGAACTTTAACTTGGCTAAGTACACCACCGCTAGAGTTTTTTCTAACTACGTATAAGTTATTAAAAAGAGAACCAAATACAGAAACACTCTTTCTAATTTTTTCGTGATAGAAATGTGTGCCGAACATTATCTTCTCTCTATAATTTTCTTCATGGCTTTAGTTGCAGTATCTGTAAAAAAACACGGCATGATAGCATGAATTAATAAGACAAAAACCAAAACTTGTAATGTAATGGCAACTCCTATCGCATGAGTCATATGCTGTAGTCCGCTTTCATTTACATCCTTAAGATGTTCTTTACATTTACGACTAAACATTAACTAGGATCTCCAAACGGGTTACTCTCGCTAAAATCTAAGAATCCAGCAGCATCTGTCTGGAAATCATCATTTTGTTCATTATTTGATATTTTATTATCTTCTGCTACTAATGTTACTGTATAGCTTGAATCATTTACAACGAGAGGTTGTGTAGTAATAAAGTTATGGAATAAACCATCATTAGCACCAACGTGTATGAGGTGTAGCTTATTATCTGAGTCTGACCATTTAGCAACTTCACCGCTCATGATTGTACCATCAGTGAATGTTTGCGTAGCTGTTTGTCCAACTTCTATAACGCCGTTTGCACCAAGAGTAAGTACATATGTGTAAGCGTACTTAGTCTCTATCTTGTCGATTACTTCAACACCTGTATCTAAATCTTCATCGTTATATTCGAATAACTGGGCTCTCAACTTATAAACAGGTAAATTAGATAGTTGATAGAATGGCTGCTCATGCTCGACGTGTAAGATCTCAAACATCTTATTTGTCATAGGAAGATATAGTAGATCGCCTTCACGCGGTCTTTCAGATTCGATCTCATTATCATACTGACCGATAGTCATGTTCCACCTACGACGAGACACAACAAAAGTAGCTTCGTCTCTAATCTCTACACCAAATCGAGTAAAGAGATCTCCTTCACCATCAAAACCTTCGACGTTTTCGATATACATTTCGATCTTATACGAAGAATTAAAACGAGATGGTACATCTTCGCCTAGGATTGGATCTTTATTTACGATGTCGCGCGGAAGATAATAGAGATCTTGTCCATAGATCTTAAGAGATTCTATGACTATGTCGTCGTAAAGGTTTTGTTCTGATCTAACTTTATCAGAAAAGTAAACATTTCTCATATTAACCTACAAAGAAGTCAGCCGGCATTTCGTGTTCAAGCCTGATAGTTTCTCTCAGTCTTTCAATTTCTCCGGTTGCATCATCGTAGATTTGTCGTCCATTAAGGATCACACCACCTGGAAGTTGCATACCTTCGAATTTAATTAAGTTTGCACCCCATTGTTGTTTAATTAGTGCAGTAGTATATTCTTTTAGCCATATATCATTATATATTGAAGTATGTGTGTTCGGATCAATAATCTTATAAACTTCTGCTACAATATAATCATCTTCTTTAATGTCTTTATCTTGAAAATCACCAAAGACATATAGTCTATTTTGTTTTCTTGAAAACTGAATTTGCGGCGTGCCATTCAATTTCATATCTAACATGCCAAGATATTGTTGCATTTGATCGTAATATGCTAAATCACCTGCAAAGTTTTGTAAGTCAGCAACATCATTTAGCATCATCTGATATTTGATATCAAAGAAATTTCTAGACATTGAGAAGTTACTTGCAATTGGAAACATCTTAGATACAAAAGTAATGTCAGACGCTAACGGAATATATTCGTTAGTCACATCATCAGCTGTAACTTGGTGTTTCAAATATGTTCTGAGAGTAGATTCAGAATGATACTCTTGATAATACTGAAGAGCCTCATCGAGTCTATCTTCTAACTGATCCTCATCAACATTGATCTCGATGACAGGATCACCAAGACGCCGCTTACAGTATTCAATTAAAGAATCTCTTGAATTTGGATTTGCCATTATCCTTTTAACTCACTAGTCGGTGGTGTAAACGAATTACTATAGAGTGCTGTACCTTCAATTATCCTAAGATTAGAAATGTAGCCATTGAAATCATGACTATCGTCATTAAATATTCCAATTCTAGATGATTGATCAGCAAGATCCGTGGTGCCCATATTTCCAACATTTGTTGTTCTAGTTATTTTTGATCCATCTACGAAAAAGGACAATGTGCTCCCATCTCTTACCCACGCATGATGATACCATTTACCAGTTTCATTTGTAAACGCATATCCTTCATAATCTGACAGATTATCGTTACCCATCCTAAATTGACCTACAGACGAATTCCACCACACTTGCCAACCGCCATCGCCGCTAGTGTTCATATCGCCGATGATAGCAAAAGCAGACGTATTATTCATGTATATCCAATATTCAAGAGTAAAGTTTCCAGTACCATTTAAACTATTAGTAGGAACCGAAACATAATCATTTGTTCCATCAAAATATAATGAATACATATCAGCTTTCGGTGCAAATGAAGACACAGCTGCATTTCCTGATGCCGTAAGAGTTCGACCACCAGACGAACCATCAGTAAGAGTTGACGCGTGGGCAACAAGTAAATCTGTGCCTGAAACAGCTGTCAATGTCTCTTTTGCTGGAATAAACGGATATCTTGCAAGCCCTTTTGTGATTCGAAGATCTTCAATGTATCCATTGACTAGCTGAGAACCAGATGAATTTGCACCAATCCTAGGTGTACCTGTGCTTGTATAGTTTGTTGTATCTGCTGTACCGGTACCTAGTAACACACCATCTCTAAACACATATGATACACCATTTGATCGAGTTACTGCAACATGATACCAAGTGTTTGTGGTAAAGGTTGTTGATTCATTAACTTTATACGAATTAGATGTTCCAGTGCTTAATTGATTTGCATCGACATGAAAGTGTAACGAGCTTGTTGTTCCACCGGTGTGAAAGATTATCTGTAAATTACCATCTGAAATAGATGTAAAATATGCCCAACATTCAATAGTAAAATCGCCAGTTCCAAAAGCAAATCCATCATCAACGCTTAAGTTAATATAATCACCACTACCATCAAAGTACATACTTGAAGAAGCGTTTTTAGTTTGAGCAGTAGATGATTGGGTATTACCAATTAAATCTAATTTGCTTTCTCCCCCACTAGCATTATAGACACTAGGAGATGCTTGAACTAATAATTGAGTATTAGTAACTGCAGATAGCGGAGCCGCTGGAGGTGTAAAATTTGTAGTATATAGCGTCGAGCCAACGACAAATCTAGCATCTGCAACATATCCCTGAAATGGATGACTACCAGAAGAGTTCGCCCCAATAGTAAGAGGAGCAGTTGAATTTCTTAAAGATCCTAAACTTCCACGAGTTGCTATAGATTTACCATTAAGATATAAGGTTGCATTCGATCCATCCTTAACTAGAGCTAAGTGACTCCATTGATTTAAGGGTGCAGGAGTGGTTGACGTAGTATCACGATAACCAGTATCATAAAAAATTAATCTACCATATCCATTTGTATCATTTGAAAGCAAAATTCCCCAACTATATGGATCAGACCACTGACCAAATATTACTGGTTGATATTTTTGAGCAGTAGGATATATCCAACACTCGGCAGTGAAATCACCAGTATCTATAGTAAATCCAGAATGATCAGCAATTTGTAAATAATCTCCGGTACCATCTAAATATACAGACGATCCATAAGTAGATGCACTATATGAAAGATAGTCA
>PDMW01001680.1_pt1 | contig 13750 bp, 3 predicted proteins | sample 1515511 | NCBI WGS metagenome assembly PDMW01 (sample SAMN07343023, study PRJNA328102) | Marine metagenome, whole genome shotgun sequencing project. | biome: marine; feature: bay; material: water; isolation source: viruses from water sample < 0.22 micron filtered, nuclease treated, low... ... | reverse complement strand
TGATGTATCAGGAGCAATTGTATCAAATGCCGATGTCATGTCTCAAACAGAAATTAAAAAATATAAAAGTGTAACTAGTCAATTTAGGGTAGGCACTTTAGATCAACCTCCTTTTACAGGATATGGAGGTGTAGGTTCTACCTCTATAACAAATAATCCTTCTGCAGGAGGTACCTTAGAAAGAAGTAATAACTATGGAGGTTCTCAAGCCCCTAAAGAGTTGCTTGGAAGTTCTGCAGCAGGTTTTAATTTAACTGCAGCACAGTTACAAGAAGTAGATGAAGCTGTTTTAACTATTTCTTATCCTAATGGTTTATATGCTGTTAGTGGAAAAGGAAACGATAAGCATACTTATATTCAATATAAAGTAGAAATAGCTATAAAAAAACCAGGTTCTAGTGATTTTGATGGTTACATTTCATTACATAATCCTCTGCAACACTCTGGCCTAGAAAAAAATGCTATTAGTTTTGTAACTCGTATCGATCTGGATCAATACAGACCTTTTTCTGACTTTAAAGTAAAAGTTTCTAGAATTAGTAATCATACAGGGCCTGGGTATAAATACCCTAACGAAACATACCATGACTGGCAAAATGTTTCTAGTTCAAGTTTGGGTACTGTTACCTGTATAATTAAAGACATATTAACTTACCCGTTTACTTCTCTTGCTAAAACTACATTTGATACAAAACAATTTCAAAATGTTCCAACAAGATCTTATCATGCAAAAGGGTTAAAAGTATTAGTACCCTCTAATTATGTCACCAGAGATCAGTCGTCAGATGGAATAGCAAATTATAAACGCAATATTTCTACCAGTGCTATAGAGTCTACATATCAAGACTGGGATGGTTCTTTTGCTGTTGATAAAGTTTATACTAATAATCCTGCATGGGTTTTTTACGATATTTTAACTAATGATAGATACGGTTTGGGAGACTTTTTAAAATCAACAGATATTGATAAGTACAGCTTATATAGAATAGCTAGGTATTGTGATCAAATGGTACCTGATGGAAAAGGTGGAGAAGAACCTAGATTTACTGCAAATTTATATCTTACTAAAGCCGCTGACGCTTTTAAAGTTATAAAGGATATTGCAACAACATTTAGATCTATGATATACTTTTTCGACGGTCAAGTCACACCTGTTCAAGATGCGCCTAGAGGTCCTGTCTATAATTTTACAAAAGCAAACGTTAAAGACGGTCAATTTACTTATGAAAGCACTGGTAGTAAAACAAGAATAAATCAAGTAATTGTTACATGGATAAATCCAGACTCAAATTACAAAGCTGAGCCTTTAATAGTAGAAGATAGGTTAAATATTGCAGAGACAGGAAAGATTATTTCTCAAAGTGCAGTAGCAATGGGAGCTACTTCCGAAGGTCAGGCTATGCGATATGGTCGTTGGAAGTTATGGACTGCAGCAAATCAAAGAGAAGTAGTTACTTTTTCAAGTGCTTTAAACTCTACTTTTTTAATTCCCGGAGATATTGTAAATATACAGGATGCAGATAGGTATGCTGTTCGTTTAGGCGGCAGAATTTCAAATACAGGCTCTAGAACAACGTCTACTATACCTTTGGACAATCCTACAACTTTAAACAGTAATAGTATTTATAAACTTTCTGTTATTTTTACAGAGCCTGCTGCTTTTGCAACTTCGGATGTAACTATTGGAGGTATAAATTATAAAGCCGGAGATGAGGTAAAACAAGCCTTTATAGATGGAGATGGGGACGGAGGTTCTAGTGGTAACGGTACTTACACTCTTCAGGATATAAATACAGAGCAAAAAGCACAAAATGCTAAAGCTTCAGCTAACTCTACAGAAGCTTTAGTTCTTACGTGGGCAGACACTACTCGAGTAGAAACAAAAGAAGTAGACACAGGGGCTGGTCTTGTTTCCTCCTTAACTATTAAAACTTCTGGCACAGATGAAAACAATAATGCACACACTGTTTTTTCTTCTGTTCCAGATGCAGATAGTATATGGGTATTAAAAGAAGAGGCTAATAATGTAACAGTTGCAGGCTCCTCCAAAGAATATAAAATTTTAGCCTTACAAGAGTCTAGCAAAGGAGAAATTACTTTTTCTGCAGTAGAGCACTATGATGAAAAATTTGCTGCTGTAGATATAGATTTTACTACTTTTATTGCAGATACGGTATATCCTACTGTTACTTCAGATAGTATTGTTCCTCCACCTTTAGATGTATTTTCTACTTCTTTAATGAAGCCCGAACAGGTTGGCGAAGAATTAAGAATATCTTGGACAGCTCCTACGAATGTTGGAGATGTTCCTGGCGAGTACGAGCACTTATTCGGATTTGAAATTACTCATGATTTTCCAGATATTGAAAATCCTGTTCGTATTTCAGACTCTCAACAACGAAGTTGGAAAATAGATGGTATAGAGGATGGAACCTATAATGTTGCTATACGAACAATAAATGTTCTTAATAACTTATCAGAAGCTACAAGAGCGTCCGTAACAGTTAGTGATAAATATAAAGAAAATATTCCTCGACTTCCAGAAGGAGTTCCATATAAAGGTACTACAAGTGTTGGCTTTGGTTTAATTTCAACAAACTTTACCTTTAAAAGATATGACTATGCAGCAAAAAGTCCGAGTGCAGATTCTACCAGAATTATTAACACAAATCAAACTGCTACAGCATGGTCTCAATCTTGTGCAGGATTGCCTGCTATAACTTGGTCTGAAGGCAGTAGAAACTCTTCTGGTCAGTTTATAACAGAGCATGCCTATATTCTTTTAGATGCAAGTGACAGCACTGATAGGTTAAAACTTTTAAAATACCATAAACCCGGTCTCGGAGTTTCTCAATGGTATGATACAGGAAATGGAAGTGGTACAGAAAGATATGCTTCTGCAGCTTCTGGTACAGTAAGCAAAAGTTCTGGCTCTTCAAAAGTAACGGGTTCTAGTACTTCTTTTCTGACTCAATTTGCAGAAGGAGATATTATAAAAATAGGAAATACTTCAGGATATAAAGTTGCTTCTATTGTGAGTGATACTCTTTTATATGTATCAAATCCTTATGGATCAACAGTTACAGGGGTATCAATATATCCACCGAATATTAGAATCGACTATGTAAATGATACTATTATAGCTAGGGTTTATAGAACTTCTGCAGGACTAGTCTTAGCAGAAACTTATACAACTATTGATTCGGAGTTAAAACCCGCTGGTGATATTATACAAGCGGATGGTATTAGTACTGAAGAGATAGCTGAAAATGCTGTTACTGTTACGGAAATTGATACTACTTCCGAAACAGGAGGAACTTTTGGGGCAGCAGTAGCCGCACTAGATGCTGCTAGTTTTACTTCTATTGATACTGATGTATTAGATGCGAACTCTGTTATTGCTCGAGAGGTACAAGTATTTCCATCAGGAGCAACTCCTCCTACTATTAGCGGTACTACTCTTGCAGGTGCAGGTATTGATTTAAAACAGGATGGCGACTTATATGTAGGTAACTATGCGGCAAATAAGTATCTGTTCTGGGATCAATCTGCCGGTACAATGACCTTTAGAGGTACTCTAAATATAGATGATATAGTAGGATCTAGTGCTACTTTTAGTACTTTAATGGCAGAGGTTGCTACTATAGGTACGTTGAATACTGATATGCTTGATTCTGACGCAATCGTTACTCGAGATATTCGAGTAGGACCTTCTTTAGAGATAAGTGCAGGATCTTTTGTTTCTGGAACAGAGTATTATATTACAACTCTAGGAAATACTAACTGGAATACAGTTGCAGGAACTAGTGGACAAACTTATAATATAGGAAGTATATTTACAGCAGCAGCAGCAGGTACTGGTACAGGTAAAGCCAGAAATAGAACTACAGTTGCAAAAATTGCAGGCACTACTCTTACAGGTTCCGGAGCACATTTAAATTCAGACGGTGATTTCTACTTAGGAAACATTTCTACAAATAAATATGTTTTCTGGGATCAATCTGCTGGTACAATGACTATAAGAGGAACTTTAAATGCAGGAGATATTACTGCAGGCACTATCAGTGCGGCTCGGATTGCCGCAGGAAGTGTCACAGCCGATAAAATTACAGCTAGCAACCTAGAGGCAATATCTGCGAACTTAGGAGATATTACGGCAGGTACCTTAAGAGGTGGAACTGTTCCTGAAGCAACTTCTGCTCCTACAGGTACTGAAGCAGGCGCTTTCTTAGATCTTGGTGTCGGTAAGATGGTCTTGGGTAATGCCAGTAAGTATATTTGGTGGGATGGAACAAATCTAACAATTAATGGTGTTACTATTAGCAATGCTTCTTTAGCTAACAGCTCTGGTTTTGCAACAGAAACTTATGTAGACAATGAAATTACTGCTTTAATAGGAGGGGCTCCAGGAGCTTTAGATACTCTTAATGAACTGGCAGCAGCAGTTAATGATGATTCTAGTTTTGCAAGTTCTGTAACTACTAGCCTTGGTACTAAGGTTGAAAAAACATCTAATCAGGCTTTGTCTTCGGCTGCTAATGCCATGACAATAAGCGGTCATACAATTACACTAGCCCGAGGAGATAGTACTACAGATACTGTTACTGTTCCTGACAATAATACTCAATATAGTGCAGGTTCCGGTATAAGTTTATCTGGTACTACTTTTAGTAACTCTGCACCTGATCAAACTGTTGCTCTAACTGGTTCAGGGGCTACTACAGTTTCTGGCACGTACCCAAACTTTACTATAAGTTCTTCGAATACAAATACGCAAAGAAGTGATGAAGAGATTCGTGACTTAGCGGCAGGAATTATAACAGCGGGTACGAATGTAAGTGTTGTAAAGAATGATGCTGCAAATACTGTGACTATTAGCTCAACAGATACAAATACACAAAGAAGTGATGAAGAAATAAGAGATGTAGCTGCAAGTATTATTACCGCAGGTACAAATGTAAGTGTTGTAAAGAACGATGCTGCAAATACTGTAACTATTAGTTCAACAGATACAAATACTGTATACACTCATCCTGCTTATACACCAAGAAGTATTAATACGAGTGGTGCTACAGTTCTTGATACTTTTACTTCTGATAGTATAGGGAGTGTAACAGGTATAGGAACTAGAACTCTTACTTTAGCAAACTTAGGTTATACAGGTGCTACGGATGCAAATAATTATGTATTACCTGCATCAGTAGTACACAGTACAGAGTCTCAAGCTTTAAATAGTGATCCTTTAAGAATTAGCGGAAGCACTCTTTCACTTTACAAAGGAGATGGCACTTTTGATTCTGTTACTTTACCTTTTGTAGGAGCTAATAGCACTATCACTCTTAGTGCAGGAGTAGGTTTATCTGGAGGAGGGGCATTTACTCTTAATCAGGGAAGTAACGAAACAATTACTCTAACAGCTGATCTCTCAGAACTTCCCGATATGACAGAAACTTTTGTCAGTACAGACGAGTTAGTAGTCTTAGATGCGGGTGTTAGTAAACGAAAACAAGCAAGTGAAATTTCTTTAAGTAAATTTAATAATGATTTAACTTTTACTGCCGCAACAACTTTAGGAGGACAAACTGCTTCTCACTATCTAAATATTAACACTAATTTTGGTGGAGATGTTTCAGGAACATACAATGCAATAGTTATTGCAGACGATAGCCATAACCATGTTATTAGTAATATAGACGGACTACAGACCGCTTTAAACGGTAAAGTAGATGATAGTCAAGTTTTAACAAATGTACCTTCTGGAGCACTGTTCACAGATAATAATACTGTAACACAGATTAGAGAAGATTCAGGTAGCTATAGAACTGGTAATATTACTTTACAATCTGGTACTAATGTAAGTATAACTGAACCTACTACGGGTGTATTTAGATTTACAAGTACTGATACTAATACAGTATATACTCACCCCAACCACTCTGGAGACGTGACTTCTAGTGGTGATGGTGCTACTACGATTGCAAATAATGCGGTAACTTTTGCAAAGATGCAAGATATTGCTACAGATACCTTTATGGGCAGAACTGCTACAGGTACTGGAGACGCTAAGGCACTCTCTACTACTGAAGCTAGAACAATGTTAAACGTAGCAGACGGAGCAAATAACTATAGTTTTCCTTATACTGTTAGTGCAAGTGCAAGTAATAATACAGTAGTACAAAGACACTCAAGTGGATATATTTTTGCAAACTATTTTAACACTACTCCAAATACTGTTACTAGTGGTATTACTCAAGTTTGTGTTGAGACAGGAAATGACGGATATATTCGTCATGGTACTGCAGCAGCTGTACGAACTTTTATAAACGTAGACAATGGAGCCGATGTAACACCTTCTTGGGTTCCTTCAAGTAATCCTGGCTATCTTACCTCACATCAAGATATATCTGGAAAAGCAAATCTTTCTGGAGCAACTTTTACAGGAGTCATTGATGCGAATGGTGGTCATGGTGGAATCAATATAACTAATACATCGATATTGTCATCAGCAACTTCTACTTGGACTGGAAATCCTGGAGCAAATGGTAAGATTCAATATCATTCTAATCGTTGGTATATTGTAGCAGATTCTTCTTCAAATCGTATTGTTCAATTCCGAAGAGATGGTGCGGACAAATCTTATATTGATAATAATGGTAAGTTTATCGGAGATACCGATCAGTTAGACGGTCAACATGGGTCTTATTATTTAGCCTACGGTAACTTTACGGGTACACCTACAATACCTTCAGGTAATCAAATTATTGATTGGACCACGGATCAAGGTGTTACTAATATTCATGCAGGTAACTACTTAAATACAAACACTACTGATTTCAATGTTACTGTTGAGTCGGGCACTGCAGAATCTTTCTCTGCAGGAAATACTCTTAATTTTACAGGTAGTGGTTCTACCACTGTCAGTAGAAGCGGCAAAACTGTTGATATTAGTTCAACAAATACGGATAGATATGTTAATTCTGCTTCATTTGCGACAAGTACTGGAGTTTTAACCCTTACAAGAGCAGGAAGCGATAGTGCGACTGTAACAGTAGATTTAGACGGAAGATATGCAACTGTAAATGATACAGGTACTCCTGCAATACTGAGCAACGGGTCAGTCCCTACTCTAAACTCTGGAATAACAGCTGCAGAAGTAAGAAGTTTAATTGGAGCAGGTACCTCCAGCTCATCAGGAGTAACTAGTGTATCAGGCACTGCACCTATATCAAGTAGTGGAGGAACTACTCCTGCTATTTCTGTAGCCGCAAATAGTGCAAGTTCCGCAGGAGTTGTAGCAGCTGGATCAGGTAATAACAATAAAGTTTGGCAAACAAATGGATCAGGAGTACCTGCATGGAGAGATGCGGCTGCTAGCGGGGTGACTTCTCTAAGTGCGGTTGCTAACTCAGGTATTTCTGTAACAGATGGTGGAACTGCTACTCCCGAAGTAGGAACCACAGGTCTTTTAAACGAACTAGCAAGTGATTCTGCCGGAGCAAGTATATCAAATCTAAGGGTGGGCGTATTAAATGCAGATACTGTAATTGCGGATTATATATCAGCAGGCGAGATCGATGCAGATAAAATGACTGTGGGAGAAACTGGACGTAGTGCAAGTAGAATGCTTCTACTAAACGATTCTTTAAAGATATTTGAAGGCACTACCTTACGAGTACATTTAGGTAACCTCTCTAATACTTCTACTTAACCATGAAAAAAATATATCTTGACATAACACCCCAACTTAGCTATAATTCTGTAATGGAGGAAATCAAATGACAGCAGCCCGTTACGACCTAGTCATCGACCAAGGATCCGACTTTGCGATAGAGTTTACAGTAGCCGAATCAGGAGTAGCTAAAAATCTGAGTGGTTACACAGCTCGTGCACAGCTTCGTCCGTCAAAGAGTTCCTCGACTTTATCGGCTACGTTTACGTGTGGCATTCCAGTACCTGCGAACGGAAAGATAAATATGACATTAGGAAATGCAATATCTTCTGGCTTAACTGCCGGAAGATTTTTTTATGATTTGGAAATATTTACTTCAAGTGACACAGTAGTTCAAAGACTGCTCTTTGGGGAGGTAACACTCACACAAGAGGTTACACGATAATGGTAGATGCAACAACTCTTTCAGTATCTGAGACTGTAACTACGGTAACAGTCGCCGAAGATAGCACTACAATAAATATAGCTCCTACAGTTACAACTGTAGAGGCAAAAGGTTTAGCTGTATCATTAGCAAATGCCGCAGCTTTACCTGTTACACCTTATGGAACTGTAACCGCTACAAACGTGCAAGATGCACTACAGCAATTAGCAGATCAAGACTTCCGATCCACAAGTCAGCCCACAGGAACAAATGTTCAAGAGGGGGATACGTGGTACGATACAGATGACAATTTAATGAAAGTATACCGCGAAATAAGCACAGGAGTTTTTGCATGGACTAATTTAGTAGTAGCAGAGACAGATGAGACGCTTGACGCAGGAGCCTTTTAAGGCTGACGGAGACCCTAAATGGCTCAAACAATTCTAATCAAAAGAAGTACCAGTACGGCAACACCTACGGCACTTTCAAACGGCGAACTCGCCTATTCAGCATCAAGTAATAAATTATTCGTAGGTAGACCAGGTGGTGGATCCGGTGATATTGATGCAATCGGTGGTAAGTACTATACTGACATTATAGATACCGCAGCTTCCGCAAATACCGCAAGTAAACTTGTTTTACGAGATGGCTCAGGTAATTTCTCCGCAGGAACAATCACAGCAACCTTAATAGGTAATGTTACTGGTAATGTTACTGGTAACGTGAGTGGTACAGCTCTTACTGTAACACAAGCAGCTCAGACTGCAATTACATCTCTTGGAACACTTACTGCTTTACAAGTTGATAACTTAAATGTCAACGGTAATACTATTCTTGCAAGCAGTGGTGCACTGAATCTAACTCCCGCTACGGGGTCTGCCATCGTTCTTGATGGTACAATCAATGTTGACGCCGGTGTAGTAACAGGTGCAACTTCGATTACTTCTACTTCTTTCGTAGGCGCTCTTACAGGTAATGCAGCAACTGCTACTAAGTGGGCAACTGCACGAAATCTTAGTTTAACTGGTGATGCTACTGCAACTCTTTCTGCCGTAGACGGTACAGCCGCAGTTTCAGCAGCTCTTACTTTAGCAACTGTAAACAGTAATGTTGGAAGCTTTGGTGGAACAACTGCAATTCCTGTACTTACTGTAAACGCAAAAGGTCTTGTAACAGCAGCTAGTACAGCTACTATTGCAACTACACTAAATATTACAGGCGATTCTGGCACTGATGCCGTATCTCTTCTGAGTGAGACTCTTGATTTTGAAGGCGGCACAGCTCTTACTACTACTGTTAGTGATGACAAGGTAAGTATAGCTCTTGACAATACCGCAGTGACTGCTGGTTCTTATGGTTCCACAACTGCAATACCTACTTTTACAGTAGATGCACAAGGTCGACTAACTGCAGCAGGTACTGCGGCTCTTGCAACTACTTTAAACATTACTGGCGATTCGGGCAGTGATGGAGTAGCACTTCTTTCTGAAACTCTCGATTTTGAAGGAGGCACTGGTGTAACAACTACTGTTTCAGATGATAAAGTAAGTATTGCTATAGGTCAGGCTGTTGGTACATCAGACAATGTAACGTTTAACAATGTTACTGTAAATGGTACTCTTGCTTCTGATGATATAACAGCGGCTACTATGACAGCATCTGGACACGTAGTTGTTCAGGGCAATCTTACTGTAAACGGTACAACTACTACTGTTAATTCAAATACTGTTGCGATTGGCGACAGTATCATGTTACTTAATAATGACGAAACTGGCACTCCTTCTGAAAACGCAGGTCTTGAAGTTGAGCGCGGCACCAGCACTAACGTTTCTATTTTATGGAATGAAGCTACAGATTACTGGCAAATTAATGACGGCAGTACTACATCGAAATTATTGACAGCAGGAAACTTTGCAGCGTCCTTTACAGGTATTCTTGACGGCGGCACATTCTAAAAAATACAATTTAATTACCTCGCGTATATACGCATAGTTTTAGGGGAGCCATATGGCACAAACAATCAAATTAAAGCGCTCGAGTACTTCGGGTGCTGTTCCTTCTACATCTTCACTTTCTCTTGGCGAAGTTGCTATCAATACTTATGATGGTAAGATGTATATTAAGAAAAATGATGGCTCCGACTCTATTGTAGAAATTGGAGGATCTTCCGCAGCAAATGCTATATCTTCTTCTTTTAATTTATTCGAATATACTGCTACTAGCAACCAAACAACTTTTTCCGGTTCTGATTCTAACAGCAATACACTAGCTTACGATGTAGGCTCGGGCACAGTATTGCCAAAAGTATTTGTATACTATAATGGTATACTTCTTGATCACACTGTCGACTATACTGCCACAAACGGTACAAGTGTAGTCTTTACAGAAACATGTTCTGCAGGTGATACTATACAAATTGGTGCTTATGTTTCCAGCGTAAGTGTTGCGGCAAATCTTGCTCTTGTTGATAATCAAAGAGCTATTTTTGGAACTGGCAACGATTTACAGATTTATCATAACACTACTAACAGTGTTATTGCTGATACAGGATCAGGATTTCTTAGTCTACAAAGTAACGGTACAGAAATTGCTCTATACGATACTGCTAATAACGCAAACATGGGAAGATTTATTACAGGCGGTTCTGTTAATCTTTTCTATAATGGTAACATTAAGTTTCAAACTACAAATACAGGCATAAACGTTACAGGAACTGTTCAAGCTACTGCTCTTTCTGCGGCTTCTACTTATACCAGTATTATATACGGTGGAGCAAGTTCTCTACAATTAAAAAGTAATACAAGCGAGATGTTTGCTGAATTTAACAATAACGGCAATGCAGAACTATACTACGATAATAGCAAAAAATTCGAAACCACGAATACAGGTGTATTGGTTACTGGACACATAACTGCATCCGGAACAAATAATATATATGTAGGCGATAACGGCAAGTTTGTAGCTGGTGCCGGAGATGACTTACAGATTTATCATACAACTACAGGTAATCATTCGATTATTGCGGAATCAGGGTCTGGCAATCTTATTCTTGCAGCAGATAATCTTGAAATTAATAATGCCGCAAATAATGAAAATAAAATAGTAGCTACTAGTGATGGGGCAGTCACTCTTTATTTCAACAATGTTCAAAAACTTACCACACAAAGCTTTGGTGTTAATCTTGCTGGTGCTATATTAGCAAACGATGGTTCAACGGCAGCTCCTACCTTTAGTTTTTCAAATGATAGCGATACTGGTATGTATCGCCCCACAACAAATACAGTTGGATTCGCAACGGGCGGAATTGAGCGAATGCGTATTACTTCTACTGGTAACGTTCAACTGGCTGGAAATATGGTTATTTCAGATACAGTTGGAACGCGAGGTATTTTTAGAAATAATGATGCCTATGATTTAAGACTTGGTGGAGGTACTGAATATTCTGATGGTGCATATATTTCTCTTGGAGGACAGAATCGTGGAGGCGGCACTTCTATCTATAAAGGTAGAGCAGAAATATTTGCGGGCGGTAATTCATTTGCAAATCAAGCTGCAATTACGGGAGATGTTGTACTTGGTGCTCGCTGGAATGGTGGCACAGATGATATTTTAGTTTTAGATAGTTCAACAGGTAGAGTTGGTATACAAACAGGTGCTCCATCAGAAACGCTTCATGTTGAGGGTAATGTTAGATTATCTGGAAGTATAGTTGATTCTTTCGGAGAACAATTAAATTTTCAATCAAATGATTTAGTTCAGTTTGGCAAACATATACGCGCTGAATATGGCTTATGGGCAAGAGGAGCTACTGCTAGGGCCATGGGTATTGATGGTAGTAATGGGTATATGGGATTATATACAAATACCACTGAAAAAGTACGTATTGATACTAATGGCAACGTTGGTATCGGAACAACGGCTCCAGATTCAAAACTTACTATCTACAACGCTGCTACAGGTATTACCGGTTTAGTTAAATTATGGACAAATACATCAAATAATACTGCCGCAGATGGAGGAGCGATTGAATGGGTAGGTTCTGGTGATAAAACAGCAATTGGTTCAAAGATAGCTGCAACAAGAGTTGAAGGTGGCGGTAAGATGGATATGCGTTTCTATACAGGTAGAAACAGCGATTCAGACTATGAGAAAATGCGTATTCTAGTCAATGGCAACGTTGGTATCGGAACAGCTTCTCCAGCACATAAACTAGATGTAAGCGGTAGTGGCACTCTAATATACGCTGGAGGTACTGCGTCAAACAACGAAATTGTAGTAGAGAGAATTACTTCTTCACCCTCAAAATTACAGCTACAAGCATATTCTAGTAATCCGTCTATAAGATTTACGGCAAATGGTAGTGGTAGATTAAGATTTTTAGATTCTTCTGATAACGAACGTGTATCGTTTTTAGAAAGCGGCAACGTTGGTATTGGTACTAGTTCGCCTGCTAATTCAGCAAAGTTAGATGTAGTCGGTTCTATTATCTCTACAAATGCTACTTTAAGCACATTTAATGCCAACAACGCAGGCTTTGATTTTATATCAGCTTCTAAAATAGGGCGTTTTTTCTCAACCTCTACCGACACGACTGGTGGAGTAATGACGTTTACCACAGGTCAAAATGGTAGCTACGCAGAACGCATGCGCATAGACTCATCAGGGCGCGTGGGTATTGGTACTAGTTCGCCTACCTCTAAGTTGCAATTAAACGAAAGTTCAGCAACAGATGTTACCTTTGCGCAGTCAAACACAGTTGCATCTACTAGCTTAACTCAAAGTGCTAACGGGTCTTATTATTTATACAACTACGGTGCGTATAACTTAATATTTGGCACATCTGCCACAGAACGCATGAGAATAGACTCATCAGGGTCGGTGGGTATTGGGGTTGTCCCACCCACAACAAATGTGCATCCACAACTTTTTATTGGCTCTGAATCAGTTATTTTAGGATCATCTTCTGGTGCTTTAGATATAGGCAACAACCTTTATTATAACAGCGGTTGGAAACATAGAAGTACAGGTGCAGGGTCTTTACTTGATTTTGATGCCTCTGGAAATATTGTGTTTTATAGAGCCGCATCTGCATCGGCAAATTCAGCGGCAACTCTACAAAGCTCAGTAAAAATAGACTCCAGTGGTCGAGTGGGTATTGGTACTAGTAGTCCAGCAGAAGAATTAGAAGTGTCGGCAGATGCTCCTTCTATTCAACTAGAGTCTACAAATGCAAGTGGTAGAAGTTACGGCTTCCAATCAATGAATACAGGAAAGTTTGGTATTTATGATGCAGATGCTGGATTAAATAGAATAGTTTTAGACTCATCAGGCAACGTGGGAATCGGAACAACATCTCCAGACTATAAGTTAGATATAGAAGGCTCAGGAAATGGGTTAGTTGTTGCAAGAGTTAAAAATGTTACAGCAGGAACTACCGCACGAGCAGATATGTTGGTAGAGTCAGATGCGTCCGACATTAGAATGATTGCAGCTTCTTCTCAATACACAGGCGTTGCGGGCTGGGCGGACACTGGTATTATTGCAACAAGTAGTGGTACTAGTGGAGGAATGGCGTTTAATGTTCAAGGGTCTTATCCTATCAGATTTACGCAGAGTGTTACAAATGAGCGTCTCCGTATTCATACCAATGGCAACGT
>PDMW01014268.1_pt1 | contig 13767 bp, 29 predicted proteins | sample 1515511 | NCBI WGS metagenome assembly PDMW01 (sample SAMN07343023, study PRJNA328102) | Marine metagenome, whole genome shotgun sequencing project. | biome: marine; feature: bay; material: water; isolation source: viruses from water sample < 0.22 micron filtered, nuclease treated, low... ... | reverse complement strand
CAGTACAACGCAACAGGTGTAAAGTGCGACTATTGCGATCATCAACTTACCGTATTGGCTGAATACATTGTATTCGGCTAGGGGGATACAGTGCATATCAGATTATCATCAGTACAAAGAATAGACCATACACACAGCACACAAGACATTTATGTTGTTGACGGCCTGCGATCTGAGTTGTGGGGTCGAATACACATACGCAAGATGTTTACTATCAATAAGGACAGTGCCAACCTTTTGCCTTCTTTACGTGCTGCAACTATTGATGAGATATGGAAGGCGATAGATCAAACAGATAACGAAAAAACGCGCCTACTTGTTCAAAAGTATGTTGTTCATTTGGATGATGACTATACAAAAACGGGCAATCCTTTGTTTAATGTATTTGACGTTCAAGGTTGGTGGTTGCCTTCGTCAACGGATGAAATTACAGAAGTTTCTTTTTATGGGGATCACCTTAGCGCAAAGGCTGCAAGGGTCGCAATGCTCGAATGGATACGCGATATGTTTGATCCTAAGTGATCCCTTTTTAAACTTTTTTTCACTTATTTTTACCTTTTGGTTTGCATTCTATAACTATATGTATTACATTAAGTATATAACAACACAACAACGGGATTTACAATGTCTTCAATCAACTACACAAACAACACAACATTCAACCAATACAACGCACTTGCACCAAGCGCATTGTCTTTCAATGGCAAGTCACACAAACGATATGCCAACATGTATGACAACGACACCAATACAGTGTTCTTCAAGTACCAATCTCGCAAGCAACGTGGTGCTTTCATGAAAGATCAAGTTTCTGTCATCGTTCGTTATGATGACGGTGCTGACTTGTATGACATCACTGTTAAGCACTTCAACGGGAAGTCAATGGATAGCGTGACAATCTTTGAAAGCAAAGGCCACTTTGGCGATCAGTTTGGCGACATTCAAGCATTTATCAACTATGCAAAGGCCTAACAGGCCAACGGGGGGCCAACACCTTGTCAGGCCCCCTATCACTTAAACAACAACTAAACAACGGGGCTAACAATGTATATCGTTATCACAAAGGGGCACACTGCCACTTTTCAAACTCTTGAAGAATACAACACCTATATGACTGCAAACACGTTGATCACCACTTGTCGTTGCTATGTCGGTAATGATCTTTACATCTTTGCCATCTAAGGGGGCATCGTTTGCGCAGTCTAAGATCAACGGATTGCGCAAGTGGATCATCTTTGGCAAAGTTTTTTTGAAAGTGATCGTCATTGTAAAGCATCGCTATTATGGGAAGAGTAGGCAGGCCTAAACACTTGGCGCAAACTTTTCTTCATTTTTCTTTACTTATTTATTAGACACTATACCATATCGTGTTATTATTAAGTATAAGAAACAACGAAACGGGGCGACAAAATGACTACACAAAATGACTACACACCAATCTATGAATGCACTGAAGAGCAGTGCATGGATCGCCTTCACACAGCGCTTGAGTGCATTGAGAACACAGAGCGCCACAGTATCAACAACCGGATTGCACGTCGTGTGGTTGAGATGGTTCAAGAACGTCTATACGTCTTAGCAACTGGCGAAACAACACAACAAACAATCGACAGAATGGGGTAAACAATGCAAGTAATCGTAACAAACACAGCCGATAAAATCATAGTTTTCAGATCATCTGAATACCACTGCCAAAAGTACAACACAGGGCGCACAAACGACATTCAGCGATGGATCAAGGCAAACACTGATTGGTCAACTAAGTACATCAAAAAACATCTCTCAGGTGGCTTTGTGGTCACCATCAACCGATAAACTATAAAACAACGGAACAACACAATGCAAACATTTTTCGACTTTATCAATTCGCCACTCTATCAAACTTTATGCGCCACAACATGGGTGGCCTTCATGTCAATCGGTTTCATGTCTTTGATCTCAATGTGGTTTGTTGAAAAGTGATCCTATTGTTGATCGGTCGGTTCTGTCGATGTGATAGGCCGACCTGATATAACATTGACAAACTTTATCTGATTATTCTTTAACTTTTGTTTGACTTATATAACATATAGTATTACAATGATAGTGTAAAGACAACATAACGCAACGGAGCAAAACAATGTCAAACATCATCACAACAGAAATCAAAGCAATCTTTGCCAACAACAAAATCAAGGTTGCCTACGCTGCTATCCAATCTATGGGTCGTGGCAAACAACTTGTAACCGTTCGCGCTTACAACACTGTCACAGGCCAAGACAACAACGTCGAATGTGTAGCGCGCTACATTCCTTGTGACATCGTCGAACTTATCAACAACCACAACAACAAATAAGGGGTATAAAATGACTACAACAACAATTACTTATTCTTGCACTGCCAATTTTGGTGAAAACTCAGGGGTCGATCAAGACCTGACCAAAGAAGAGATCGAAGACTGTATTGGATTAGATTATGACATTGAAAACAATATTTTAATGGAAAACAATCAAAACATCAATTGTGCTGATGCTGAAATTATATGGATCTCGGTGTCAATCGACTGCATGGAAGATCGATCAGACATTGAATATACAGTTACAGCAAAGGTGCGCATGTTGTGATCTAGGGGGCAGTTTTGCCCCGTTTGATCGTTTGCGCATATCAATGATCCTTTCTTTTCTTAGGGGGGATCACTTTTTTTATTCTTTTTGCAGTCGCTACTACCGACATCATAGAACTATTCACATCTTTTTATGAAAAAAGTTTACTTATTTACTTGTATTGTATCCCGTATCGTATTATAATTATAGTATAAGAAACAAACAAACAACGGAGCACATCATGCAATCAATCACAATCAACATCACTGCTAAAGACTGGATGACAAACACTACAAGCGCAACACTTAATACAATCGTATTAAAATCAGGCGACAAAGACGCTTGGGCAAAGTTGATCGGTGGCAAGTATGGCGCTGCTATGAAAGCAGGTGTATTGGAGATCGTCGCAGGTGCAACATTCACAAAAGTATTTGCAGGTAAAGAAAAATCATTCTGCAAAAACAAGCGCACTATTGAAATACACTTTACAGCAAACAAATAAGGGGCAAGACATGACACACAACATCATACTAAATGGCAAGGCATACTTGAACAGCGTACCATCAAGACACCTTGACAGCGCTTTGAAGAGTCTTGCCAAGTATTACCCAAACGCAACCATAACCATCATCGACAATCCATAAGGGGGCCACAATGACAACACAACTTTATATTGTATTCGTAAACAATCAAAAACAATACACTTGCACAACACTTGCACAACTAGATCGATACATGATCAAGCATTCTTTGATAACAACCAAAAAACTTCAAGCAGGCGCAACATTGTATCTTTTCACAGTGTAGGCCGACACACAAACAAGGGATCTCTTTAACAAGGGATCTCTTTTTGTTTGAATACTAACTTTTTTTAGTCTTTTTTCACTTTATTGTTTGCAAGTATAACATTGTGTGCTATATTAAAAGTATAACAACAAAGCACAACGGAGCAAAACAATGACTAAAGTAAGAAGAACAATGAGCCGCAAAGACGCATACACCATCTTGATGGCTGTCAACAAGATGATCGAATTGGGTGGCGCACAATCAAAGTACACTGCCAAGATTGAAGAGATCGTTGCAATGTACCCCACTTTCAAAAAGTTCGTGGGCAAATAATTCACCATCGCAAAAATGTTAGGGTCGGTTCTGTCGCAATGATAGGCCGGCCTTTTTGCTTTGTGGATCACCATCTTGAATAAAACAACACTTTTTTTGATTATTTTTCATCTTTTACTTGACCCTATCACTGAACGTGCTATAATCATTATATACAAGGAAACAACAACAACTCAACCCCCTTGTAAATTGGAGCAACAAAATGACTATCTCAACTGTAATCATCACACGCAACAGCAACAATGACAAAATCGCTATGGCATTCACTGGGGATACTTACAACTCTTTGAAGGCATCTAGTGCTGATCTTGCAAGCACTTTGGTTGATCGTTTGATTGGCAAGACTGACAAGGTCAATGGCAAGACTGTAACCAGTGAAGACGCAGCACAGGCCGTATCTGAAGAGATCGCAAGCCTTACCAAAGAAGACAACAACGGATCTGTCTTTTGGGCTACTGACAAGGGCAATGGTATCATTGAGCACAACAAGACAGGCGCACAATACTTTCAAGGTGCTTGCGTCAAAACCATCATCATTGAAAAGGGCGACGAGCCAAAAGCAAAAAAGGCGCGTGGTAGTCGTAACGGTGTAACCCTTGCCAAAAAAGCATTACGCAAGATGTTACCAACTGCACAATGGAAAATGGCGAAACTTGTAGACGGTTCTGAGCGCTTTGACGGTGTAGACGCTGTTGATATGTGGGCAACTCTTCAAGGGTAACCCACAGCGCCCCTGTCGCTTTGTATGGCCTGTATTCAATGAGTATGGGCCATTGTTGCTTTTAGTGGTGTCAGTGTGCTTGTCAGGTGGTGTCAATCGTTGTTTGACCTTCTCAGTTTTGCGCCACGTTGATCCACAAAAACGACAATGCACCAACAAAGATCGCAAAGGATCATAAAAAATCGTATCGCATTGGCATCGGTAGTACCGACCTTATAGAACATTGATAAACTTTATTTGATTTTTGTTTACTTATTTACTTGCATTGTATAACTATATGTATTAGATTATAAGTATAAACAACAACAAACGGAGCACAAAATGCCTAAGACAACAAACAACTCAATCACCTCAATCACTGTAACCTTCGACGGTGCAGATTTCGCGACTGTAACCGTTACCATCAAGTCAGGTGACAAGGACGCTTGGAATGCGCTAGCAAGCGTTGACAACGGTCGTATCACCAAAGTCATCAAGGGCGCGCTTGACATGGGGTTGGACTTCTACCCATGTGGATCAACCTTTGTCACAGTTAACCGATAACAAAACAAAGGGGGTTAACAGCCCCCGATCAACAACGGGGCCTATTATGTTGAACCAGTATGCAAGCACATTAGAACGAATGGAACGAAACAAGCGAATGGCACAGATCAAAAGATCCCCACAATCCACAAAAACATCTTTTTTACACTTAATTTCACTTATTTTTACTTATTAACTTGCAATATATAACAAAGCGTATTACATTAAGAGTATAACAAACAACAACCAAACAACGGGAAACATTATGTCTATCGAAACTACAATCCTTAACTCTCTTACAAACTCTCTTGATGACAAAGTTTATTGCATTGATCGTCAGTTTGCTGACGAATACATTGATGGTCTTGGAAACGCATTGCTTGCGCGCGTTGACTTTCGTCGCACCCGGATTGGATACGTTTACACATATGCTGTGATCCTTATGGATGATGAAGGTAATATACGCTTTGGTAAGCGCTTTGAAGACGGCTTTGAAGAAGTCGTTGAACACAAAGGCTAACAAAGGCCTTTCAAGGCATTCAGGGCGATTGTGGGCGCGTTTATGCTCTCAATCGCCTTTGTTGCGTTTGTGGGCTAGCGATCTTTAAGTATTGCCAAAAATACCTTGTAATCAGTTTGCGCCAAACGATCTTTTCATAGCGCTTAGGATCAAGTGATGATCGCAAAAAAGTCAAAAATGCGATCGCTTAAAGGGTCGGCACTTAGGGCATTGTAGGCCATTGCTCAAAATAACTTAAAATATAATCACTTTTTTGTTTGCATATAGAACGTAATGGGCTATTATATAAGTATGCAAGGAACAACAACAAACTCTAACCCTTGCAACAACGGAGCAAAACAATGTTTAATCAATCTCAAACTGCAAAAATCGAAACTATCCTTTCAACTGAAACACGCAAGGACGGTGGGCGCAACAATCTTCACATCAACGCTGACAACGTCATTGCAAAGATGAAAGCACAAAACGGTCGTATCAAGCGCGTTAACGGGTCTTTCAAGACTGTCATGAATGGCAGCAAGGGTGAGATCTACACAGTGACTTTACATGCGTCAGGCTCTTTGTCTTGTGGCTGTAAGTTCTTCGAAACTAACAGAGATCGCCAGTCGAAAGGCTGCAAGCATACAATCGCACTTTGCAAAACACTTGCACCACACGTGTAAAGGGTCAAGGGGTCACACTGGGTCGGTCTTCGGATCGGCCTTTGTTGTTTTAGACGTTGATACTTATTGCATGCGTTCAGCGCTCATTTTATAGGCCTTTGTCGTCTGTATTGCATCAACAACCACAGCCATCAATGATCGGCCTTGCCATTCGGCTAGGATCTCACAAGATAAAACAAGGTTTGCAACACTAGGATCGTACTTGTTTAAACTTGAATTGCAAAGTTGTCTTGATAGGCCTGTTTCATTCGCAAAGTCAGTGATCGTCATACCTTGCGCCAACACGCTTTGTTTTAGCCATTCGCGAAAAGTCATAGAATTAAGATCATCAGGTGTGCATTGACTGTCGAACAGGTTGATCGTTTTTTGCGCGTTATCGGTTTGCTCTGTGATCTCTTTGGCGATGTCGTCTTTGAGTCGATCAACCATTGCCAAAGTTTCAAACAAGCGCTCTGAAAGGACTTTTAAGGCGCTGCCTTGTGTTTGGGCCACCATTATAGTTTGACGGTTTCAGGTTGTGGCGCAGGCTTGCAGATCGACGCGTAAAGATCCACACCCATATATTTAAACCGGTATGTGATCGCTGTAGTGTCTTCAACTTTGATAACGTCTTGATCGCCTGCTAAAAAACTTAATGAGTCAAAACGAATGGAGATCGATGGCTCACTTTCAGAATTGTAATCGATCCAAAGTGGTAGGATCTTGAGCATTGCAAGTTGTTTCAATACGTTGCCTAAATTGTTTAATCGATCAAGTTTGATTGAAAAATCATTGTGTGTGTCGTTGATCATTGTTGTGCCTTTTGGGGCGCTGTGGCCCCGTTTGATTGTTGTTGTTTATGATAGTTTGACGGTTGTTGAACCTTGTGCGTTGTGCAGTGCAAAACTGTGTGATACTTTTGGCGCTAGGCAAGGTTTCAAGCCTACTTCAGCCCTTAGAGCATCCCACTTGGCTTGAACAGCGTTTGCGATAAACTGATTTACAAACTCCCTTGCCCCTTCTGATGGGGTTGTGAGAATAGAGCAATGCCCTGCATCTAAGGCTGCCCCAAGTGCATCCAGTGTTAATACTCCGGACTTGTGTAGTCGCTGCACAATTTTAGTGTGTGTACTTTCAAGTTGTCGTTTAGTTTGATTTGTCATTGGAATGCTCCGTTTTGTGTTGTTGTTATACTATGATTATAACACGCACTGTTATACATGTCAAGCATTTTAATAAACTTTATTCACTTTTTTTTGATTACGATCCTAATTTCCGATCTGTTCTTTCAAAAGCACCTTGCTACTCAATAGCCACCCATCCGGGATGATCGGTTGTTTGTCAATCTTTATCTCTTTAGGGCCGATCTTATCTTGACACCCTTCAAGCGAATGCCTGCGATACGAACGCAACGCGCTAGCAAGGGCGCTTTTGAATGTCATCATAATGCCTGTAAAGTTATACAATCGGCCTATGTAATGTGTCTTCGTGTCGTAAAACTCAATAATGCCAAGCGCGTTTTCATCCCACATAATGCGTTGAAACTGTTCAAACTTATCTTCGTCCTGATCAAGATCAAGATCCTTAAAATGCCAAGTGTTGGGAACGGGATTTTGCAAAGCAAAAAACAAAGGTCGGGCGATCTCTTCGGGCCGATCTTGCATGACTTGGCCCCTGCACCATCTAACTTGACAATACATCGCAAAGGCCATTTCTTCAATCTCTTCTTGCGCTTGGTCAAAGTTCATTGTATTGCCAATGACTGTTCTTTCAAAAGTAATTCAAGTTTGGTACGTTGTTGATCTGTCATAAAGCGAGCATTCAAAGTCAATAGATTTTTGATGTGTTCAATTTGCGCCAATGCTTTGTCTTTGCGTTTTTGTCCTTGCATTTTAATAATTACTGTTGCCATTCGTTCAAGGTATTCATCAAACTGATCGTGCAGACTTGATGCAATTGTTTCCATATCACCACAGCCATCAAAGATAAGCAAGCGCCCATCATTGTGAACAATCCACTCTTTTAGTTCTTGGATTTTTGCTTTGTTTTCTTTTGGGAATACAAACAACATTGCACCTTGTTGCACTTGCAATGCTCCACATTCTTCAAGATAAAGGTTGATCGCTCTTCGGATCATTGCATTGCCTTGCCCCTGCTTAACTTTTAGGCCTAGTCGTTTGATCTCATCAAAGGGATCTCTTGAACCTTGTGCGTTGTAAAGTACAAAACTGTGTGTGTGTTGTATAGTCATGTTTACCCCTTGCGCTGTTATGCGCATTGTGTTGTTTGTGTGTGTTGTTCTGTTATTGGTTCAAAGTATTCGTGTGCGTCATCTTGACCCCATTGATCAACGGGTATCCACTCACCACAAAAGTTGTGAGCATAGAACATTTTAAGGCCTGCGATCTTTTTGATGACAATGTGTGTGCCTTGTTCGTCTTCAATAAAGCGTTCAACGTGTGCGATCTTGATGTTGAACACTTTGGCAATACCATGACAAGGCGCAAGGCTAAAAGTGATCCAATTTTGAAAGTCATTGATTTGACCTTTGCGCACATACTTGATCGTCATCAAGAAACTTGTGGATTTCAACCACGTTTTTGATTGTCTTGACGGTGTGTTCTTTCGTGCCTTTGTCATCTTTGGGATCGCCATGTCACCTTGTTCGATGTATGGCGACCATATACCGATCGCATCAACGTATGGCTCACGTTCATAGTTGGCGATGTGTTCAAGTGTTTGATTATTTTTCATCATATCCCCAAAGAGCACAAAAGTGTTTGTGACCGTTCTTGTGTGCGTCTTCCATCAAGGCCAACACATTGCTTGCAGTCGCTGTATACTCACCGTTTGCGATACCAGTTTTGAGTTCTGATATAGCACAGGCCAAGTCATCAAGGTGCTGTGCTAGGTCTTGGATTGAAAGGCCACTGTTTTGAAAGTCAGATAATGTTTGCATTTGAAAACCCCGTTGCTTGTTTATAAACTAATTATAACACCCATAGTTATAGTTGTCAAGTGTTTTTGTAAACTTTATTTACTTTTTTTCAATCTTTATATCAGGATCAAAAAAGAACCGACCAACGATAATGGAAAGGGGATCGTCAATCGGTTCAAGGTTGTGGGTCATTTAAGGGTTTTTATGTTGTAGTCTTTTCATCACTGTCAGGCAATTTAAAAAACTCTTGTATTGCCTTTAACTCTGCCGAAAATCTTGATCGTGCTTTGGTTCGACCATGCTTGCGCACAAAGTTCCTGATCTCTTGCGTTTTCGTCATCATTACTTTTGTTGTTGGTTTGTTATATGTTTGCATTGGAATGCTCCTTTTTTGTTGTTGTTTTACTCTTCAATGTTGTAGATGTGCTTGACTTCTTTCTCTATCTTTTCAAACCGTTCAAGCAGTTTTTGGCCCCGTCCTTTGATGTCAAAGTATTCTTTCACTTGGCTTACTTTCCAGTTTCTATTTGGTTTCATCGAAAGATTTACCCACATCGAAAGATTGCGTTTAGTTATGATCATGTTCCAAAGCGCGTGGGGCATAAAGTTACCATTTACGGGCATGCCTTTGCCACCAATCAATTCCTTTACAAAAGGGCTTTCTTGTCGTTTGCAAAGTTCGGGGTAGATTGACGGATCGAGATAAATTGTTTCATTCATGATGTTTCCTGTTGTTGTTGTTGTTTAACGAGTTTAGTATTTAGTATCGGATAATTATCTGTTCAAAGTTTCATCAATGGTTTCACCCACTGCCAAAAAGTACATCTGATCTTTGACGTACTTGATTGCACGTTTTGCGATGTATTTCATCTGACTGCTTTCGTTCTCATCGTCGATGATAGCCAAAGCCCATGACAATCGGTCATTGCACTGCTCTTCGGTCAATTCGCAAGCAGGGATGCCATCGTGAGAGAGAGAGTTGTTTTTTGTATTGTTAGTCATTGTTTGCCCCTTGTTGTTATACTTATAATATAATACGTACCGTTATAGAAAGCAAATCTTTTTGTTACCTTTTTTCACTTTATTTTACAGGGCCTTCTACCATGTCGAGTTTTCCGATACCATTGCTGATGATCAAACACAATCTTTTTTTCGATCCTACGATCACAAAGGTCGATCACCTTGCGCAAGCCATCACCAATGATCCTGACACAAGTCGTTTGACGGTTACACCTGCAACAGAAAAAACAACAATGGCACTTTGGGAGATGGCAAGGGTAAACGTGATGATCAATCGTGATCCTGCTTTGACAAGACTATACACCACATGGATTGATCTAGGGTATGCAAACACATTGCCACACGTATTGATCCACTGTGAAACGAATACAAGGCCCTTAAACATCAAACTTTCAATGTTGCTAGGAAAAGAATGCTTTGGAACGTGGGCACTTTCACCCCTTGAAGTTTGGAACATTGCCATATAAACAAAAAGACGACCCCTTGCAAGGCCGTCTATGGTTTGTGGTGTTGCCATTCGATTAGAATGGTAGTTCATCAGTAACGCTAGGCTTGACGTAGTCACAAGCAAAGGTGTAGTCGCCTGCAAACATTTCAAGTGCACCTTCATAGGCTGCGATCTCTTCGTCACCAAAAGCGCTGTCAATCACTGCGTCAAGCAAAGAAGAGATAACTGGTTTCCACGCTGCAACGATTTCGACTGTAGTCATGGAAGAAGAGATAGTTGGAAGATTGAAGAAAGACATTGGAATACTCCGTTGTGGGTTGTTGTTTATATAATAAGTATAACGGATTGTGATACGGTGTGTCAAGTCTTTTTGTTAACTTTAGTGAAGAAAAGTGCAAACAATGATCCTGACACGATCACCATTTACACTTTTATATCGAAAGCATCGGCCTTTTAGGTGAAACGTAAAAGATCCAATTCTATATCTCTTTGAAACTTTAAGTGATCGACTGTATCACTTATATAAGCATCATCGATCCCACTGTTTAACGCTGCCAATTCTTTTGCCACGCTTTTTGCTCTTTGTATTGTGGTTTTCCAATACAAGGCTACAGTTGATCGATTGTGCTGCGCAAAGTCTTTGGCGCTATGCAAGTCTTTAATATATCGCACGATCAGTTTGTGGCGCTCTTCATTGGCTTGATGGCCTGACAGGCCTGTTTCTTGTTCTATATCGTTCATAGCAATCAGACCCACTGCCCAATCAACGCGAATGTCTTCAACGGTTTTGGTTTGTGGCTCTATGTCTTGTGGCATGAATGTTTTTAGGAATGTGTCTTTGATCATTGTGTGTGTTTCCATTTTTAAGTTTTGATGTTGAAAGGTTTGCAAGGCAATCACTTTGGATCACCAGTATCATTGCCATACGTCGCCAATATATCTTTTCGGATAACTTTCAACACAGCACGTTTGTTGATCAATCCAAGTGGATCGTCTTTAACTTTGCGTGTGTCATCTAAAATAAAGCCTGCGTCAAACAATGTAAGTTGTCTAGGATCTCTGTTCCCTGCTCTATTGTATGGATTGCGTAACAAGACAAGTTCGCTGTCAATCCATTTTATACATTCAGATCGTTGCTCTTCAATGTTGTCATGTCGGGCCATCTTGTTTCTATCCAAAGCCAATAAACGCAATAGTAATTTGCTAGGGGCTTGATCAGGCTCAAGATGGCCTTTCAACAGTTCTTGAACAGTTTCAAGCATTGTTGTTGGTGGCAAAATTGATATGCGCTTGGTCTTGCTCATTTGCCACCCCTGCGCTTGATCTGTGTGCGATCCTTTTTGATTAAACATATGACAGCGCCTGTTAAACTTTCACCACCTGTCATCTTATCAGCGATGTATTGACGATCCTTTTGGGTTAAACACCCTTCGTTGTACTCTTCAATGAGTGTTGCAATCTCTTTCATGTCGTTGCTCCGTTGTTGTTGTTGTTATTGTTGTGCTGATTTGATTTCTGTTGTGTGCATTTCGATGTAATACGTTGCCCACGCAATGTTGGTTGATCTGTTCCAAAACTGTTCCAAGTGATCAAACCGTTTTTTAGCAGTTTGCTTGTTTAGATGGGTTTCGATTGCTGCAATCCATCCTTGATTTTCGTTTACGACTGTGATGGTGTAGATAGTCATTGGAATACTCCGTTGTTGTTTTTATTTTGGTTGTTGTGATTTTGCTATCGGTAACGGGATAGGATCTCCCACCACTAAAGTCATCGCAATATCCCAAAGTAATTCAGGTGACATCTGTTCAATCAAGTCATCACCACCGAACATTTTTACAACTCTAATAAAATTAAACTTATAAGCGATCGCCACACCAAAGCCTGTAAAGTTCCTAACATTTTCAGCGCATTGAATGATCAAATGTTTTTCGTTTGGTATTGCAGTCAAAAATTGTATGTTGTCCCAGTCAATCTGCTCTGCTGTTGTTTCGTCTGTTACAGACGAATAGTGAGTGATGAGTTTTGTTTCTTGCATGATATGCTCCGTTGTTATGGGGGATTGCTCCCCCTGATTGATGTTGTCTTGATTATTTAGCCCAGTTACGAACATGGTCACGCTTAACAATCTTTACAGTGTGTGCGTATCCACAAGGCTCGACCAACTCACTTTTAATCAAGCAAAGTTCCCATTGACCAAGACCATCTGTTAGCATGATGTAGCGATCAGTTTTAGATGTGATGTTAAGTGTGATGCCCATGAAAGTTACTTTGTTGTTTCGTTCGATTGTGCAAGTCATGATGTTTCTCCGTTGTTGTTTATACTTATAATGTAATACACTTTGGTATAGATTGCAACTCTTTTAATAAACTTTATTGAAAAAAAGTAAAAATAACTGCAAAAAGTAGAAAAAGGGATCAAAGCGCGATCCCCTTTTCAGGCCTTATCTCAGAAAGGTCGAGCGCAAACCCAATCGTTCATATCGTTGCCAATACGACCATGAAACTCTTGATAGTTTTCATTGTCTTGATACTCACAGTTGTAAGTACAGTACCCACCATCTTTGCGACCACGCTGCTGCCACTTGACTTGTTGCAACGCTTTCCAAAAGCCCATCACTGCCCCTTGTGAGTTAAAAACTTGAACTGCGTGATTTTCTTCGTATACATCGATGCTGAATGATTGACGATCGAAGTCAATACGCATATCGTTAACATTCAATGTATGCTTTGTGACTTTTGGCAATTTACCACGTTGCTTGATTGCGTATTCAATTAGATTTCTCGTATCCCAATCGTGCAAGTCAAGTTTTGGATTGCGTTGCGCATAGTAGCCACTACCTGACCACCTTTTTGGGCAAACCTTTTCTACAAGTGACCAGTCAACACAACTGCGATCGCGTGTTTTACTTTTGTACTCTTTGACCAACTCATTGATGGTGTCAATCGTTTCTTGTTTCCCTTTGATCATCGCCTTGATAACCTTGTTAAACTCAGTTTTGTTATTGATTGTGTATGAACCTTTTAATTCTTCACTACATGACATGATATGCTCCGGACTTTCAAAGGGGATAAGGTTTAAAGTTTGTTGTTGTTTCCCTTTGATACTTATATTGTATCCCGTAACGTTATAGAAAGCAAATAAAAAGGTAAATAAAAATCACTTTTATTCAAAGAATAGTTTCAATCGACCGTAAACATCAGCATTGTAGAAGGGGATCACCTAAAATAAAAAATAAGTTTACGATCGTGTTCTACA
>PDMW01002445.1_pt1 | contig 13784 bp, 25 predicted proteins | sample 1515511 | NCBI WGS metagenome assembly PDMW01 (sample SAMN07343023, study PRJNA328102) | Marine metagenome, whole genome shotgun sequencing project. | biome: marine; feature: bay; material: water; isolation source: viruses from water sample < 0.22 micron filtered, nuclease treated, low... ... | reverse complement strand
AAGTCTGATGGCTGGATGATTGATTCCAGGTCAGTGACAATCTCAGGGTCCAGCAACAGGGCTGCTACCAGTTTGCGCTCGGCTTCTTCTAAGGGCTTCATGCGTTCCCCCTGCGCCACTGGTCTAGTAGGTCACCACGGTGCGGGTGGGCAGTAGCCTCCATAGGAGGCTTATTCTCTTTTCTATTCTTTTCTACTCTAGCTTCGCTTTGCTTGGTTTTGCTTGGCACTTGCTTGCCGTTAGCTTGGTTTTGCTTGCGGTTTGCTTCCCGCTTCGCTGCTCCTGCCCTGCCAGCCTTGCTGCGCTTGTCGCTGAGTTGCCCTGCCGCCTCTGAGTATGCGGCTAGGTAATCGTCCATCCTCGGGTTGACTAGCTCCCCGTCCCGGTCTTCAAAGCAGTCCACCAGGGGGGCTTGCCACGCATCGAGGAAATCCTGCTCAGTCACGTTGGAGCTGGAGCAAGCTACGATGCAAGCGAGGTCTTCAGGGTCACTCGGCAGTGGTCCGTGGATGGCTTGCTCACCCAGCAGCACTATATATGCACCCTTCTGGGCAAGGCTCATTCGCCTCCACTTGAGGGAGCCGAAGAGGTCGTGGAAGGAGAACTTGACCCAAAGGGGTCGGTGCATGTTAGAATCTTTTCGCAATGGTCACCTCGGGTTAGGTGTGTTGTAAGCGGACCCCTCAGAGCTTCTGACTCTGGGGGGTCCGTGCATGTTAGGGTTTCTGGATACGGATGGAAAGGGTTGCACCCTATTTACCGCGAGTGCGGAAGAAGCCCTGGTGCTGCGGGTTCTCTTCCATGTAGCGTAGAGCGAACTCGCGGGACAGGTTGTTGTTGATTTTATAATCATCACTCGCCATCTGCACAACGACCGACTCCCACCTGATGCGGTGGAACACTGCCCGTGCTGAGAAGTGGGTGCGCCCTGAGACAATAGCCTCCCGAGTAAACCTGACGAACAGCTGCCAAAGCTCGGCCTTCTTCGCGGGATCGGTGGTGGCGTGGAAGTTGAATGTGGGCTGGCTCATAGATCCTCTGGGTATAGGGGACCGTCCCCCGTCTGCCTGACTAGCCGGTAAACCTCGCCGTGTGAGGCTAGGTCTAGCTCATAGGCACGGTCACGCCGCTCTCGAGTCGGGAAAGCCCCCCACACGATCCACTCATGGTCAGTCAGTGCAGGGTAGAGGATTCTAAACCTGTTGTACTCAACCCCAAATGGGATGCGGTGGAGGGGTGGGGCGAGGAATGTGGCTGGGTTATGCATGACTAAAATGGAGCCCCACCCGCATCACCGACCTGCCACTCTTCGCCAGCTACTTCGCTTTCGGGCTCCTCAGCAGGACTCTCCTGTGCCTCGGGTTCTGTCTCGGCTGTCGGCTCGACAATCTCGGTTGCGCCCCGTGCCCTGTCATTTAGGGCTTCCAGGGCGTTGGGTAGCCGCTTGGGCTCGAGCGCATGATGCATGTCCTGCGCCTCGTCTACGGTGGACATGCCCAGCAGGGCCTCGGGGGCGTATAGCCTAATCAAAAAGGTTGCGGCCCTCCATTTGAGCATATGCTCGGGCATGGACCCATACTTAGGATTCTTGGTCCAGCGTTCGGTCTTCGCCATCTCCATTGAGGCTGTAGCCTCGTACCGCTCCCCGTCAATCAGGCCATAGGCAACGGCATACAGGTCAGCACCAGAACCGTGGACCTCGAATCTGATGGGTCCGTCAAATGGTCCTGACCGGTTGACCAGGGCAATCATGTAGCTGGTCTTGAGTGCAGGTGTGCCGTGGACAACATAGGAGTTTTGCAGCAGCTCGAGGGGGTCGCGCCCACTCCTCTGCGCCCACTGGATCGCCACAAGACAGTCCGCAGGCTTGCCCTGATAGTGCTGGGGCAGGAAGGTCGAGTCGGACAGGAGCTTGGCCTGTCGCATCTGCGTGTTGAGGTGCGCGTCTTGGGCAGTCACTTGGACAGCGTTGGTGTCTATGGTTTCGTTAGTAGTCATCTTGGGTTTTGGGGTTAGGTGTTGGGGTTACTGGTCGAAGTCAATGTCTCGGAGATAGGAAGGCAGGGTCAACATTCCCACGCCCTCGGGGTATCCAGGCCACTCGCCTGATTCATGGCACTTGGCCCAGAGCTTGGCAGCTGTGGTGTTCTCGCGCCTCCCTTGGTCAATGGTCGCCTCATCCAGTCCGTAGACTGCGACGGCATAGGGCTCGACGTTCTCAACGCACAAGAAAACCATGTCGCAAGTCGGGATGCCACAGAGGTCCATCGTGTCCGTGTACCATGCTGCTTGCCGGTGGTAGCCAAACGCCCCAACCGAACGCCGGAACTCTCGCTCTGACGCATCACGGGTTGTCTTGAGGTCTGGGACCAGCCCGAACTCAGGAGCGTAAATGTCAGATCGAGCTCGCCTGTAGCAGCCATGCTCATCTGTCCCGAAGAAACTGACCTCTTTAGCCCCTTGCAGGAGTCCACTACGCTGCACGAACGGGTTAGTGGTCACGGCCTCTGCCATGCGCCTTGCTTTCTCGTAGTCATTAGGGGAAAGCAGGATAGACCCTGGCTTGAGCGTGGCCTCAAACTCTGCCCAATCGGCCTTGCCCTGCTTCGTGCGCTTGTTGACAACAGGCGGCAGGGGGACAAGGTTGAGGTGCGGCTCCAAGACCAGCGCATGGACGGCAGAACCAAGAGCCATCGCTGGGGTTGGGTCGCCAAAGCCAACCTTATAGTGGGCAGGGCTCCTGAGCAGCCGCCCGATGCCGCTGTTGGAAAGAGCTTGGGATTGGTGGTACTCCGAAATGTCGAGCGTGGGATACACACCTGAGAGACGAGAGCCGCCCTCTTCCCATTCCACAATGGGGAGGTCTAGAGTGAGAGGTTCCATTTGACTGCCTCCGAGTCTAGGGTTGCGTCTGGCGTGTGGTTGGGTCCGCTGTCACCCTCGGGGTTCAGCGGCTCGACCTCGCCAGCCTGTCGAGGGGCGTAGGCATCTAGGATTGCTCGCAGGATACGGACGCAATCCTTGTACTGGGCACGGTCCTCGTAATGCAGGAGCAGTGAAGCGAAGGCAGCAGGGAGCAGGTCAAAACCAATGTCTCGGTTTTCACTGATGCCTGTGGCGTTATAGATGTAGTGGGCTTCCAGATTAGCTAGAGCTTCGATCTGTTCGGGGGTTGGTTTCATAGTCAGGTTGGGGTTAGGTGTGGTGGGGTTAGACGATGCGCGGGGCTCGAGCAAAGTCCTTGGGCTCTACGTCAAGGCACAGGGCCAGCTGCCTAACGTGTTCGCTGCCAGGGGCATTTTCTCCACGCTCCCAGCGGATGATCGTGGTCTTGCTGACTCCGATGCGGGTAGCTAGGTCTTGGGTGCGCCACCCTGCTGCGACGCGGCGCAAACGGAGTGCGTCCCCGCGCCATGCGGGGATGCCGGGTTCGTTCTTGGGTTTCATAGTGGGCTCTATATATAAGGAGGTCAGGGGTAAACGGGGACTAGATACACAAAGCATAGGGACCAAGGGCACGATGACCAAGCTATTTCCAGGGCAGCTGGGCCTTACTTCTTGGCCCTAATGCTATACCACTAGGGGGCGCATTGGCCTAAACCCAGCACACAGGCAAGGTTAGGGCGACGGGCAGAAAGAGTGCGGAAAACCCGCATTCATGCTGGACCCTAGGACCGGAAAGCGTATCATCTTCTGTGTGGGAAGAACCCCACACCACCACCACCAACCACCACCAACCACCAACCACCAACCAACACCATGAAGATCACAGCAACCTACACAGACGCAGCTGAAACCATCCAAATCACCAGCGACGATCCCAGCGCCACTAACGACCAAATCATCGCCGCACTGGCGCAGCTTTGCTATGACGAGCAGATCCTTGGCAACCTAGACCTCTATGTGAATGGCATCACCAACTGCGTTGTCGCCAGCCTCACGAGCAAGTATGACTTTGACTATGATGAGGACAAGTGTGAGAGAGTGCGAGCCTACTGCGCTGACGCTATCAACTTTGGCGCAGATTCGGCGCAAGACCTTGCCGATCATCGAGCCAACACCGAGGCATAAACCAACCCACCACCACCAACCACCACCAACGGAGACACGACTATGTACACCATGAAGAAATATGACTCAGACGGGCACAGGCTTACTAACTGCTGCGGAGCATTTTCGACCTTTATGGAAGGCGAGAGGGGCGAGGTGCTGTGCTGCAAGGCTTGCTACAGGGAGGTCAGTTTTGGCGAGGGGGACGGCAGCGACGATCTGCCCAGCACCGGGAAGCCCAAAGTCGATCCGATAGATGAGTTTCTTGCCTTGCCTTCCATCTGGTCTAACGACCCCGAACTTGCCCACATCACTGCATAACCCCACCACCAACCACCAACAACGGAGACACTACTATGAACATCACACGCAAACGCATCACCGAACTTCGCGCCCAAATCCAGACAGCCCTTGATGCCCTTGGGCTGGAGGATGTCAAGATGACTGTCGGCAACGGCACTTATGGGGAGACAGGCAGTTTTAAACTTGAGATTGCCTCCATCGGTGCAGATGGCAATGCCATTACCAAGGAGGCATCGGATTGGCCTTGGTACGCACCGATGCATGAGTGCAAAGCCGAATGGCTCAACGAGTCGTTCACCTCAGACCGAGGGGACACGCACAGAATCATTGGGTGGGCAAGTCGCGCAAAGAAGAACCCTGTCCGAACCGAGTTTGCGGGGAAGACCTACTCTTGGCCTATCGCCGCTATCAAGCATTACATGGAGGCAAAGTAACATGGTTGCTGAAATCAAACCCCTCTTCAGTGTCGGAGATCGCGTCCAGTCCACCCCTGACGAAGTTGAGATCATGGGCGAGGTATGGGTCGCCAAGGTCATCTCTATCATGCACGGTGTCTCTGGGGCTCCTGACGGTTGCGCTTACGAAACGCTTGGGCGCTGGTCCTCAGAATCAACGCGCAAGAATCCCACTCTGCGCCAACTATGGGCCAATAACCTACAGAGGTGCGGAGCCCCCGAGTGACCCCCTAAACCTGCCACAGCCCCGTAGCCTTGAAAGAGGCACGGGGCTTACGGCAGTAGATACACCCACCACCACCAGCCAACACCACCACCAACACTAACCAAGGAGAACACACCATGAAGAACACCCAGAACGTCAGTGACCTACCCCTCAAGGGAATGCTGCTCACCGTCTACGTCTCAAGCCATAATGGCGCGGGAGCTTTCACCAACGGACCGTCGGCTCGGCATACCCAGATCCTCGTCGTTGGTGAAGGCATCCCTGAGATATTTAGTGCCTCGATCAACAGCCAGGTTCCAGGGCATCCGTCCTTTCTGCCAACCTTCGTCCTGCGAGAGAGTGTCAGCGGCTACCCAACGCTAGTTCCTGCTGACACTCTTGACGGTGGTGACCATGCAGGGGTGTGGGTCATGGCTGGGGGCAACTTCGCCAGCACATGCGACTCGCGCTGGTCCGAGCTTGTCCGCAAGATCACGGGGGGCAACGGTGCTGCCATCGTTCCGATCCATGACCGTGCAGAGCTCAGCCAAGAGCTAGGAGGTGGACTTACCAGACTCACAGGCTCCACCAACCACTAACACTAACCCCACCACCATGCGAATCCAAGACCTGATCTTTGCCGCCTCCCTTGTCGCCCTGACGTTTAGCGTATCCGCAAGCGCAACCTTGGCGTGTGTCGCACTCCTGCTGCACTTCGCCCCTACACCTAGCCAGCCTGATGACACCTCCGATGAAGTATAAACTGAACCAAGCGATGGATTGCCTGTGGGGTGGTCTTGTCGGCCTTGCCCTGGGCTATGCCTGGGCGACCTATTCCCACCCACAAGTAGAGCCTGAACCTGCTCGCTGCGATCTACAGCACCATGCTGCGGCAGCTGCCCCGTGTGACCAGCCCCACGCAACTCCACGCTTCAAGCGGGGGGTGGTGCGATGAGTCGGCGCGAACGGGTCGCACTCAACATGACCGAGGAGCGGAAGGCACTACGCTGCCACTGGTTAGCGGGCGAGCTGGCGACTCATCGCGAAGCTTTCCAAGCTGCGCTTGACCTTGGCTATGCTAGTGACTTGGCAGACTTTGACGAGAAGGTCCGTGAGGTTGAGGAGGTGCGTAAATGATAGGCCGACCGTACAAGATCGTCTACAGAGCGAAAGGCTCAGAGGGCGTGTGGTTCCACTGGTCAGGCTTCGAGCGCCGACCAATCAGGGACCGTGCTGTTGCTCGCCTAGTAGAGTTGCACCCTGAGCTGTGCTGGGCAACGCAGGACCATGACGAGCCTGTCAGCGAGGAGGTCAACTAGTGGCTTTCGGTGGGGGGTCGTACCCCGAAGCACCCGAAGGCTGGGGCGAGTGCACCCAGTGTGATCGTGGCGAAGTCTGCGAAGAGTGCGAGTGCCACCCAAACGCCTGTGAGTGCGCTGACAAACTCGAGCCCCATGCTACCGAGGGAGCCCCAGCTATGGACCTCCCCCCGCTTGCCGATTGCCCTGCGTGTGAGGGGCTAGGTAGGATATGGGGGTGAGACGATTTGCCACCTTTTGCCGACAGGCAACAACCCCGACACCCAGAGACACCCATGAAGAACTTCTATAACGAGCCCCAAGAGAACGACGGTTGGGGTTACACCCTGTACCTCAAGCACGCAGAACCCCAGCTGGTCGCCAATGAGGTCGTTTTGACCTGTGGCAGAGTCGGGGTCATCAACAACCACGGGGCTCCCATCAACCTGGGCATCTCTAACGTGGTCCTGACCAATGGGCCTTATGGCACAGCCTGGGGCATGAAGCTGTTCGAGACTTCCGGCAGCATCACCAACAGCATGTTTGCTGGACTAGGCTACATGATGGGGGGCACGAAGCCTGTTGACGGGCACCCTGTGTACTTCTCGCCTGTCGGGGACCACCTGTTTACGGGCATGACCTGCATTGACAACGGGGGGAATTGCCAGTTTGTCAATCGGGACTATGGATTCCCCGACCCCAAAACAGGGCTGCCTGTGATGGACGCGAACCCGACAACACAAACCACCGTGGCATTCCACGACTGCACATGGCACAACAACGCGTGGAACCACGCTGGCAACGGGGGAGGTGGGGCTGGGCAGGTTGCCCTCTACAATGCCACCCATCAGGGCACGAAGCTGCTCTTTACGGACTCCGTGTTTACGAACACTAGGCCCTATCCTGGCAAGGCTGCTGCCAAGCAGGGCCCGTCACCCCGTGCTGCCATCGTGGTTTGGCATGAGAGCTGGGCCGGAAAACCGGGAGAAGGCACAGGCAAGGTGGGCAACCTCGAGCCAGATGCGTCCAAATACTTTGAGTCTTTGACAATCTCACGGTGCAGCTTCCGGTCCACGCAGAGTGACCGTGCCCTAATCCAAGTGTCTGGCACCCAGTCAATCACCATTAGCGATTGGAGCTACAGCGCCATCGGTGAGGCATTTTCGGATACCGATGGGTGGAAGCCTGTAATCCAGATTGACAAGGATGTGACTGACCCTGTGCGGGCTCAGTCAATCAGTATCGACCCTGTGCCCAATGCCCCTGGCAACATCGAACACACCTTGCCCAGCGGTGAGGTTGTGGTCACTCCAGTGTCCGAGGGCTACCACTACGAGGCATGATGAGCTGCGCCACTAAACAGACCGTGACAGGCAAAGAGCCTGAGTGCCCGACCTGCCGAGACACAGGGACGATCTGCATTTACTGCTTCTCTCCACTCGACAGCTGCGCCTGCAATAATGATGCGAGCGTGGATGGGGACTGCTGCCCTGAATGCCTTACCCCAGGATAGGACTATGACGCACAAACCTAACCGCACTAACTTACCCCCAGCCAAGTCTGCCGACGAGTACGAGCGCGAGATCGCTGCCCTGCAAGCAAAAGTCGAGGAACTGGAGAAGTCGCTGCTATCCCGCTATTGGCCCACTCCGTCAAAGAGGCCCCTCTCCCCCAAGGGGGAAGCATGAGCAGGGCTCGCCCGAACCAGCACACGTTTTTGCCTTACCCACTGCATCGGGTCCACCAAGGTAGCCGCGAGCAGTACCAGTGGCGCATCCTATACAGGGAGCCACACCACGGGCACTGGGCAACTTGGGCAGCGTTTTGCACCGAGAAGGCCCGCGACTTGCGTTATGCCAAGGACACTCTCGAGCACCCTGATATCGAGCTCATCACCCAAAACCACTCTAACCCAATCCATGAGGACTGAAATGACTGACAAGCCTAACCCCCAGCACCTACCACATCACCAGTCAGGCGAGAAGTGCCAGCCGCAGCTGGTCGAACTGCCTGAAGACAACCGGCAAGCAGAGCGTCTAAGCACTCTCATGCAGGTCACAGAGACTAAGGACAACTAGGACCAGGTAACCGGGGAACCACAAGTCTGTGGTGGGCTTGCCTCGGTAGTCCTTGCGCTGGCGAAAGTGGGTGGTTCCGCTTGTGCCTGTTGGTGTCTCCTCGCCAGTGCAAGGCCGAGAGGTCGCTCCTTGTATACAGGGGCGACCTCTCGTTTTGTTTCGGGCTCGAGCCCTGTAAGGCCGAACCCACCCACACCGGAGAAGGCTTGAGTGGGTTCGGTGGGCCACTACTCGCGTGGCGTAGGTTTCGCGGTGGGCGCTTATTCGCTTCCCCCGACCAGGGGCGTAGCTGCCTTTTTCCTACGCAACCGAGAGGAGCCCGATCCAATAAGAGCTGCCAACAGAGCTGACACGGAAACGCCCACGACAGGGTTTCCTGTAGCTACCCCGAGGGCTTTCCCTGCGATGTTGGACACGATAGCGCCAGCATCGTCTACCTGATCGGCAACCACCTCACCAACAGTCGTGACAACTTCGGTGCCCGTTTCTGGGTCTGTGTAGGTGTACTCTGCATCCTTGTCAAGACCCATGCTGGACAGTGCCGAGCAGCTGGAAAGGATCGCAGCAAAACAGAAGACCAGGCAAAGTGCCAGGGCTGGACGCTTCATTCAGCAACCTCTTCTGCGATGCGCTTGACCATGCCTCGAGACAGGACATAGGCAGCACCAAGGATGGCAAGACCCAGAGCGGATGCCGCTTGGACACGCCAATCAGGGTTGGTGGTGAGCGCAGTAGTCAGCGCAGCTAGGACACCAGTGGATAGCAGACCCTCGCTTGTGTTCAGCAGGGAGCCTGTAGAGATCATGGGCTTGTCGTTCTTCATAATATCAGGGGACCGGATGTTGGAGGAAAAACTGAATAGCCTGCCAAGCAATGCTGCCGAGCAAACTGAGAACACCGAGGAAAAGCCAACGGCGCAAGCCGCTGATCTCCTCCATCATTGCCTCACAGCGTTTTAGACGCTGACTTTGTAAGGCAATGCGTGTATGGATGCCGGGAGAGCCGTTACCCCTGATCGCTTCGTCAAGGTCGCGCACGGTCGATTCCAGGTTTTCTACGCTGTGGCTAAGAAGGTCGAGTTGTGTCTGCATGTTCAGCTGCTTGCGATTACGATCCACCCTGATGCTCCGTCATAAACTAGGGTACGGTAGTGGTACTGCGTACCTAGCGAGACGGGAGTGGCAGACCCGTTGATTGTTTCGCTACCAGTGGGGTCAATGCTCACGGTGCCACCTCCTGCGTCGATCTTCATGATCGTCACAACTCGCCCCGCTGCGGCATCCCCAGAGGCGTGGGTCGGCAGGGTTGCAACGATGGTCGCCGCTGCTGTAGTGACGGCATAGAGGTCTTTGGGTGACCCCGAAGCATCATCAGCCCAGGCAGTAAAAGACGCACTCTTTGCGGAGACGTTGAGAAAGCGTTCAGTGCGGGCCGTCTCGTTGAGCTTGTTAGGCACGGTGTACGAGAGGTCATCTGTAAAGACTAAGGGTTGATAACTCAAGAAACTCTCCGAATGTAAAGGCTGGAAGCTCTAGCCGTAGTGTCCACTGCTTCAGTGGTGCTGGATTCTCGGTCTACGACCAACTGAATGACTCGCCCAGCTGGCATTTCCCAGACAAAGGTGGCGATGTGCAAGGATGTTTCATCTTGCCCAGAGGCTTCGCGGAGGTAACCCCCTTTGCCCTCTGGACCAAAGCCAACCCCAGTGCCTTGGTTTTGCATCCGCATCTTTCCGTTGTAGCGCGTCGGTGTGGATGATGTTGCGTCCAGGGCCAGGTTCGCGCTGATCTCATAGTAGCCAGCCGTGTTGATCGTGATGCGCTCAGGGTTGGAGCTTGTGGAGTGCGTTATATCTGTGCCGTAATAGGGGTCGTGTTGGTTCCAGGTCACCAGGTTGTTAGTCGCGGAGGCGTTGATGTTCTGGCTTGCAGTCGAAAGCAGCATGATGGCTGATGCGTGCTTGGTCGCAGGCGTGCCGCCAGACGTTGCACCATCGCCCACAAAGAGTGCTTTTGTGTCGGTCGTATAGCAGAGCTCACCCTGCTGGGGCGTGCCCAAGGTGCCATCGGTGCGCTGGGTTTCGGTGCCTCGACGGACTAGGATTTTGGGGTCTGGATTAGGCAAAGGTTCCTCCGTCCACATCAGATGGCGAGAAGTTCGGCGGGAGCAAGGCTTGGACGATCAAACGGTTCATGCGTATGTCAAAGTCGGCTGTCGGTCGAATAAAGGTCACTCTGAAATCAACAGTCCTAGCGTACACCTCCCCAGGACGGAATACACGGTAAGACTCACTAGATGCTGACGCGGTGGAGGACCATCGCCACTCGATTTTCAGCGTGCAATCGTCCGCATCGAGCTCGTCCATAGCCCCCTCAAAGCTCCAACGCCTCAGTTGTTCGCTGTCTAGGGCCAGGGGCAGGTCGTTTAGCGTCTCAGGGCGCACCTGTGTAGCTTCGGGCACGAAGTTTACCAGCACCCGTTGTGGTCTTGTCCCCAGGCTGATAGAGGTCGGGGTGTATGTTCCACTCAATGCGGAGCTGGAAGCCTTGAAGTGCAGCTGCCCATCAGTGTCCACCTCCAGCTCAGTTGAGAGCGTGCCTGCGCTGGCATACCCGTTTGATGCGTCCACGCTGTGGTCATACAGCACATCCGCAAGCTGCTCAGTGCCGAGCAGGACTTGTGCCCGCCCATATGTGCCTTCGGAAGTTCGCCCACGGCAAAACACTTGGGTCTGGGTCGTGCCTGTACGGGTAGACGCTTGCCCCACCAGGGTAGAGTCACTTGCAGTGTTAGAAACATCAGGGTCAATGACGAAGGCAGGAGATCCCAGCTTCCAGCCCCCGATCCTGCCTTCTACCACGTTGGCTGTGCGGCTCGTCCTAATGCGGTTGAGGTAGTACATTTGCTGCCAGCCCCTTGTCGCTGTGGCAACAACAGGGGGGGCTAGTGCATACAAGCTTGGGACTTTCCGCACAATCACGACTGCTGACGGACTTGCTTCCACTGGCATAGAGCTCCCAGACCACCCCACGGGCTGCACATAGAAGCGGCACTCCATGCCTCGCTGTAGGAGCGGGTCAGAATAGGAGAAATAGCCTGCGCTCATCGGGCTCATGCCGACGAACTCAGGGGGCGCGGGGGCCTGATTTCCCCTCTGGGGGGCTAGGATCTTTTGGATGTATACGCGCACCTGTGGGGGTTTCCGCTGCCCGCTAGGCCACTGCCATCGGATACCGATCTTTGGGATGAAGCCCCCGCCCTGGTCGGAAACCGACTCCTCAACTGCTGTGACGCTGACTGTCCTGCGTCCCGTCGCAGATGCAGTTGGGGCACTAACCCCATATTGGGCCGCAGCGTCTGCCGCAGCCGTTGGTGTGGGCAAGCTAGAGATCGTGCCTGTGCCTGTAGTGCCAAACTCGGTGTCCGTATAGATGGCCTCGTTGTACTCATCAGCCTCGACCTCGCGCTGCATCGTGGCAGGGTCTAGTGAGATGCGGGTGACCACGAAGTCCTCGCTTGCCTGCCCCTTCTTGCCGAAGGAATAAACATCACCTTCATGTGCGGTGAACTGTTCTGGTGTAATGACTTTGAGCGCAGCGTTGGCGGCCTTGGTGGAGCTGCCCGAGGTGGGAACCTCGCTCTGGTCAACAGTCAAGACCTCAGAGTTGTCAGCGTTGAGGATGGCATTGGGCGCAAAACTGCTCCGCAGCAGCACCTCATATTCGTTGCCAGCTGTCATCGTCACATCACGGTCCAGTTTTAGTGCTGACCCCTCGGCAAAGTCCGCAATGCTCGAGGCGTTGTCTTGGAACATCGCACTGGTAAGAACCGCCTTCTGGTGGTAGTAGGGGGAGACTGTTACGCCTGTGCTGCTCTTGCCGTGTGCCCGCAGGCCCCAGACATACATCTCTGTTGCGCCTCCCGAGCCAGCGCCACCGCTGTCAGCTGAAACGCCAACAGAGACAGCAGCAGGGACTCCAGAAGAGGGGGTGTAAGCCACGCTGAGTGAGAACTCTGCCCAGTTAGCATCATTCGCGCTTGACGTTAGACGGACAGGGGCGACTGTTGCCGCGATGGTGTTGACCGTTCCAGCTGCTTCCGTTTTGGCCGTGCTTGCCACAGCCCACCCACCTCCGCTTGCAGGGGTCGTAAGGATTGCCATGCCACCGTCCCCTGTCATGATCTTGTTCCCGTCAACTGTTGCAGCGAACCGCACGTTGATTGTCAGGGTCGTATCATTTGCCCCGTTCGCAGCACCCACTCGAGCATAGCCTGTCAGCGTCACCGCTTCCCCGCTCCAGGACGCTATTCCGCTGCCTGTGGTGAGGGTCTGGGTCTGCACAAGGTTGGGTGGCGTGGTGCCCGCAGCTATCGCAGCAGGCTTGAGCAGCTTGATGACATTGCCATAGGTGCCATCTGTCGCAGTGTATAGAGGGGGGGCATAGGTGATATTCTCAATCGCTATGCTGCTCGTCCCGTGGTTGTACCGTGTCCAGGCTGCCTGTGTGCAGTCCAGCGGGTCACCCCAGGCCAAGAAGTTGGTGCCCTTGCCGCCCTCAGCTACAGGCTGGAACGTGCCCGAGGAGCCACCCCCAGAGGTCACGGCTATCTGGGCTCGAGCTTGCAGGTAGTCCCCCACGGCACCACCAGCTGTGGCGTTGTTGTAAACGATGCCGATCCTGTACCAACCCGAGCCGATAGACGAGACGCTGGCTGTGATGCCTGTCTGCGCGTAGGTTGAGGAGATCGCACCGCTCGACCAGGTGAAGTCTCCCACATATGGTGCGTCTATCACCTGCCCTGAATCGTCTACCAGTCGCCAAATCGAAAGGCGCACCACAGCTGACGCGCCAAGAGCTGGCTCCTTGACGTACACGCTAAACACAGCTTGGTAGCTAGATGACCTAATCACTGCGAGCGGAGCTTGCGACAAGTTAGGGGGGTACAGTTGGGGCGCAGTCGCCACAAACTGAGAACCCCACTCAGGAGCCCTTGCTATGGACGCATCTCCACCGTCTTGACCCTGCGCCAATGCTGGGGCTGTAGCGTCATTAGTAGTGGGGAGGGAGAACAGCTCAGACGGTGTGTAAGAGGTGATGAGTGGTTCACCAACTGATTCGTCCTCTCGGATTAGGGCACCGCTTGAGAGCGCATTAGAGCCGCCCTGTTGGTCCCAGGAGTTGTACACCGAGCCGCCTTTGGGGAAGGTGTTGTAGGTGATTTGGTCTGCCCTGAGTCGCCCAGAGAAACCATACTGCGGCACATCATGGCTAACCAGGATGCGGTCACCAGGTATCAGGTTGACTGCATCAGGTCCAACGCTAAACCGGACATGACGGCGCACCAGGTTGTAGCGGTTGAGCCGGTAAGTGGCATCCCGCATTGCCTGAGAGGC
>PDMW01009320.1_pt1 | contig 13819 bp, 28 predicted proteins | sample 1515511 | NCBI WGS metagenome assembly PDMW01 (sample SAMN07343023, study PRJNA328102) | Marine metagenome, whole genome shotgun sequencing project. | biome: marine; feature: bay; material: water; isolation source: viruses from water sample < 0.22 micron filtered, nuclease treated, low... ... | reverse complement strand
GGAAATAAAATCTCAGTTTATAGGGATATGAATAGAGACGATAAATCCGACGAGTCAGGGAAGTTATACGCTGGTTACTTTGGGATTAATTTTCACTTAAACAGTTACAATTTAAAAGATAAAATAAAAAAATTGTATATTAACAGCTGGTCGGCTGGTTGTCAAGTCCCAAATGATCCGATAAAATACGCTCGTTTAATGGACTATTATAAAGACCGAGACGAAAAAATTTCATATTGTTTAATTAAAGAGTTTTAAAATGGCTAAGAAAAAAAAGGATATTGATATCGACGCTCAAATCGGAGACGCTAAAATTTCAGTCGATAGGACTGAGGAGAATTTTGATGTTAAATTTGACGGAAAAAAAGTGGACGTATCAATAAATAAAAGTAAAGACGCTAAATCGTTTAATTATGATTCTAAAAATTTAGATATTGACGTAAATCAGGAGGACGGAAAGACTGAGGTCAAAGTTGAGGCTTCAAATAAGTTTCTCGCCTGGATCGGAAAAATGGTCGGAAAAATTGTATCTCGTAAAAAAAAGAAGTAATTTCGCTTTGATTACCTGATAATCAATCAAAATTTCCGTTTTGATAAGAGCCTCCTTTTTGGAGGCTTTTTTATTTTCACAAAAAAAAACTAAACTTTTTCTTGTTTATTATATTATTTAATATATCTTTGACGTATTCAATTACTAAAAAACGGAAATAATGAATGAATTACAGAATAAACTTTGGGACTTGAGAGGATACGATGTTAAATACCTTTTGAGTCTTAATGAAAAAGAAACTTTAGCTCTATACGATACAGAATTTTATTATGAAGATTAAAAAAACGGAAAAAATGAATAAAAAAGATTTTAAACATATTGAAATATATGAAAACCAAAACGCGAAAGGCTGTTTAATCGGCTTCCAATACGAGGGACTTGGATTTAATTTTTTAAATATTGATATTGATATCGAAATAAAAAAGAGCGTTGACGTTCAGGAGATTAATGGTCGTCGCCATTATTTACACGAAACTGATTATAGCGTAATAATTAACGAGGACGATTTTATTACGTCTAAATGCGAAATATTTGACGCTGAGGACGGATTTACTGAAAAAGATTATACTTTATCCGATGAAGAAACTGGGATCCTTATGGAAGCTATTGAGGACGAAATTTTAAATAACATTGAAAACTATATTGATAATGACTAAGAATATTTTTATACCAATAAAACAAAGAATTTTAAAACGAATTAAATGGTGGGAATCTAAACAAGAGACCGACGTAATTCGAGGGAGTTTTAATTATGAGCTTTATCAGGATTATTTAAGAGCTGTAAACGATAATAGTATTGTAATACAAAATCCTAAATAATGCCTCAAAGGAAGCGTTTAAAGAGGGTTTTTATAGATTTGGAGTATGTTACTGATAAAGATATTACAAACACCTTAGAACGGATAAAAATACAGTTGTTAAATGGTATTGAATCTCAAGAGTATATTTATCGACGTAACAGCTGGGAGCTGTATAGTGGATTTAAACAATGGTATCCCAAAAAAATCAGTAATTATCGAGAAAAAAAGGACGGAGAAAAAACGATATTTTTAGTTAAATCGAGTATATAATGCTAATAATCGAACTCCATAGAACTCAAACTCCTTTTGCTATTATTAAGAGTTATGAAATTACTGGAGTTTTATACTCTATTCTTTACCAGGATCGTTATTTGCGTTGTCATACGATGACGAGGCGAGAGGTACGCTGGATAAATGACAATGGATATTTATTTAAAAGAATAGTTTTGGAGGATAGTGGAGAGGTTTTTGAATATCGTAATTTTAGACGCAAATTATCAGAGCCTTTAAAACATAATTTTTTAATTAGAAATAAAATAATTCAAGGTGGATATATATGAATCAAACGAGGGATTTAAAGTCCTTAGAGACGCTCTTTTAAGTCTAAAAAAACGAAATGTTAGCACCGAGGAACTGGAAGCAACGAAAAAAATTTGTAAATCAAACCTCGCTTTTATAACTAATATAATGCTGGATTATTGTTCGACGCCTGACGATTGTATAAATATGTTAAATCGAAGCCAAAAAATTAAAAGGGAAATCGACGAAATATGAAACTAACAAAAAACCAAAGGGAGCAAAGGGACAGCTGTAAGGATCCTGAGTCTAATTATTTTAAATGTCCGAGCTGTTTGACTGAATGGATAGGAACTCCTTTAATTTGGAATCCAGGAGAGGATAAAACTCAAATATTTTGTAATTATGTTTGTGGATACTTATATATTGAAGACTTTAAAAATAGAAAATAATGAAAAAATTAATAAAAAAATTCCTTGCAAAAAGAGGATATCGAAAATTATCAGTCGCTGAGTTAAAAACAATGAATGTCGGAATAATATTAACTGAGGAATATATACGAAATCGAAAGCTCAGGAGATTACTGAGAGAGACTGAAATCGGATCCTTTGTTAAACAAACGATTCACGAATGGGAACAAACTCAGTAATTAATATTAAAAAAATTTAATTACCTTTAAAAATTACTCTCACAAATTGCGTATATTTATACAAATATTTATCCTTTTCGATTTGCTGGAGTGAGAGCCAGGATTTCGGAGAGGATTTTTTTTATACTTTTTTTTATGGAACGGAACAATATGATTATTTATCGGAGCTTTTACGAGGCTATTAATGAGCTGTCAGCTGAGAATCAGGCTACAATTTGGAGAGCTGTAATGGAGCTGGGATTTAATGGCGTCGAAATCGAATTATCAGGATTAAACAAAACAATTTTCACTTTAATAAAACCACAAATCGAGGCAAATATTAAGCGATATCAAAACGGAAAAAGACCAAAAGATAAGCAAATCGAAAGCAAAAACGAAGCTAATCAGGAGCAAAAAGAAAGCGAAAAAGAAGCTAATAAGAATAAGAATAAGAATAAGAATAAAAATAAAAATACTTTAAGCGTCCGAAAATCGGACTTTTATAATAAAGTCGGAGAACACGTTGACAAATATCCTAAGGAAATGCTAAGAGACTTTTTTGAGTATTGGTCTGAGTATGGCGAGAACGATATAAAAATGAGGTTTGAAAAAGAGAAAACCTTTGGATTATCTCGGAGGCTCTCAACGTGGTTTAAAAACTCTAAAACAAATTACGAGTCTCCTGGATCGGATCCGTTAGTCGCTCATATAAATAAACAGCTCGGAAAATGACAAATCCAGGCTCAGAAGTCAAATATTTACTTGACTATAAAAACGGACGTATAAAAAAAGGATTGGGTATAAATTGCTATTTTGACGACTTTTGGAGACACAAAAAAAACAATCTCAATTTAATACTCGGACACGATAACGTCGGAAAATCTTACTGGATATTTTTTTATTTTTTAAACCTTGCTTTGAGACACGATTTAAAATTTTGTTTGTACGCTGGGGAAAATCAAAAAGGTCAAATATTGAGAGACCTTATACAAATGTACTCAGGGACTCCTTTTAATGAATTACCTGACGATAAAATAGTTTCTTATTGTCATTATTTAGAACAATTTTTTTATTTTGTTCCTAATAATAAAATTTACAAACCTGAGGAATTACTTGAAATATTTGAAAAAAGCGAGTGCGACGTTGGTTTAATTGACCCTTTTACAGCTTTAAAAAGAGATTATACATATTCAGGAAATTACGAATTTTTAAATATGGCTCGACAATTTGTTAACGATACTGGAATGACTATATATATTAATACGCACCCGACAAGCGAATCAGGACGTCAGGGAAATCTATATCCTCAAGGACACGATTGGGCAGGAATGCTCAGACCTCCCTTAAAGGATCATATTGAGGGGGGAAAATCATTTTTAAATCGAGCGTGTAATATGCTTGTCCTCCATAGATTAGTCAAATCTGAGTCGATGAAATATTATACAATGATTTCAACGGAAAAGATTAAAGATATTGACTCAGGAGGAAGCTTTACAAAAATTGACCAGCCTTTACTATTTGAATTTAATTCAGGACTTGGATTTAAAATTAATGGCGTGGATCCGTTATCGGATTTAAGACCTGAGGGGAGTCCAAAATCGACGCCTGAAATATTTAAAGAGCCTAAAATTAACGATAAAGATTTACCTTTTTAATATGGAAAAATTGTATAATCAAATAGCAAAAAGCGATTTACTTTGTATTAAGACCAGGTTAAAAATATCAGTTGAGGAAATACAACAAAAGCACCCTGAGAGATTAGAGTATATTAATCCAATGCTTGAGAGTATAAACCAAATTGATTACGTTTATAATATACTGGAAAGCTTGGAAACAAATTTGGTAACGGCTCGACAGCGAAATTATGACCTTGAATTAATAAATTTGAGACTATTAAGCGACGTCGACAAATTAAAGCAAGAGATAAAAATAAATAAAAAAATTGAGGAATCAAATTTATAAATGTTCTCAATTTGTTTCCAAAGTGTTCTTAAATAAAAAAATAAATAAATGAAATGTCCTAATTGCGAAAAAGAGTTAATTTGTTTAAATATTGAGGACGAAAATGATTTTATTGTCGTCGGTAAGTATCAATGTATGAGTATAGATTGTGAAATATTAGAGGTAATAATTAAATCTCCAGCTTAAAAAATGCCTCGCTGTAAAAATTGCAAAGAATTATTTAAAGCGAAATATTTTAATCAAAAATTTTGTCTTGAGGATCCTTGTATCAAAGTATTCGCTCAATATGTTAAAGACCAAAACTGGAATAAAGAAAAAGCCAAAAGAAAAAAAGAGCTTGAAACAATCCAGGACTTAATAAAAAAATGTCAGACTGTATTTAATACGTTTATTCGCCTGAGAGACGCTCAGCTCCCTTGTGTTAGTTGTGGAGGTAAATTAATACCAAATCCTAAATATTCAGCTCAATACGACGCCTCTCACTATTATAACGCGAATAACCATTGGAATTTAAGATTTAACGAGGATAACGTTAATTCCAGTTGTGTTCGATGTAATCGAGAGCTGTCAGGTAATTTAATTGAATATCGAAAACGCTTAATCGAACGTATTGGAATCCATAGAGTCGAAGCTTTAGACGAAAATTGTCATTTAATAAGAAAATTTACGAGACTGGAACTAAGGGAGTTAACGGAATATTATAAAGAAAAAGTAAAAAAAATTAAAAAAAACTTAAAATAATTAGGAAGTTATATTAAAAAATATATATATTTGTATCAAACAAAAACGGAAATAATGGAAAATATTAAAAAAATTACTTTAGACGAAATGATTAACTCAGACTTAATAAATGGTTTAATCGAAAAACAAGATAAAGAATTGGCTGAAGCTGGTTGGACTTATAACGAGGTAAAAGCTTTGGCTGATAGTATTAACAAATAATAATTTATGGGGAGTTAACAGCTCCCCTTTTTTTTTAAAACGGAAATAATGAAAACGGAAAGAAAAAAGTCAGAGCCTATCGATTTTGATATGGTCGTAACAGCAAATAAAAAAGATTACATTTTGGGAAGCGTAAAAGCCTTAAAAAAAGTCAGCGACAGTCAAATATCTTATACAATAGAAATAAACGGATTAATTATAAGAAAGTTAATATTTGAAAATAATAACGGAAATCCAGGATCCTTATTAATTACTAAATCTTTGGAAAAATGAGTATTAGTAATTTTGAGGATTATACAAACGAGCTTAACGATAAGGAACTGGAAATATTACCTCTCGTTATTCATAGCTTTAGAAAATACGATAAAGACAGTCCAATTAAATCGGCTGATATTGTTAAGAAAATGAATATTTATCTTGTTCAAAGGGAATACACGATAAAAATGACTGGAGCCAGGCTCAGAAAAATGGTAAATTTTATCCGTTCAAATTCATTACTCCCATTAATAGCAACGTCGAGAGGGTATTTTACAAGCAAAAACAAAGATACAGTCGAGAAACAAATAAAAAGCTTATTAGAGAGAGCGAGATCAATCGAAAATTGTGCTAATGGATTAAGTAAATTTTTAAATTAATAAAAAAAATGATAAAAATAGGATCCGATTTTTCAGGAGTGGGAGCGTTTAATCAGGCTCTTAATAGATTAGGTATTGAATACGACGAGATTTTCGCTTGTGATATGGATAAGTTTGCAAGAGAAACATTTATACATAATTACGGAGAGCCTAAATACTATCCTAAAAATGTATATGATAGGGAAATCCCTAAAGAACCATTAACAATCTATATGACCAGCCCCCCCTGTCAGGCGTTTTCGTTAGCTGGAAAAAGATTAGGCAAAGAAGATAAAAGAGGAGTATTATTTTTTAATAGTCACGAATTTATAAAAAAAAATAAACCACGTTATTTTATATTTGAAAATGTAAAGGGGTTGTTATCTGATAACAACGGACAAACCTTTCAAGAATGGGTAACAATGCTGGGAGGGAAAAGCGTAAACGGATTGCCGATTATATTTCCTTTTGAGGATTCAGTCCCTTATCATTTATATTATAAAGTAATTAACGCCAAAAAATATGGAATACCACAAAATCGAGAGAGAGTTTTTATAATTGGTATTCGTGACGATCAAGACAATAATTTTAAATGGGCAAAAGAAAAACATTTAACTAAACGACTTAAAGATGTGCTTGAAAATCAAGTTGATAAAAAATATTTTTTAACCAATGATAAAATAGAACAAATTGCATCTTGGAAAAGTAGGCAAAATCCTTTAAGAGATAATTTATATGAAAAGGATAGCAGTAAGGTTATGAGTTGTTTATTAGCAAGAGGAGACGGAAACGAACACGCAGGAATGAAATTAATAAAAGTTAAATCAGCTACAAAAAAAGGATACGAAGAAGCTATTGAAGGAGATAGTATAAACTTTAGTGTACCTAATTCAGAAACACGAAGAGGAAGAGTGGGTAAAGGCGTTGCTCAAACTTTAGACACTCAATGTAATCAAGGCACTTTAGAAAAGCAAAATATAAGAAGATTAACACCGAGGGAATGCTTTAGACTTATGGACTTTCCTGATACGTTTACTTGGACTTGTTCAGATAGTCAAGCATATAAACAAGCTGGAAACTCGATTGTAGTAAAATGTTTAGAATTAATTATATCAAATTTTAAATTAGATTAGTTAACGAATTGCCTCTTTAACTATATAGGCAAAACGTTAACCTAAAGATTAGGAAATAATATTAAAAAGTATTATCTTTATATTTATTAATTTAACAAAAACGGAATAAAATGACGAATTATTATCAGGCTTTAGCCAAATTTAAACAATCAGTCCCAGTAATATATAAAGGGACTCAAGGATACGGATATAAATACGCCGATCTACCAGCTATTTTTAAAGTAATTTTACCGATACTTTCGGAATGTGGACTGGATTTTAATCAGGATTTAAAGACGATTGACGATAAAACTTATATTGAAACGACTGTCGTTCATTTGGAATCAGGAGAGAATAAAAGCTCGATTTGTGAAATTCCACGAATTGGAATCGCAAAAATGAACGATTATCAGTCTTTTGGTAGTGGAATAACGTACTATCGTCGTTACTGTCTGAGCGTAAAACTTGGATTAATTACGGACGTCGATAATGACGCTTCAGGACAGCAAATTAAACGAGAAAAAACAGCTCCAGCAAAGACAAAGCTATCAGTAAACAATTTTAATGCTTTATTTGGTTTAATAACTACTCAAGAGGCTGACAAAAATGGAGAGGTTTGGAATAAAGAAAAAGCTTTAGCTAAATTTAATTTAACTCCTGAGCAAAAGAAAACGCTTTTAAATATCGATTAAGTTATATTTTTTAGTATATTGGTTATAAAAAAAACGGAAATAATGAAAAAACACAAATGGTTAATTAGACCCTCCCAAATGGGTCAGCTTATGACCTCAGGACGAGGTAAGGATAAAATATTTGGAGATACAGCTTTAACAGTAATCGAGGAAGCTGTTAAGTTTCATAAATGGGGACTTGAGCCTGAACAAATTGAGGATAAAAAAATGGATAAAGGGACTTTTAACGAGCCTCAAAATATCGATTTAGCGTCTAAAGTCTTAGGCTGGAAAGGAGTAAGCTCAAAAGCTGAAAAAATACGGATTGCAAACGATTACTTTATCGGAGAGCCTGACATTAATACTCCTAACTTATTAGCTGATATTAAATCCTCCTGGTCAGCTAAAACATTTCCTTTTTTTAGGGATCCAATGAATAAAAACTATAAGGCTCAATTACATTGTTATATGGATTTAACTGGAAAGGACGAGGCTGAGCTTGTTTATTGTTTATCGAATCACCCTGACCATATATTTCAAGCTGAGGTTAAGCGTATGACTTATTATTACTCTGAGAGACCTCACTTGTTTCCTGAGGCTGACGGAATTGACGAGCTTTGGACGTTAGCTGAGGAAAAAGCTGAGGCTAAAATTAGAGCTGAGGGAGTATTTGACCAAATGTCTGACAAGGATAAGGTTAAACGATTTGTCGTAAAAAAAGACCCTGAATATATGGCTCAAATTCACGAGAGAGTTATTCAAGCAAGAGAATTATTTGATAAATTAATTAAACTTTAAAAAAATGAGTGCAATAAGAAAGGTAATTGAATTTTTAAAAGAAAAAGCTGATAAAACTTGGGAAGCTTATGAACACATTAACGGCTGTTTTCCAATAGATAAACGAGACGAATATCACGAGTTTTTAATTCGTGAAGCGAGAGCCAGGTGGTCAGCTTGGAATAATGCTCATTTAAAGGCGTTAAAAGAGGAACGAGATGAAATTGAAAACGAAATACAAGAATTTAATACAAACCATAATCTAAATTAAAAACCAATGGATCAAAACAAAAAAGATAACTCAGGAGCTTTATTTATTAATGACCGAAAGGAAAAAGAAACGCACCCTGATTTTAAAGGAAAAGCAACGATTAAAGGAGTTGATTATTATATTTCAGCCTGGGACAACGTATCAAAAGCTGGTAAATCTTATTTAAGCTTATCGCTTACTGAGGTAAATCAAACACAACAAACCAGTAAACCGACTGGAATCTCAGCAAGGTTTCAAGAGGACGCTATTAAACAGCAAACAAATGAATTATCGAACGGCTCGGATATGCCGTTTTAATAAAAACGAAACAAATGAGCGAAATACAAAACCATACAAGACAGTTATTAATCGATTACTTACACGATAACAAAGTAACATTAAATAAAGTCGCTAACGATTTGGAGATAAGTCAGCCGAATCTATACGTTTTTATGAACGGAAAAGGACTCAGCGTTAAGAACTTGGAAAAGCTGTGGAAATTCTTTGGATTAAAACTCACAAAATAAAAATTTATATATTTGATAAAATAAAATAAATGAATAACGCTATATTAAAACAAATACTGGGAGTAATAATACTCCCTTTTGTTGTTTCTCTTTTTGTACTCGATAGGATTGTCTCAATGCCTTTATTTTGGATTACAAGTCTTAAATTTATGACCTGGATCCGAAAGGACGAGGAAGTATTTTATTCTCTAATACGAGTAATTGTCGGAGGAACAATTTTTTTTATTTGGTGTTTGTTGTAATAACAGCGAGAATACAGCGAGGATATGGCTAATAATGAAAACTTAAAAAACTGGAAAAAAGGACAGTCAGGGAATCCAAATGGACGACCTAAAGGCTCAAAGAATCGCTCGACAATAGCCAAATATTGGCTCGGAATTGAGCAAAAGATTAAAAATCCTTTAACTAAAAAGGACGAACAATTATCTCAGGAAGACCAAATAACGTTAAGCCAAATCCAAAAGGCTAAGGAGGGGGACGTTGCCTCGTATCGTGCCTTAATGGATTCGACGTATGGATCCCCAGTCCAACAAATCGAGCAAACTCAGGAAAATTATGACTTTACTAACCTCAGTAAAGAGGACGTGAAAGAACTTTTAAAAGATAATGGAGCTGACAAGGAATGAAGCCTTAATAAAAGCTTTAATACTCCAGGACTGTCGGAATGACTTTTGGAGCTTTTGCCTCTTTTACGATAAAGAATTTTATTCAAAGCGTCCATTTTTAAAAGAAGTCGCTCAGGCTTTTGAAGATATTGAGTTTAACGTTATTAAATCCTTATCCGTATCAATGCCTCCGAGAGCTGGAAAATCTTATATAACGTCCTTATTTTGTGCGTGGAGGTTAGGACGTAATCCAAAGGATTCCGTAATGCGTAACACTTGCACAGCGTCGTTATACGTTAAATTTAGTTACGACGTTCGAGCCATATTTAAAAGCGATAAATTTAAAGCTGTATTTCCTCAGGTTAAACTCTCCGAGGACAAGGCTAATCTCAACGGCTGGAATACAAATCAATCGAGACAAGTGGGATACTTTGGCTCAGGAGTCGGAGGGACGATTATCGGATTCGGTGCAAATCTCGGAATAACTGACGACCTTTATAGAGGACTTGAGGACGCTTTAAGCGATACTGTAAACGATAGGATCCTCCAATGGAAAGAAGCGACTCACGACTCACGATTTGAAAAAGGCTGTTCTCGTATTGATATCGGTACTCGCTGGAGTTTAAACGACGCTATTGGTCGCCAAATGTCTCAGGGAATTTACGACAAGTCAATCGTATTACCAGCCTTAAACGATAAAGGCGAGTCCTTTTGTGAGGAAGTAATGTCGACTGAGGAATATAATTTAAAAAGATCCAGGACTGAGCCGTCTATTTGGTCAGCTGAATATATGCAATCTCCAGTCGATATCCTCGGACGTTTATTCAACGACCTTAGATTTGTGGATTCATTACCTGAGCAAATGGAGGGGTATATTGGATACGTCGACGTCGCTGACCAGGGAGCTGATTTTACAGCTGTCGCTATTCTCGGAGTAAAAGGCTCGGAGTTTTATGTTGTCGATTACGTCTTTAATAAAGACAATACTGATAAAACCCTCCCTTTAATCGCTAATCTATTAAACAAATATGAGGTCAGTTATTGTCGAGTCGAAAGTAATTCAATGGGAGCGATGTTTTCTCGATTGCTTCAAAAGGAGGTAAGGAAGACTAAAATATTACAAGTGGCAAACACTACTAAAAAAGAGACTCGGATCCTTATGAACTCAGCCTGGATACAGCAAAGAATGAATTTTTTTAAGAATGGAACAAACGAAAGCGAGTTATTCATCGCTAACGTTCAAAGCTATTCAAAAGAGGGGAAAAACAAAAATGACGACGCTCCTGACTGTCTCGCTGGTCTTTCGATATTTGCTCAATCAATGTTTCGTCATATTGCTTAGATTTTAAACCCTATTTTTGATTAGAAAATAATCATTAGATTTGTAAAACGAATAATTCAATTAATGGCTGTAAATTTCTTTGATTCAATCCTTAACAGTTTTCGAGACTCCGAACGATATTCCGACATTGTAAAAAGTATATTACCTCCAGCGATACAAGTTTGGGGGAAAAAAGAGGCTGTTTGGCTCGATACTGGAAACAGCTGGAGATTGTATATTGATATCCCTGAGCTTAGAGCTGTCGTCGATAAAAGGGCGTCAATGATGTCAAGCAATAAACCTAAACTTTATGATAAGAACGGAGAGCTTGTTACTAATCATTGGTTGAATGATTTAATTAACAATCCCAATGCGACTCAATCTTGGAGCGACGTCGTTTATTCTTTGGGAGTCCAGGACGCTTTATATTCAAATTGTGTAATGTACGCACCTGAGCGAAGTTTTGGAGTTAGAAACTTAATCGTTCCGTTACCAGCGAACAATATTGAAATAATGCTTTCAGGAAAAAAGCTCAAACAAATGGATCGAGAAAACTTAATTGATTATTTTAAGTTTACTTATGACTCAGGAACGACTGAACGTATTGACTGGGAGGACGCTGTTTATTTAACCAGTTGCGACGGAATGAATATCGTTAAGCCTATAAGTCGAGTCGACTCTTTAAAATATCCTTTATCTAATATTCAGGCTCAATATAAAAAGAGAAACGTATTACTCGAAAATATTGGAGCTATTGGAATCCTCTCAGCTCAGGCGACTGACCTCGGAGGAAGTATTCCGATGACTCCTGAGGAACGTAATAAGATCCAAAAGGATTGGTACAAAAGACAAAAAGACGAATTAATTATTTCTGAGGCTGGAGTAAATTGGACTCCAATGAGTTATCCGACTAAGGACTTAATGCTATTTGAGGAACTGACAGCCGATAAACTCGCTTTAATTGACGCTTATGGATTGAGTTATAATCTCTTTTCAAAAACTGAGGGAACTACTTTTACAAATGTTCGAGACTCGATTCGTATGGTTTATCAGGATACGATTATCCCTGAGACTCAACAATTTTACGACAGCTTGATTAATCAGTTTGGTTTAAAAGAGGAGGGATATTATTTAAAAGCTTGTTTTGAACATTTGCCGATATTACAAGAGGACGAAAAGGAAAAGGCTGAGGTAATGAGGATCCGAAGCGAAACGCTCAGGACGATGAGCGAAATGGGAATCGAATTAAATGAGGAACAAATTGAAGACTTTATAAAATGGAAAAGGACACACGAATAAAAAATATAAGCTCTCTTTACTCGACAAAGGGAATCGCTGAGATTAAAGATATGGATAACGACAAAAGAGAGGTCGCTGTCTATTTATCTAAATTTGATAATATGGATTCCGATATGGACGTAATCCGAAAGGGAGCGTTTAAAAAATCTATTAAAGAACTCGGACCAGGGTCAAAATCAAATCGAAAAATTCAATTTTTAAGATATCACGATTGGACTAAACAAATCGGATCCTGGACTAAATTGGAGGAAGACGATAAAGGATTATTTGCTGTCGGTACTTTAGGGACGTCAACGATTGGAGAGGACGCTTGGAAAGACTATCAAGAGGGAATTATTAGAGAACATTCAATCGGATTTCAATATATCGAGAGTAAAATCAAATGGATAAAAGACGACTCGCTGGAGTCAGACGGATATTTTGAAATAAAAGAAGTAAAACTGTTTGAGGGGTCAGCCGTTACATTTGGCTCAAATGACCTTACGAACGTTGTGGATATTATCAAATCGGAAAACAAATCGGAGGCAATCGATAAGCTCTCTGACGAATTAGGTCAGGTCATAAAAAGCCTATCTATTGGTCAGGGTACTGACGAAAGACTCCATTCCTTAGAAATGAGAGCTAAATATCTTTCGGCTCAATTATCAATACTCGCAAAATCTGAGCCATTCGATAAGAATACTCAAAAAAGTGAGCCATTGGATCCAAAGGATAAGCCTTATAACTGGGACTTTGTATTATCAGGTATAAGCAAATTTTAATTATTAATCGTTCTAAAACAAAAAAAATGGAACAAAATTTAACACCTGAGCAAGTAGTCGACAAAGTCGGAGAATTGTTCAATGAAAAAATGGCTAACGTACCGACAACGGAAGACGTTAAAGCCTTAAAAAACGAACTGGATTCGTTAAAAGGTCTTGAGGAAAAGTCTCAGGATATCGAAAAAGCTATCGCAAAATTTGAGGGTCGCCTCGAAGCTATGAGCGAAAAAGCTCAAGCTCCTAAAGTTGAAAAGCTTGGACTTGCTGAGTCAATGTTTAAGACTTACAAAGAAAACGTCGAAGCAATTAAAGACGCTGTCGAAAAAGGTGGAAAGTTAAACCTTTCAACAAAAGACACAACGATAACAGACGATTACGCTGGAGATTATGCTTTAACTGACTTTGATACGGAAGTCGATAGAGTTGTTCGTAAAAGATACGGAATCCTTGAAAACTCTAATACTGGAGCGACTACTGGAAAATT
>PDMW01094775.1_pt1 | contig 13832 bp, 10 predicted proteins | sample 1515511 | NCBI WGS metagenome assembly PDMW01 (sample SAMN07343023, study PRJNA328102) | Marine metagenome, whole genome shotgun sequencing project. | biome: marine; feature: bay; material: water; isolation source: viruses from water sample < 0.22 micron filtered, nuclease treated, low... ... | reverse complement strand
GATAAGAAGCTAGGAAGCCTTGTATTTAACATGGATCAGCTAAAAGTAGGCCGCGAGGCTTTTGTTAATATGCTGTCGGCGTCTCTTGAGTCAGAGATTGCACTGGCAGAAGCGATTTAAGGTAAGACATTTATGGCGCTCGTTGCTCTCGATGTGCCTGCGGGCATTTACAATCACGGCACTGAATTAGATTCAGCCGGGCGGTGGATAGACGGCAACTTTATCCGCTGGCAGAACGGTTCTGTGCGTCCGATTGGTGGGTGGACAACAAGAAAAGCAAGTGCAACTGCCGCAGCGCCTCGCGGGATGGTATCGTGGGTTGATCACAGTGAAGTCACGCACATCGCTGTTGGCACATACAATAAGCTATATGCGATTAATCAAGGTTCCGCTGTCCAAGACATTACGCCGAGCGGCTTAAATGCTGGCTCAGAAAATGCCAATGCAAATTATGGCTACGGTGGTCAAACATATGGTAATGACCAATATGGTCAGCCAAGAGACGCAGCCGTGCCGGAACCTGTAACTACCTGGTCTTTGGATAGTTTTGGTCAATATTTAATCGCCTGCTCATCTGATGACGGTAAAATCTATGAATGGCAGTTAAGCACATCAGCCGTTGCGACATTGTTATCAAATGCGCCGACAAACGCCAGCGCGGTTATGGTGACCGATGAGCGTTTTGTTTTTTGTTTGGGTGCCGGTGGTAACCCGCAAAAGATCCAATGGTCAGATCGTGAAAACAGTAATCTGTGGGCTCCGGCAATAACCAACCAGGCGGGTGATATTGAACTCCAAACCACTGGCAAAATTATGTGCGGCGTTCGGGTAAAGGGCTCCGCGTTAATTATAACAACTTCAGATGCCCACACAGCAACCTACGCTGGCCCTCCGTTTGTTTACAGTTTTGATCGCGTCGGTAGTTCATGCGGGATCGTATCTCGTCAAGCGGTTGTCGCTGTCGATCAAGGCGCGTTTTGGATGGGTACGGGTGGCTTTTATCAATTTAACGGCAACTCTGTTCAAGAAATGCCGTGCGATGTTTTAGATTATGTTTTTACGAGCCTGAACTCGGCTCAGAGATCGAAGGTTTGCGCGATTCACAACAGTCAGTTTGGCGAAATCTGGTGGTTTTATCCTTCTAGCGCCTCCAATGAAAATGATCGCTACGTCGTCTATGATTATAAAGAAGGCCATTGGAATATCGGTACGCTATCACGTACGACTGGCGTTGATTTGGGCGCGTTTAGTTCACCCTTATGGTTTGATGCCGCCGGTAATCTATATAACCATGAGCTTGGTTATACGCACGATTCTGCGCCGTTCTTGGAGTCTGGGCCAATTTCAATCGGCTCTGGTGACAACATCATGCGGGTGAACGAAATAATCCCTGATGAAGGCACGCAGGGCGAGGCTAGTTTGACGTTTAAAACGCGCTTTTATCCCAACGGCTCTGAAACAGAGCATGGACCGTTTACGCTTCAGAATCCAACGGGTGCAAGATTTCAAGGGCGCCAGGTGCGTATGCGCATCAACGGCAGTGAGCTCAATAATTGGCGCGCCGGTAAGATGCGGCTAAACGTCGTCGAGGGCGGCAGGCGTTGAGTTTACAATTACCGCAGCCTGTTGGTGATAATTGGAAAACCTGGGGTAAAAGGCTTGTTAATAGCCTGCTCGTTGCGCAGTCACAGCTTAAATATTATCTGACGGGCGACTCTGCGGCGGTTGAGGGCATCATTCTTTATGATCGCTCAGGCTACCCCGTAATTTCTAAAAACAATGCTTATCGACAGATATTAATGCAGGGCGGTTGCGGTTATTTTGTAGCGACGGCAACGCAGACGGCTTCACAGGCCAACACGGCAACAGCAATAACTTTAAGCAGTGCAACTGCTGCGGATGGACTGGCGATTAATGGTTCGGACGCAACAAAGATTGATGTCACTGAGGCGGGCGTATTGAAAATCGATGTAACTGCGCAGGCAGCGTCATCATCAAGCTATGTCGTGTATTTGTGGATAGACGTTAACGGCACCAATGGCTACGCCGTTAAGAAGGCGGTGAATGGCAACGATATTATTAACCATTTAGCGTTGGTGACTGTTGCTGCCGGTAATTATTTAAAAGTAATGTATGCCGTGTCTAATACGGGGCTCACTTTGCCAAACACAGCAGCGTCATCACCTATCCCTGCGATCCCAGCGGTCCAGGTCGCAATCAGTCGCATCAAGCAATAATGTCACTCAGCGATGAGCTCAATCGGTGTAAGCCGTGGATTGTTGCCGCCTTGGAATATAGCGGCGGCACGCATTTATACGAGGACATTGTTGCGGGAATAGTAGCAGGAAGTTTGCAATTTTGGCCTGCAGCGAATGGTTGTGCTGTCACAGAGATATTGGTTTTCCCGCGCAAGAAAGTGTTTCACATTTTTTTGGCTGGGGGAGAAAAAAATCAAATCGTTGATATGGATGAGTCGGCGGTTCAGTTTGCAAAAATGCAGGGCTGCACATCGATGACTGTTGCGGGGCGACGAGGCTGGGCAAGGGTTTTAAAACAAAAAGGGTGGGCTGAACAGTTCACTACACTAGCAAAGGAAATTTGATATGAGCAGCGGCGGCAAAGGCGGTAGTCAAACTACGGTTCAAGAAATCCCAGAGTGGATCAAACAGCCGAACATACGCAATATAGCGCGTGCAGAAGATGTCCAGCAGATTGGCTATATGCCATATTACGGGCCAGATGTTGCTGGCTTTACGCAGCCACAGCAGCAGGCGATGCAGGCCAATCTAGACGCTGGTGCAGCGTTTGGGCTAATTGATCCTGGCATGAGCGCAATGGACGGTATGCCCCAGGCTCAAGATTTTGGCGGTATGAGCGGTTATTCATCTGCGCCGTTATTTGAAATGGCGGTGTCTGAGATGCAGCGCAAAGCGCCAGGTTACGCTAATGAATACAGTGATCTATTTAAATCGAATACAGGTCCAGATCTTTCAAATGATTCATTTATTCCAATTAACTACAACGGGTATGGCGGCGGGTTCGAAATGCCAAATTACAATCAAAGTCAAAACAACCCTGTAGGCATTGGACCGACGCCAACGTATTTGGATCAAGCAATGTCGCCAGACACGACACAGTTTTATGCTGATCAGCAAGCGGCTGCAGATGCTGCAGCAATTGCACAACAACAAGAAGCAGCGGCGCAGGCTGAAAAAGATGCATTTATAAAACAGCAGGAAATGGATGAAATTAACAGATTGTTTCCAAACGGCTTTAATTTTAGAGGAATCATGTAATGGCTAACGGCGGCGCAATTATACCTAGTGGCCTTAATCAGGGCGTCAAGCAGCAAGTCCTTAAAGCTGAAAACAACTCGTATTCCAATCGAGCACAACCAAACATGGCCCAGCCCAATAATCCGGCACCGAACGTGGGTCAAAACACGGCACAACCCAACAACTCGTATTACAATCGATCTCGACAAAACACGCCGCAGCCCAGATATCCGGGGTTCCCAGCGCCAAACATGGGACAAAATACGGCACAACCCAACAGTCCGGCGCCAAACATGGGACAACTTAGTGGGTTTGATCCAAATTGGATGAATGCCGCTAGTGGGCAGGGTGAAATGCAAAATTACCGAGATCTAACCCTTAATGGAGTGCAGCGAATGCAACGTAACACTCCAGACCCAGGGGTTGCTGGAGTGCAAGTCGGCATAGGTAATCCACCAGGAATTGGTCTGGCTCCCGGAAATTCTAATCAAAGCCCGGCGCAAGAAGCTGCTAGGGGGATTTTAGATCAGGCGGTGGGAAATGCTCCTGTTGATTTGGCAAATGATTTTAACGGCGATGGTCGAGTAACATCGGCTGATGCGCTTGCAAAATTAAAGGCAGATACGGCAGCCGCTGCGGCGCCAACGCAGCCGCCACCAACGCAAATAGGTGATCCCCCGCAACAACCTCCACAAACAACACCACCTAGTTCCGGTGCAACTGAGCAAATGCTTTGGGGGCCGTTCATGCCGCCCGGTGAGCAGCTTCTTACTGATCTTGGGGCGCAACCCTTGCCTGTTTACCCGTCAGAGAATTCGATGACACCAAATCCTGTCGAGTCTACGGATGCGGCTACTGGTCAAAACAATCAAAACGCGACAGCAAGAGCGCCAAACATTAACCAGACAGCGGCAACCGGCATTAATAACGCAATTGCGGGTGCAACTAAGGAAATGGGTTATCGACCGATGGCTATTGATCCATCTGGTTACAATGCTCGCGGCGCCTTTGGTCAAGGCTACAATGCTGCTGGCACATCTGGTGAGGGTTATAGTGCGTCTGGAGCTACAGGCCGTGGTTATCAGGCCGCTGGCTCCGAGGGCCAAGGCTATAACGCTGCGCAGGCAGGCAGTCAGGGATTTAACGCAGCGGGTGTCGATTCGCAAGGCTATAATTCTACTAATGCGGCATCGCAAGGTTATAACTCACAAGACACAGGCTCCGTAAACTATAACGCTGCGCAGGCAGGCTCCCAAGGATATGGCGCGCAAAATACTAACTCAACGGGATACGGCGCAGAACGTCTCAGCGGTTCGCCAACTGTCGCTGCGCAGAATGTACAAGCCGGTCAGATTGCAAATAAAGACCTCGCGGCATACATGAATCCATACGAGGATCAAGTAGTTCAAAGCAGTCTGTCCGACCTCAATCGAGCGCGTCAGATGCAACAAGCTCAGGCGGGTGCTCAAGCCGGTGCTGCGGGTGCGTTTGGTGGTTCTCGCCAAGCATTGTTGGAGGCTGAAAACAACCGCAATTATTTAGAGCAGGCATCGAGGACAGCGTCAGGTCTGCGTCAAGCTGGGTTTCAAAACGCGCAGAATTTAGGGCTGTCGGATATTCAGACGATGATGCAGGCTAACGCAGCGAATCAGGGCGCAAACCTGCAGGCTGACACATTGACAGCAAATCTTGCGCAACAAGCTGGACTGGCTAACCAATCTGCGACTAACAGTGCAGGGCAGTTTAGCGCCCAAGCTGCAAATCAAGCAGCAATGGCCAATCAAGCCGCGCAGAACCAAGCATCACAATTTGGCGCTGCGTCTGCAAACCAAGCGCAATTGGCAAATCAAAATGCTTTAAATCAGGCAGGTCAATTTGGCGCATCTGCACAAAATTCGGCACTGATGGCAAATCAAGCCGCTGCAAACAGAGCGTCTGAATTCGGCGCAAGTGCGGCCAATCAGGTTGATCTCGTAAATGCAGCGGCGTCTAATCGTGCGTCAGAGTTTGGCGCCAGCGCATCTAACCAAGCAGCACAACAAGCAGCACAGCAGCAGCAACAAGCTGCGATGTTTCAATCGCAAGCGGCAAACCAAGCGAATTTGGCCAATCAAAATGCTTTAAATCAAGCTGCCCAATTTGGTGCGCAGGCGCAAAATACTTCAGGACTTGCTAATCAATCGGCATTAAACCAAGCCGGACAGTTTGGGGCGCAGGCATTAAATACAGCAGATTTAGCGAATCAAAATGCACTAAATCAAGCAGGTCAATTTGGTGCATCTGCAAGGAACACGGCAGGGCTTGCCAATCAGGCGGCGCTGAACCAGGCAGGGCAGTTCGGGGCGTCTGCAAGGAACACGGCTAATTTGTCAAACCAAAACGCTACAAATAACGCACGGCAATTTAACGCAAATCAAGTGATGAACGCCCAAATGGCGAATCAAAATGCTGCGCTACAGGCGAGCCAGCAGCGGCTGTCGGCAGGCAATCAGCTTGGCAACTTATCAAACCTCGGTTTCGGAATGGGCCAGACTGTTAATCAAAATCTTGCGCAAGATGGCGCCATGAAGCAGGGAATAAATCAGTTACTGATCGATGCTATCAAACAACAATACGCTGGTTACACGGGCTCGCCACAGCAATCGCTTGGTCTGTTGTCTCAGGCCCTTGGTGTTGCACCTGTGCCGACAACAGAAACGAGTAGCAAGACTCCAGGGCTATTTGATTATTTGACCCTCGGGGCTTCAATGTCCGATATGCGCTTAAAGACCAATATCGAGCAAGTCGGCAATTTGCCCAATGGGTTGGGCATCTACACCTGGGATTGGACTGATGACGCTATTAACGATGGGGTAGCAGGTGACATGACAATTGGTGTGCTTGCGCAAGAGGCGCAGGTGGTAGCACCCGATGCTGTAGTCACAACGCCGTCTGGTTACTTTGCTGTTGACTATGCCAAACTTTTAAAAGGGTTTTGATATGTACGATCCAAACAAAGATAGAGAAGAGATGATGCGCAAGATTGTCGCCGCGCAAATGGTTGCGCCTGAAATGGTGGCGCCGCAAATAGAGGCGCCAAAAGCGCCTGAGATGGACATTGGTGCCATTGTGCCACCACCAGCTACATTTAATGAGTCGCCTGTCATTGACCAAATTTTAGCAAACATGGCGCAAAATTATGCAGGTCCAGATCCAATTACTCCTATTCGCATGGGGCCAGTGCAACGCGGCGGCGGGATGATGCCATTAACTGCGCCACCAATGGCGGCGTATGGCCAGGGGATGATGGGCGTCACGCAAGACGAGGAAAAAGACGGATTGCTTAATCGGCTACTAGCGAAATTTAAATCGCAAGGTGAGGCATCAGCATGACACCAGAACAGCTTGAAATGTTGCGCAGGTCGCAAACAACAATGCCGATGCCTGACGCACAGCAAATGGCACCTCAGATGGCACCTCAGATGGCACCTCAGATGGCTCCACAGCAGGCAGAGCCGCCGGGTCTTTTGTCGCGCCTGGGGACAGGGATTAATAACTTTCGCAACGACCCGGAAAAAATGGCTCGGCTGACGATGGGCCTTAATTCAATGCGATTAAACCCTAGCCAAGGGATTGCAAACGCAGCGGCTCAGACGATTCAAAGTGCGCAAGAGGAGCGACGAATAGATAATCGCGCTAACGCAACTATCAAAGCACTGCAGGCGCAAGCCGCATCAGACCCTCTCGCAAAGGTCGCTTTAGAGGCAATTCAAGCAAATCCAAGTGCCTATTTAGAAATATTTAATGCTTATGCAAAAGAAAAAATAAAAAGGCGAGATACAGTTACACAAATGTCTGGTACTCGTCTTAATGCTATGCCTGGCGGTGGTACTTACGATCCGAAAGCAATGTATAACGTAACCAATGGCGCTGATGGGCAAAAAGTAAGCAAGATTGGTGGCGGTGGCACAACGGTAATAAACAGCGGTCCACCTACATTACCACCAGGATTAAAGAAACTTGATGAAGCATACGCAACAGATCATTTAGCTTGGACCAGAGGTGGCGGCGCTGACATGGCGGCTAACGTGGCGCAAGTTAACACTGTTCTGCAAAAGCTGGAGGCGGGTGAGCAGTTGACCGGCCCAATGATCGGGGCAGTTAATAATGTCGGCTTGTTGGGGCTGGTCAACCCCGAAGCCGAAAACGCTAAAGAAATGATTCAAGAAGTTGTTCAGAGAAATCTGAGAGTTATTTTGGGGGCGCAATTCGCGCAAAAGGAAGGTGAACAATTAATTTCCAGAGCCTATAACCCAACATTGCCTGCTGCCGCTAACGCAAGGCGATTAAGAAAACTCTATCAACAGATGGAAGTGTCGCGGCAACAGCGTGACGCAATGGCTATGTATTTTAATGAAAAATATACCTTACGAGGTTACACGGGACCGCAACCTAAAATTGGCGACTTTTATACGGCGCTGTCTAAGTTTGACGTAGGGCAAGAGGTAAATGGTTACGAGTACATGGGCGGCGATAGCAATGTTGAAAGCAACTGGAAAAAAGTGAAATAAAATGGAAGATCAGAAGCCGTGGACCATAGAAAATCAAATGGCACAAGATGTAAAGCCGTGGACTATTGAGGACGCTAATGTTGACAATCAGCCGGTTGAGAGCCAGTTAGGCAGATCGTTTATGCAGGGCTTAACCGATTATTCTGCCGATGAAGCGGAGGCATTTGTTTTAAGTAATTTGCCCGATCAAATCACTGGCAACCCCCAAACCTATCAGCAGGCAAGGGACAAAATCAGAAATGATTTAGCGGTATACAAGCAGGCAAATGGCGGCAAAGCATTTGGCATGGAAATGCTCGGAGCAGTGACTCAGGGCGTTATAACTGCGCTTGCAACAAAAAATCCGCGATCGCTTATTGATTCACCAATGAAAGCTCTGTCTCAGAACGCAATACTGCGTAATGCGCAGCAAGGCGCCAGGGCTGGTGTCGGAGAGTCGGAAGCGGATTTAATGGAGGGTGATGTTGCAGGGTTAGCGGCAGATACCGTAAAAGGCGCAGGTTACGGTGCAGCTATTGGCACACCGCTAGAAAAGGGTCTTGGCGCCATTGGCGATAGCGTTTCGCGCTACGGTGGCGAATTTTTAGAGAACTTTACTCGACAGGGTAAAGCCGTAAACAAACTAGCCGAGCAATTAAGTATCTCACAAAACGCTGCCAACATTATTTTTAAAATGGTTGCAAAGGGCATGAACCTTCAGTCAATGGTTGCCAATTTACGCAAGGCTGGTAATGACGGAATGATTATTGATGCTGATAAGGCAATTGCACAGTTAGGTGACGCTATTCAAGCGTCAGGCACACCAAATGCTGGAAAAATAATTACCGACGCAGCGCAAACAAGGGCAGTTAATCAAGCCGAGCAATTACGCCCAACAATGGACGCTACCTTGGGGCAGCCCCCAGAGGGTATGCAGACAGCAGTTGATGCTGTTGCATCGCGCACAGCCGGTAAACGAGAGGCGGCTTATGAATTAGCTTATTCACGGCCAATAGATTATGCATCAAGTGCTGGACTGTCAATTGAGCAGATATTTGATGACTTATCCAAAAATGCGCCGCGTGAGTTCAAAGCTGCAATTCAAAGCGCTAATTTAAATATGGCTGCTGATGGTAAAAAAAATATGCAATTGATGGCTGAAGAGTTAGCCGATGGGACGTTTCAAATAAAACAAATGCCTAATATGATCCAACTTGACTACATAAAACAAGCTTTACAGGCGACGTATGATCGAACTGGTGATATAGGTTACAAGAAATTCTCAGAGCAACTGAGAGATGCCGGTGTTGAAGCTGTACCGGAATATGGCGCTGCGTTGAAGTTAGGCCAAGAAAAAATAATTGAAACTGAAGTTATGCAAATGGGCGGTAAGTTTTTGCAAGACAATGTAAAGTTGGATGCGCTTAAAAATTCAGTAAACAATGCCTCCGAAGTGGAGATGGATGCTATTAAGTTAGGCGCCCGAAACCAGATCGAAGAGATACTTGATCAAACGCGCAAAAACATTGGCACTGTTGGCGATGATAAATCGGGCGCAACAGCAGAAGAGTCGCGCAAGTTACTTCGCATTTTATCGTCAAATGCAAGTCGTAAAAAATTAGCATTAATTTTAGGTGATAGCGAGGCGCAAGTATTGTTTAACAAGTTAGATCAAGTTGATGCAGGTTTACAGCTATTAAATAGTGTTGGAGGAAACTCTGCTACCGCTATCCGCACTCAGCTAAATGACACCCTTAACGATATTTTAGAGCCTGGGATTGTAGGCTCTGCAGCGCGAGGAGATATACCCCAACTACCAAGAAAGCTAGTGCAGATGGTTACCCAGCAAACCCCAGAGGCATTGGCAGAACAAAAAGATGAAATTCTTTCTGAGGTTGCCACCGTGTTAACTCAAGCGCGGGGCAGAGAGGCTGAAGCTGCGTTAAAACTACTCGATCAGGCGCGCCAAGGAGCGACATTGTCTAAACCTCAAGCCGCTTTTATTAGCAAAACATACAAGGCAATCAAGTCAGGTGCGGCAGGCATACCCAGCGGGATAAATCAGGGTGTCAAACAACAGGCAATTGAATCAGACCCTGTTTCAAACCTCTACAACTGAACGCCCAAAAACTACATCACTTAACCGCCTACGGGCGGTTTTTTTATGCTTGGAGCAAACATGGAACTTAAAAAACTCGATGACGATGACATCAAAAACATTGCCGCTGACGCAGTCGATAATGCCGAAGATTTCATCAATTCTGAGATTGTCGATGACCGGCTAAAGGCGCAGCGATATTACGATGGCGGTGTCGATATTGGCGAGGAAGATGGCAGGTCAAGAATTGTGAGCACAAAAATTCGGGACAAGATCCGCGCAATAAAACCAAGCCTTATGCGCGTGTTTTTGTCTACTGACAAGCCCGTTGAGTTTGCGCCTATGGGCTCCGATGACGCGCAATTTGCAGAGCAGGCAACCAAATACGTGAATTACAAATTCAATCAGTTGGGCGGCTACCGGGTGCTGTCTGATGCGTTTCAAGATTCGCTGCTTAAAAAGTGCGGCATCATCAAATGCTATTGGGATGTTGAGAAAAAAAGCGAAGTATTTGATCACCAAGATTTGCCTGACCCTGAATTTTCAATGATTGTAAATGACCCGCGAGTGCAAGTTATTGAGCACACCGAAACGATAGAAATGGAAATTGATCAGCAAGGCATGGAGGTACAACGGTCCAGTCACAATGTAAAAGTTTCCGTTGCGGATGAGTACGGTGATCTTGTTATCGAGTGCGTGCCACCGGAAGAGTTTTTTGTGTCGAGCGAGGCGACTAGCTTAGAAGATAGCTATGCGGTTGTTCACAAGCGCGAGGTCCGCGTTGCCGACCTAGTTGCCATGGGATATGACTTTGAGCGGGTCAGCGAGCTCACAGGTCACGATACAGATAACTTTCAGGACGAAGAGAGGTTTGAGCGCCAAAATTTCAGTTTAGACGATGACGAGCAACCGCTAGATCCGTCGATGCGGAAAGTTATCGTCAGCGAGGTCTACATGAAGCTAGACGTGGACGGCACGGGCAGTCCCTCGCTGCACAAAATACTGCTGGGCGGCGGCTCAGATGAGCTACTAGATTATGAGCCCTGGGGTCATCTGCCCTTTGCTTTATTTGAGCACGATCCGCAGCCACATACTGTTTTTGGTCATTCACTAGCTGACATTCTTTTTTCGGAGCAAGACGCTTCAACCGCAATGCTGCGCGGTGTTTTAGACAATGTCGCGCTGACTAACAACCCGCGCACGGAGATCGTGGATGGCATGGTCAACAACGATGATCTGCTTAACAATGAGATTGGCGGCATTGTTAGAACCAAGCAACCAGGCTCCATAACGGCCCTTACAGTGCCTTTCGTTGCCGGGCAGACGCTTGGCGCAGTTGAGTATTTTGACGCGCAGATCGATCAAAAAACGGGTGTATCGGCGGCGTCATCAGGACTTGACACAAATGCGCTAAACAACACCACCGCAACGGCTGTCAATGCTGTTGTGCAGGGCTCTGCGTCCCAAATCGAAGTGATGGCGCGCAATCTAGCTGAGGGCGGGGTCACCTCTTTATTCAAGTTGATGTTAAAGCTCACTGTAGAGAATTGCGACAAAATTGAAATGCAGGCAATTGCTGGCGGGGATTATATGCAAGTCGATCCGCGTTATTGGAATAAGGCAATGGATGTCACTGTGAACGTCGGACTTGGAACCGGCAGAGAGGGTGAGCGCTATGGCGCACTGCAGCAAGCTCTGGATATGCAAGTGCAGATATTTACAAATTATGGTGCAAATAATGGCCTGGTCGGCATGACGGAGATCAGGAATACGCTTGCAGATATGCTTGCGCTGGGCGGTTTGAGAAACATCAACCGCTACTTCAAGCCAATGGATGCAGAGCAAGAAATGATGCTGATGCAACAAGCTCAGGGCGGGGAAGAACAGCCGATGGACCAGGCAACTGCCTATTTACAGGCAGAGCAAATTAAAGCGCAGGCCAAATCGCAAACTGACATGGCGCGGTTGCAGATTGATGCTCAGAAAGCTATCGCGCAAGACGATCGACAACGCGATCAAATGGACCAGGATCTGCTTGTCAAGGCCGCTGAACTGCTTGGTAAGTATCAGACGAATGTTGACGTTGCAGGCATTAAACAAGCGCAGGCGGCCCCACGATATCCGCAGCAGGCGCCAGTGCAAGCTGTAACCGGCGGTAGATTTTGAATTCAAAAGAAAAGGCTCAACGATACGCGCAGCTTGCGGCTGATGATGTATTTAACGAGCTTTTAACAGATGTTAGAAATGACGCCATTGGCGTCTTTCTCTCGCAGTCCCGTGACGACGGGGCGATCACTCGCGCACGCAATTTGATTGATGCGCTTAACTCAATCGAGCAAAAGATCAACTCCGCGAAATTGGACGATCTTGTCGATGACAAAAAGAGGAAATCAGCACCGTGGAAACGACTGAAAACGTGATGGACGGCAGCATCGAATCTGCCGTGGAAGCAATCCTGCAAACCGATGAGGTGGATGAAAAAGAAGAGGCCATTGAGGCTGATTCTGAAACCGAAGAATCTGTCGAAGCTGAGGCTGAGTCGGAGGAGGAACAGGAAGAAGACGACGACGAAATTGACGATAGCGATGGCGAAGACGATGCCGTTCAAGAGGAGCAGTCATTCACTGTTAAAATAAACGGTGAGGAAAAGGCTGTATCCCTCAAAGAGCTCAAGCAAGGGTATTCGGGTCAGCAGTTCGTGCAAAAAGGGATGCAAGAAAACGCTCAGGCGCGCAAGCAGACCGAGCAAGTTTACAACGCCCTTTTAGAATCTCGTCAGCAAGTAACTAATTTATATCAGCATCTGCAAAATGGTAATGTAGCTCGGCAACCGGTCAAGCCAGACATTGCGCTGTTAGACACCGATCCCATCGGATACGTCGAGCAGAACGCACGTTATGAGCAAGATATGGGTGCCTATCAAGCTGAAATGCAACAAATTCAACAGGTCCAAAATGACCAAATCCATGCTCAAAATTTAGCACTCGAAGCGCATCGAAATCAGGAAATGACGCGTCTACTCGAAATCATGCCCGACCTCAAAGATCCAACCAAAGGCCGCGCATTAAAAGAGCAGATGTTAGTCGCTGGTAATGACTATGGTTACTCGCCTGATGAAATATCTGCGATCGTAGACCATCGCGCAATTCGCGTGCTTGACGATGCTCGTAAGTATCGAGAGATCATGGCAGGGAAGTCAAAAGCCGTTGAAAAAGCATCTCAGAAACAGAGAACAAAACCCATAAAAGCAGGCAGTAAAAAAATTAGTTCCTCGCAGAAAGAGCTTCGCAACAAACAGCAAAAACTCCGAAACTCTGGCTCAATCGATGACGCGGTTGCGTTAATTCTTGAGCAATAACTTGAGGTAATTGAAATGGCACAGCCAAGTAATACTTTCGATAGCTACGATGGTGCTAATTCCATCCGTGAAGACCTTTCCGGGGTCATTGAAAATATAAGCCCCAGTGAAACGCCGTTCTACTCAGCGTGTAAGAAAACCAAAGCAACTGCAACTTTGCATGAATTTCAGACGGATGCTCTTAGAGCAGCCGGAGCAAATGCTCATATTGAAGGCGATGCAACAACAGCAGAAGCACGTACTGCCACAACTCGGTTGGGAAATCGAACGCAAATTTTCAAGAACGCGGTCGTTATACCCGACACTGATTCTGGGCTTACCAAGGCAGGCAAAACTTCTGAAATGGCCTACCAGGTTCTGAAGGTCGCAAAAGAGCAAAAATTGGACATAGAATTAGCGCTTCATGCTAATAATGCTTCAGTGGCGGGTAATGCAACAACTGCCCGAGAGCTCGCCGGTGCTCCATGTTGGATGACGACTAACGATAGTTTTTTGACCAACAGCAGCGGTGCGGCGCCTAACGGAACGGGCGGTGCGAGAACCGATAACGGTTCGACCCGTGCGTTTACTCA
>PDMW01031404.1_pt1 | contig 13834 bp, 19 predicted proteins | sample 1515511 | NCBI WGS metagenome assembly PDMW01 (sample SAMN07343023, study PRJNA328102) | Marine metagenome, whole genome shotgun sequencing project. | biome: marine; feature: bay; material: water; isolation source: viruses from water sample < 0.22 micron filtered, nuclease treated, low... ... | reverse complement strand
TTTTGTTTTTGTTTTTGTTGTTTTGTTATACTACAAATATATAATAATTTTTTAATACAATACAAATAAATTGATATTTTTTTTTAGAATTATTTTTGTAGCACTATCTTGATAACCAAATTAACAGATATATCATACTTTACAGATAGGTTATAATAAATGTCTTTCATCATGTTTAAAGGGTTCTTTCTCATAATATGATAATCATTCATAACTGCTAAATTCCTAACAGCTTTCTGATTAATTAACCCTGTGCTTAATAATAACTCTGTTGCCTGTTTAATGTCACTAGCTTTATTAACAACACTAAATAATGTATCATTTAATACATTTGCCAGTTCTCTAGCCTCTGCTTCCAAAAGTTTATTATTCTCCTTTTGCACCTGCCACATGAAATCTTAAAGTTTGGTTCAACATTCTCTTTAAATAATTCTGTTAAGTATTCTATGCTTTTAGAACATGGAAACATTTTACCATGAGTTTTAATAATAGCCTCTTTAATATCTAACCTTTGTAAGTTATCTAAATTTTCTAGGTTTTTATTAACGTCAAAATCTACCATTTTCCTTTTGGGCATTGTTCATCTTGCCATATTGTTTTATCTATTAAAGCACATTTACAAATACCACATTGAGGTACTCCTTTTTTTTTAATAAATAGAAATTTAAAGTTATCTTTTTTATGTGGGCATTTGTTACAAATATCAAGCCTATCTAGTTTCTTTTCATAACTCGCTAAATCACTACTAATGTTTTTTGCTTTACCAAATAATGCAGTTAACCACATACTCTAAATATAATAATTTTATCCAAATGTAGCCTCTGACTGGATGTTATTGACTCTTGCAGCTTGGCTAATAGTATCTGTTGCATTATTTACAACTTGAATAGCTCCTACTGAGTTAGCGACTGCTTTACTTATTTTGTTTTCTAAATCAACCATATCTAAACTACCACCACTAGCAAAACCACCATTAGCAAAACCAAAATTACTAAATGGTTGAGGTCTATTTGTTCTCATAGATTCTAAAGCACCTACTAAACTACTACCTCTTTGTGATTCTAATACATTTTTAGGTACTACATACTCTCCTTCGTGAACAACTCCAGCAGGCTTAAAACCACTACTATCAGGAGAGCCATAACCATCACCCGTATAACCACCATCAGCAAACTTTTGAGATGCTACTATACCTGCCTGAACTGCGCTCCTAGCTGTTGCTACACCTGCTAATGCTAAATTTTGTGCTGCTCCAGCCGCTCCAAAAGTAAAAGCGTTTAAAGGGTTGCCTGCTGAGTTAGCTGCTATACTTGCTATCTCTGTTGCAAGTGATATAGCAATTTGAGCAAGTTCTAATCTTTTTTGCCTTTGAAATGACTTTCTTTCTATTGCCTCTCTTTGTTTCTCAAATTCTTCTTGTGATATTAAACCCTGTTGTAATTGAGCATCTAAGCTCGCTAACTCTAAAGTTTTTTCTCTTTCAGCTTTTCTACCAGCGACATCTACTAAAGCATTTGCAGTTTGTTCTGCTAGTGCTATTTTTTGTCTATCTAACTCACCTTTAAATGCAATCTCATCATCTAGTTCTTTTTGACTTCTAGCTACTAAATTCTCTGCATCTATTGTAGCTTGCTCATCTTTTAATTGCTGTGCTTTCTCTTCATTCTCAAAAAGAGTATTATACATATCATCTAAAGCATTAGTAGACTTTTGTATTTGCTCTTCAAAAGAATCATCAAAAAAATCATCATCAACCTCAGCTATCTCATCTAAAGCAAACTTGACATTATCAACCGCTTTAGCTTGGCTGTTTAAAGATGTTGTGGTTTTTTTACTAGCATCGCTTGATTTTTCTTGACCTTTGCCAAACCTCTCCTCTAGTTTTTTAGCTCTTTTTGTTATGTCATCTAGTATATCTTGCTCATCTTTTAAGTCATCGTTTAATCTTCTGGTTGTTCTTGATAACTTCAATAACTCTGCAACCTCTTCACTTCTAAAACTAGCCTGATTAACCTCTGCTAGTAATTTAGCTTGCTCTTGAAATGATAGGTTAGTTTGCTCTAAAATGGCTAATTGAGCTCTTCTTGTTTTGGTAACATCGGTATCTTTACCCCTTTCATTGGCTAACTCAATACTTGTTAATGCTTTTAATCTTATTTGACTTAATAACTCTTCTGCTTTTATCTGGTCTTTAACCCTATCACGTTCTATATCAGCAACCTCGGCAGCTTGTTCCGCTAACTCCTCTTGCTCACGTTTTAAAATTATATTTTTAATTAGCTCTTGATTATTCTGTTTTAAACTTTCAGCTAGTTGTTCGTTGCTGATTGTTTGTAAATCCATTCCTTTTGTGATTTCAGGATTTAAAACATTTAATTCATTAAGTAACTCTAGCCTATCCTCATCACCCTCTTTTAATTTAAGAATCCTATTAGCTAAGGCATTAACTTGTACTCCTTGCTGTTGCATAGCATCGCTTTCCGCATGGATGTTTTTAGTTAAATCTGAAATAGTAGATATAAAATCAGTAGCGCCCTCAACAACACCTCTAAATAAATCATTAGCATTCTCTCCTAAGTTTAATACTAATCCTTCCCAAGCAGAGTTAAATCTTTTAATATCACCCTCTAAAGTATCGCCCACTATCCTAGCCATGGCTTCAGCTGCACCCCTTGAAGCTTTCAATGACTTTGTAAATTCATCTGTTTTAGTTGTTGAGTTAGCAAGTGCAATAGCAACCGCTGCACCCCTCTTACCAAACAAATCTAACGCAGTACTTGTAGGGTCTGCGCTCTTTTTAATCATATCAAAAGCCTCTGCGGTTGATATACCAGCTTTTTGAGTATCTAATAATATATTTCTTAGAGCTGTGCCTGATGTACTAGCATCAAAACCAGCATCAACTAAAACACCTAAACTAGCCGTAGTTTCTTCAATACTCATGCCTACTGTCGCAGCGACAGGAGCAACAGCACTCATAGCGGTTTCAAACTTACTTAAGTCTAATGCAGAGCTAGTAAAAGACTTAGCCATTATATCAACTATCTTCTGAGTATCTTTAGCTTGTAAACCAAACCCGTTAATAGTTGCAGCCGCTACTTTTGCAGACTGTGCCAAATCTGAACCAGTAGCAGTAGCAAGTTCTAATGTCGCTTCTGAAGCGTCTAATATTTGCTCAGTACTAAAGCCTAGTTTAGCATACTCTTCTTGTAGCTTACCAACTTCTGAAGCTGTAAATTGAGTAGTAGCTCCTAATTCTTTAGCAGACTTTTCTAGCCTTGCGAACTCTTCACCCGTTGCACCTGTGATGGCTTCAACTCTTGCCATCTGTTGCTCAAAATCTTTCATTATTTTAGTAGCATTACTAAATAATTGACCTATTTTTTGTATTGCAAACATACCGGCAAAACCAGCAACAATACTAGTACCCATTTTTCTAAATGATTTACCTAATCTAGTGGTAAAACCATCAATACCTAGCATCTCTTGCCTAGTAACTAATAACTCTCTTCTATGGGCTTTTAAACCTGTATTTACTTTTGCTATTGATGCTCCATATTGCTTAGTGTTTATAGTGCCATCTTTTAACTGCTTATTAAGTTTAGTTCTTTGAATTGTTAATTTTTTAACCTCAGTTTCTAAACCTGCTAACTTCTTTTTCTGTACCTCAGTACCTTTTAATTCAACCTTAAAAGCAATCGTTTTATCTGCCATATCTTATTATTTAAAAACTGGTTGTAGTAATCCAGTTACAGGATTCTCAATATAAACCTCTATTAATGTACTACCACTTTCAACATAAATAGGTTGTAAAATTGGAGGAGTCAAACCATCATCAGTATTAGAGTCATTATTACCTTCTTGGCTATTATCAATAGATACACTTCCTAAATCCTCAAATTTAAATAAACTTACTTTTGTTAATTTACTATTTAATGGGTTGTAATCAATAATTTTTTCTACTAAATAATATCCTTTAACACTAGAATCACCATCTAAATAAATTAACTCTCTAAAATCTAAATTTTGTATGTCAGTAGGTGACAAATCAAAATAGGCTATAATTCTACCACCTTCCTGAATGTTTTTAAACATCTTAGAGTAATATCTATCAAACAAGCCTATATCTATTGTTGTACCATCCTTTTTTAAGCTGTTAGCAAAGTTTAAATTAATCTGAGGTTCAATATTATAATAGGTTTCAAAGATTCCATAAGGGATAGTAGTAGAACTAGTGCTAAATTTACTTATAGCCCTTTCATAAGTATCTGAGCTAAGTTGTCCACCATTTTTAAAAAAGAATATTCTAGGGTTATAATCTATTATTCTAGTATCTGGAGTATCGGGACTACTTTTAAACTCATTCCATATCTTTAAAGTGGTAAATGCTTCACGTGTTGTTGGTGTAACTTCCTCATCTTTATGACCATAAGTAGCAGAAAAGAAATCTAATTTAATATTAGTTGTACCCTCATTAAATCTATCAGGTAATTTGTGATTATACTCACCATATTCTCTCCTATTTAAGTCTTTCCACTCCTTTAAATATCCATCCTTGCTAGGCTTTTTGTATGAGAAATTAACAGTTCTTTTATAACTACTAACATAATCAACTTCATAACCATTACTAAGGTCTAATTTACTTGACCAATCTAAAGCGGTTGATTGTGAATTAAAAAATACATCTCTAGGTTCAAAATATACCTTTTTTGTCTTTACGTCAGTCCAATAATAAATATTAAACATTCTAGTAAAGTCATTCAGTATATCTAAAAACTTTACGCTATCAGGTATCATGCTACTAATAGAGAAAGTATCATTTTTTTTAATCTCTGCGGTTAACTGAATTTCAAATCGTGTATTACTAGCAAAAGAAACTAGATTACTACTCTCATCATCAGGATTAACATAAAAGCTTAACTCATCATTTTGCACTAGCGTAACTTGAAAAGTGTTCTCTTCATCACCTGCATTAATTATAATCTCATTAGCAACCACATCACCCGTTCCAATAGATGTTGTGCTACTTCCGTTTTTAACTAGCCTTAATTGACCAGCATCACCCGTAGTTAAATTAAAATCATTTAATAAAACTGTTATTAGATAAGTTCCCGTAGTTGGTATTGTATAGATTCCCGTTGTAGGATTGTAATAATTATTCTCATCCTCATTAGGTGGGGTTGTATCATTATTAAAAATGATTCTTTTAGTTGTGTTAGGGTCTACATTTACAACTGTTGGAGTAGTCATAGATGCCCTTACTTTACTATTATCAATAGCAATCTTACTTTGTTGAAATTTTAAATTTAAATCACAAACTAAAGTATCTACCTCATCAATAAAACTACTTTCTATTTTATATCCTATTGAGCTAAAACATTTTGTAATAATTGATTTTAAATAAATACATGGAATGAAATCCTCAACTGAAGCACTATCTGTTAATTGATTGCCACCTCTGCTAATGTAAGGATAGGCTATATCTGTACTAGATACAGTTAATGCATTTAAGTTGTTTATTGTTGACTCTCTATATTGCTCTGTGTTATTTGTCCACGTTATAGTGTTAACATTTAATTCAGCAGCATCTTTAACCCAATCAATATTATCACCATAAAAAACCAACTCGAAATAACCACCTTTGAAATCGTTAAAAGCTTTTACAACCTGTACGAATCCATGTTCAATAGGATTGTTATTTACAAATATTATACAAGGCTTTCTATTCAGGCAATCTCTAAAGTCTTTCCTAGAGTTTATGTTATCTAAATTAGATAATAGATTAGTATTGTTTTTAGAGTTTGGTACTTTAAACATTTTAGTAAATGTACCTCTGCGCTCTTTCAGGTTATCAAGGTTAACAATACCCTTATTAATTGCTAAGGGAAAATCGTTAAAATTAGTTAAATCTAAATCACCTTCAACATTATTAGCAGTATCTATGATTCTTATTATTACCTCATTCATCCTTTTAATCCTTTTGTTTGATTTGCTAAGCTATAATTTAAAACAAATTGTATAGGCATATCTCTCTCATCAGTTTTGAAAAATGTTCCATCTTCTATGATAATCGGATAATAAGAGCCGTCTATTTCTACAAATGCTCTTTTATTAATTAGCATATCACCTAGAAAGTGATAAAGCTCTCTTGATAAGGATTTACTATAAACAGTAAAAGAGTTTGTTAATGTGTTTTGTAACACCCTAAAACCACCATCATCGGTAGAATAAACTAAACCTTTAGCCTTCATAAATGTAGATGCCTTATGTTCTAAACTTTCTTGTTTATTGCCTTTAAAAGTATAGCTATCTCTTTTGCCGTATTTATTTTGCCAATGAATACGTACATCATGAGTACATGAACCGATTATATTATATCTTTTTAGCTCACTCATATCACCATTATTATTAATTATTCTAATAGTGTAATAAGCTACATTAGTTAAACTAATACCAGCAGCTATAAGGTTAGCAGTTCCCGTTGGAACGGTAATGTATGGATTAACTATAAAACCACTATAAGCACCATCCCAATCAGTAATATCAATGTAATCTGTATTTAGTAAAGCATCTGATGAATTATAAGTTAAGTATTCAACTTTAAAATTTAAGTTTGGAGCGCTTCCATCACGATATAAAGCACCTAGATATTCAGTTTGATTAAGCTCTATCTCTTTAATGCTTGGAGTATCATTTAAAAATTTCTTTGTATTAGATATTAACTCGTAATCTGTAACATCAAAAGCATTTTTACTAAGTACATCTATTCCTGTATTGTAAACTAGCCTATTAGCTCCTAAATCACCATCAGGAGTAATTGATGAATCAGTAGGACTGTAATTTGTATCTAATTCTCCAGTAGTAGGATTAAGAGTAACCTCATAAATTTTAACATCAAACTCTCTATGACCACTAGCATCTAAATCATAGGTGGAAAGTGTTGTTTTGTTGACATCAAAAGATAGTTGATTCTCTAAAGTATCATTTAATACTAAAGTAAAAGCACTTGTAGCTCCACTAGTACCCTTATCAGGCTGAACATTAACAACAGAAACTCTAGGAGTGCTACCTGTATCTCCCACATGAATTGAAACTATACAACTAACAATATCAGCACTATTGCTAGTCCATTTAACTATAATTTCATCCTTACCTTTAACCGCATGAGGTATTGTGGTTGATGGTTTAGTTGTAAAAGTTATTGCCATTACTTATTTTTTATATTAAAATCTTTAACTATTGTAGCTATTGCATCATCATAGCCATCAAAAACCTGTTGTTCTAATTCGTTATAAACTCCATCTAATTCATTATCAATAACAAAATCTATAAAGCCCTTTCTCCTTCCATTGTTGCTAAACTTAAAACTGCCTTTAGTAGGTATCCCTTCTTTATGTATTGTGTTTTGAATAGCAAAAGCCATACTTTTTACAGCCTTATCACCGCTTGCGATAGCCTTTCTTTCTATCCACTCTACTAAAACACTAATAGGTACTTTTTTACCTCCTGTTTTTCTACCTTCATTAACATAGATACCATACTCATCCATTAGTATCTCTATTACTATGCTATTAGGTAACTCTATAACTCTTTGTTCAAAGCTGTTAATCAAATTGCCAGTGGCTTTATGCCCTTGACCTAGCAACTCCTTTTGTAGAGATGCTATGATTAATTTACCAACTTTTTTAAAATCTACCATTAATAAGTAAATGAGCCTAAAGTACAATTACTATCTAATTCTACTGTAATAGTATAAGTCGATTGTACTAGCTTATCATTGTGGACATCATGAGCTAGAAAACCACTTAAAGCAGTATTATTAACAATACTAAAACCATTAGAGCCGTCTATGTTTCTCCTGATAACCTCAGCAATATATTGGTCTAAAATATTATCTATCTCGCCTTGCTTTTGCTGTAAGCTTTTAACCTTTCTTTCTGCTGTGTTATAATCCCCATAACAAAAGATGTTAAGCGTAAACTGTTTATTTCTTGGTAAAAAAGTATTATTATTAGCACCTCTCTCAAAGTTAGGAGTTGAATTAATTAAAATCATTGGATAGGCTTTATTTTGTAAAGTTCCATTAACCCTGCTAACTCTATCATAAACAAAGTAACTAACAGAAGCAAAAGCATCCGCAACCGTTTTAAATTCGTCTATTATATTTTTAAATAATGCCATAATTAAAATATTGCTAAGAAATCACCACCACTAGTATCAACTGAACTTGATAACCCTTTTATCTCTGTTCTATCTAGTGTTAAACTCCCAAATGTTGAGGTAGACCTTAAGCTTATTGAGCCTGCACTATGACCAGTATCGGCACTAATTGCGCCCGTTGCTACCTGTCTATTGGTGTTATGCTGTACATAAGTTCTATTTGTACCCTGTGGTATTTGTTGGCTTGTAATAGCATTAATTGAAGATGATGTTATCATAATTAACGAATCATCCTCAACCGTTAAGCTCTGAGTATTGGGAGTTGATTGACCTCCTGTTCTAGAACTAGCTCCTATGCCTCCTGAATTAGTAAAGCTTCTAATGTGCATACTAATAGGATTCCATTGGGAGTTATTAAAATTAACTCTTAAAGTGTTGTTACCCGTTGGTGGATTCTCTAAATAAAAGAAAGCCATTCTTTGACTTAAACCGTTTCTGTTAATTTGATATAATTCAGTCATGGCAACACCACCATAGGTACAGCTTGAGTAAGTTCTGGTATTACTCATAGTAAACTGAGCAATAATTAAACCATCATTACCCGTATTATGTGTATGAGCTTGCGTTTTAAAGTTAGCTCCAGGAGTTGGATTAGCACTTGTAGTATTGCCTTTAGTAGGTACAGCCATTATAGTTGATTTATGTTAGTTATTTCTGAGATTCCTAAACCGTCAACAGTTTCAACCTCTGTTCTAGCTTCATTAACAGAATCAACACCACTAAAAAAAGTGCTTATTGATACCTCTCCTAGTGTTAATTTAGTTCTGTTCTCTCCTAGAAACTTTCCTAAAGTACTATCATAATCTTCATTAATCTCGTTGGCTACATTAATATCAGTTGTATAACCAATATCAGTATATTTAAGACTATCCGTACCCTCTAATTCTATTTTGCTAATTATAATCATTTTACGCTTCTTCTTTAACTGCTACAACATCCCATTTACTACCAGCCTCATCATAAACACAACCAACATACAAAATCTTATTTGCTGTTGTTGTTGTTGGTAAGGTAACACCTATTGCTCTATAAATAGCGTTCCATGTTAAAGCTCTTCCTGTACCGTCATCAGTTAATCTAATAACTAACTTCATACCCGTTGATGGTGTACCCGTTGGAGCTGCTATGGTTAAAGCACTAGCCAAATCTGTTACTACCTCTTGCTCATTCTCATCAATGTTAGGAGTTAAAGTAGTTGCAGTTTCTACGCTATTACTAATAGGTTTAATTATGTTCTTTCTTGTAATGCTTTTCTTAACATAAGATGCATCACTATCCTCAATAATAAACTCATCCTGATTATCTACACTTGTTTTTTCTGTGATTGCTGTTATCTCATTAGCAGCATTAACATGAACTGCATTAGCATCAGTACCACCACCACCAGAAACATCAATATAACCTCTTACGGCTGTGTATAAAGCATCTATATCAGCTGTGCTAGGACTTGTTACCTCTGAGAAGGGAATACTTATGTATACCTGTCCTCTTTGATTACCATCATCATCAGAATCATCATAGATATTAATATTAGTGCCTCTCTTTAAAAGTTTAACATTTCCATGTTTAATGTATGTGACCGCTCCTGAAAAGTCAATCTCTATACCGCTAGTTAAATTAGTAATTGTTGCCATTAGTCTATGTAAGTTCTTATAGTTGTGTATAAATCATTTAAATCTGTTGTAGTTGGGCTTGTTACCTCTGCATAAGTAACTTTTAAAGCATCTGCACCTCTTCTGTTTTCTGAATTGTCGTAGATAGAAACTGTTGAACTGCTTTTAATCAGTTTAACATTATTATACTTAATAAAATAAGTATCACCGTGAGAGTCTACTACCTCAAGTCCATCGGTTTTATTTGTAATTGTAGCCATATCTTAAATTTTGTATAGCTTATGTTGGATAAAGCTAATATAAAAAAAAAGAGCCAATATTTTTGACTCTCAATTTTTTTTGTTAAAGGATTACCTATTATTTATTAATCTCCATGCCATATTAATCAGTACAAATATTAACAAAAAGAGTATTGGTGTCAATCTTTTAATTTTAAAATATTATTAATTTGTCTAAAATCATTTAGTATCTGGTCGTAGTTTCTGCTTACATATCTCTTTTGTATACCATCAATAAGCTCACTAACCTCATCAACTTGCATTTCTACCATCTTAATAGCTTCTCTAATCTCTTTTGTTTTCTTAGATTTTTTAAGCTTTAACAAGTCATCTAACATCATATCATGAACCTCTTTAGATTTCTCTATCAAATCAGGCATTTCTAGTATGGCTTTATGCTTAAGCTCAGTCTGCTCATTTACTTGCTTAATCTGTGATTCTCTTTGATTAATTAAACTCTTTTTAAAGTCTAATTCATTTTGTAATCTATAAGCCTTATCAACATCATCTAAACTCTTGTAAATCAAATCACCTTTGCTGTTTACGGTATGTTCTGTTAAATGTTTTATGTATTGCTTTAAAAAGTTAACTCTCTTTTTGTAGTTTTCTAACTCCTCTTCTAGTTTCTGAATTGTTGCCAACATTGTTTAGTTTTTTTTTATTAGTTCGTATCGTGCTGCTTCAGGCATACCACCTATGGCTATCTGCCAGCTCATTAAATCCTCTCCGATGTCTATTAATTCCTCTTCGTTTTCTGTTTCTTTGTTGACTAAGAAAAAATAATCTATGTCATCATCCATGTAATTAAAGTTTTTAAAATTATTAATATTATTACTCCTGTTATTGCTAGTTTATAAATCATTTTCGATGCTCACAAATAATGTTACTATCTATTAATATTTTAAAGCCTAGCTTTTGCATATCAGTATAAATAAAGGTATCACTAAAGGCATTTTTATTTAAATCTAAATCAACTCTAAAATAAACAAGTTCTAAAGCCTCTCTTCTGAATAAAGTGCATCCTATTCCTGTGGCTGTAATCTTTGCATCAGGGTCAACCAATAATTGATTAAGAGGTAAAACACCTTGACCCATTATCTCATAACCGTGAGAGCGTTCCAAAAGTTTCTCACTCCTTACGGCTCTATAATCACTAGTTGATGTTAAGCACAAAGTAGGTTCACCTCTCATTATCTCATAGGTACAAGTTACTGCGCCAGCTCCTGAACACTCGGCATAGCTTACAAGTTTTTCTAAAATGCATTCACCTGTAAAGACATCAGATTCAATCATCATTAAATAGTCATAATCACCATTTAAAAAATAATCTCTTATGATGTTTTGATGTCTAGCAAGCTCTTCTCTGAAATCTCCTTTTAATGGCTCGTGTATAGCCTTGATACCTCTTTTATGAAACTCTTTGATGTGACTCTTATCCTTGCTGTTATCTACAACAAAGATGTCGTACAATGGATATGTATAAGATGTTATTTGTTTTACAAATTCATCTAAGCAATAATCTTTAACTGAGGATGTAGGGAAGCCTATTAGTATTTTAGGGTAGTTCATATCAGGTTTAAAATAAACATTGAGAATACTGAAAACATAATTATTAATACTGAAATAAAATCTTTGTTAGTCATCTTGTTTTGTTTTTAAAGCCCCGAAGGGCATTTTGTTTATGCTTGCATTCTTGAATAAAAATTATTTCTACTTTCTTCTAAATGAAATAAATCATTTGCATCTATTAACCAAGCTTTAAAAGAAATCGTTTCAGCATTTTGATTGTAATTTTTAATCTTTACTCTTTTTACTCCCCATGCGTTTGTTTCGATTGTTAAAGTTTTTTCTGTTCTTGAAATAACTTTGATTGTTAAGTCGTTTCCGTATTCCTTTCCTGTTTCAAATTTTTCCATTTTGTTGTTTGTTTCGTTGTTCATACTTCAAATATACAAACTTTATTATGTAATAAAAAATTAATACAAAGAAATATTAAAAAAAATTATAATCTATCTAACATATTATCAATTAATTTCTCATCATTCTGAAAATCTAACACCTCAGCCCATTGTTCTTTTTGGTCAAAATGAATCACTGAAATTTGTACAAAGCTACTAGTAACCGCTATTATCTGATAATGTTTGTAAGCTCCCATAATTTCCCAATGATAAAATGCACAAGCATCTATAATATCATTTAAAAATTCATCTCTAGTCATCTTTTACGCTGCTTTTTCATAGCATCATCATGAGCCTGCTGAGTTAATTCACTCTTATAAGTTTCCTCTGCTGTTTCTATGCTTATAAACTCTAAAACTCTCCAAAGATTGGTACTATAAACACTGTCTAAAGGTGTTAACTTTTCTTTATTGAAAATACCTTTTTCAGCAATCTTATAGGCTTTATTTTGCCAGTAAAGATTCCTAACAATAGATTCGCTTTTCGTTCCTGTGCTTTTACCTTTCTTTCCGTCAAAGATGTTAGCATAGACTTTTGTAATTTGTTGGTATGCTCTTGCAAAAAAAAATACCCTTTATAAGCTTCTGATATACTTAGATTCTCAAAAGCACTAGCTCTCATATCTATTATATCTTCATTGTATTGTTCATCCTCTGTTTCTCTAAATAGTATAGCGGTTATCTTAGATAAGTAACTCCACTTTCTATATTGCTTACTTTGGAACAAAGTTGATAAGGCTTGAGATTCAGCAAAGTGTTTATAAGTTGCACCACCTAACATCTTATCTATACCTCCAGCAGTTTTAACAGAATTGATTAATTTATAATCTTTCTTTCCTAACTTGATAGTATCAGATGTGCCTATGTCATCCTGTGATGGCTCTCCTAAAAACTTAGCAGTAATGTTAAACACCTCAATCAGGCTAATTTCATCAGCTTTGTTAACACTAATTTCAGATTCTAAATACTCTCTAGGTATGTCACTAAACAACTCAACCCAATCAATATAAAAATCTAATAACTTTAAATCACTAACGGGTTCAGGCTTCTCAGAATAAATGTAATTTGATAACCATTTAGGCATTGCGCTTATGTACTCTTGCGCTCTGCTCATGTGTTTAATGGTGTTATCTTTCCATTCGTTTCTTATGTAATATGGTTTATCGAGGATGGTTACTTTTAACATTAGTTTATGATGTTTCTAGCTATGAATAACAAATCTTGTCTTACCTTTCCTAATCTAGCACAAGCAACAGTACTTAATTGCTTATTTCTCTCCTCTCTGATAGTCTTATCAATAAACTCCGCTATCTCTGTTAGTTTGTTGTTTAAATCTACTTTTACGGGCTTCTTAGCCTCTTTTTTTACTACGGGCTTCTTAGCCACTACTTTTTTATTTTCCATGTTGTAAATATAATTATTTATTTAAAAAGATGTGTAAGCCTTGCACATTGCCCAAACTCTTCATTATGTATAAATGCTTCTATGGCTTTTGGTGCATGCTGATAACCGTTTCTATGATGCCATGAATCAGTTCCTGATGGACTTCTAAGATATTCAACCGTTACACCTTGATAGTCTTTACCACTTTTAAACTTAGTGACATCCTTATGATGTATGTGATGTAAATAGATATACCTATAAAAAGTATTCGCCCATTGTAGGGGAGCTTCGTTAGCCATCAATAAAGGCATATCAGCCATTTTAGCACCGTCACCATGTGAAGAGCCTATTAAGTTTTTACCATAGATGAAATACTTTCTATG
>PDMW01027332.1_pt1 | contig 13910 bp, 26 predicted proteins | sample 1515511 | NCBI WGS metagenome assembly PDMW01 (sample SAMN07343023, study PRJNA328102) | Marine metagenome, whole genome shotgun sequencing project. | biome: marine; feature: bay; material: water; isolation source: viruses from water sample < 0.22 micron filtered, nuclease treated, low... ... | reverse complement strand
CCAGCCACTACGATCTTACCGATGATGTTCATCAAATCGAGGCAATCGACACTAGACAGGCGGCGACCAGCCTTGGAGTTCAGGATTTTGTTTATCTCCAGCATACCCCAGACCAAGTCTTCGCTTCCGCTGGCTGTACCACCAAAACCCTTAATAGGAGCTCCCTTTGGGCGGATGAGGTGGGTGGCGAAAGTAAAACCTTCACCAGTCTCGAAGCTGGCCCTGAGCACACGATCGAGCAACTCTACCCATCCTTCGCGGGAGTCAGGCACGATGAAGTCCGCATCGTTTTCGTCTTTACGCTCAACCGTGACCTTGCTCAACACCTTCGGGAGTTGGTAAACGTGCTCACGCTGGATGTTGAATCCGACCCCGCTACCAAGCATAAGCATCTCGAATGCCCATGTAAACGGCCTGATGGGATTGTCAACTACAACAAACGAACAGTTCTGCAGCGAGGGGAGCCCCAGTCGGTCTACCGTCTCGGTACCAAGCTGCCACAGGAACCTACCTGCAACTGTTCCTTTGAGGTCGAGCATAATATCTCTAAGCTCTTCTTTCTCGTGGTCAAGGAAGTTGCAACCAAGCTGGTTGTTACACGCCTCAACAACGCGGTTTACGGTGTCAGGCCACTCTTCTGTGCCGCCACCTTCGAGGGGTCTGGAGTACGTTCTTTTGAACGTGGGGTATCCCACCTCACCCCATGGAGTAAGTTTTTCTTTTGTCATATTTTTTTTCGGAAAGGCCTACAAGATAGTCAATAGTCGTCGAAGTATTTCCATACTCGGTATGACGATAAGGACTTGAGGTCCTGTAGGTTAAGTTTTGTAATTTGATCTTGCCTGTCTTTACGCTGGTACAGTTTCCCGCTTGCCATGCGCTTGTCAGTCACTACCTCCTTACTTATGTTTTGATCGACCCATTCTAATAGGTTGATTCTGTCTAACACTGAGAAACCACCTTCTTCGGGCATATCGAATGCGATTATCTTCGCTCCTCCATGTAACCAACCAGGTTTCCCTTGTACGTTCTTCAATTCTACCCATATCTCGTCGGGGAGGTTGTTCCCCTTTACGTCTACGCCCCATCGACTAGCGCTGTTGTGTTTCAGCCAGTAGTCTACGTGATCGTTGATGTCCTCGTTACGTGAGGATTTCTGTACCTGCAGTCCTAACGCCTCTGCCGCTCTCACAAACCTGACCTCAGCTACTCTTCCCGTCGAGCCCGAATAGGCCTTCCGTTTTTGACTCAGCATGGTCTTCGTAAAATTGGTTAGACGCTTCTCTTACGAGGTCTAGTTCGAGATTGATTTGTTGCCTTAGCTTTTGCGTCAGCTCAACCACATACCCTGGGTGCCTTTTAGGTTCCCCCTCCCTGTTAAACAGGTCTTCATAGAAGATCGCTATCAAACGGTGCATCCTCTCGGTTGCCACGCCGTAGCTCCTCCCTACGTCTTCCTTTGTAATCTTGTTCATTGCCTTTTATGATGCTTACAGCGTGTTCTATCTGCTGTCTATTCTTACAAATAAACAACATAGGCAATGGTTTTCCAAGTTCAGTGAGGTACTTCATAAAAAGCTTCCAGCGCATAGGGAAGTCATGATGAGAATGAAGGAAGCCCTTCGTCTCAATTATCCAGCTCTCGTCTTTCGCTACAAAGTCGGGCTTGTATCGTATCGGAAGCGCAACACTGCCACTTCGATCCGTCATCTCTTTCTTCTTAGAAGTCATCTTCCAGTACACGCCTTCGTATCGGAACTTGTCCATCAGGGTGTACTCGTGTTCCTCGTAAGAGAAAGGTATCCCATATTCAGACAGGATGTCGGCACAAGTCTTTTCCAAACCACTCTTGTACCTTCCTAACTCCCTTTTCTTAGCGGTCTTGCGCTTAGAAGTCTGTCCTCTCTTTCGCTTCACATGAGAAAGTTACAGCTTATTTCGATGCGAATCCAGTATTTGGGGACAACTTAAAAGTTTTATAGTTATTGAACTCCTGCCCAATGGGTTGGAACAGCTTTTCTTGTGTGTGGTTCGACCTAAAGGCTGTCATTGAGGTGTCCATGGTAAAGGTTATTGGCTGATCAATCGACGTTGGCATGCCTCCAGTCTCTACATCTCGAACTTTCCTGACGTGTAGTTCAGTTGTTTTCTTGACGTTGTTGTCTGGTGCTTGAACCTTCCTGTGTATGGTAAGAAAACAATCAGCCCTGTTTACGAACTTGCCTCCCCCTTCAGTGTCCTCAGCGTATGGAGCGACAGGTAACCCGTCATCTCCCTTGCGCCGTTGGGCTTCGGTGACAGCGTGCATATTCAACCACACCGCTACGTCATTGGCGTTAGAGAACGTAAGGAACTCTGAAGCTGCTTGGTAATGGTAGTCATGGCTGTTGCCTTGTCCCGATAGCTCAAGCTTGAGGCTGTTGTACGGATCGACAAGGACAGCATCGAACTTCTCTTGACGATAAATCTTCTCAAGGAAGACAATGATGTCTGTGTAGCTGTACACCTGATTGTTGCTGATTACAGTAAAGTGCTTGTTTACCCATGCGTAAGCCAGCTTCCGTTGGTCGTAGGTCATGTCCCCGATCTTTCGGTTGGCAGCAAACTGCATGAGCGTCATCTTCAACGAAGCTGTTCTATTCTCTGATGAATACACCACCCACTTCCAGTTGTGTCGGCGTGCGGCGTTGACCATCAGGTAGAGCATCATGGTAGTCTTACCTACGTTGCTGTGTCCGTTGATGATAGTGAACTCTTTCTTGTAACGGAAGTGCTCGTCCAGCTTTGCGTCACCAGTGTCAAGACCAACTTGAATCTTGCCGTTAGCGTAGTCGTCAATCCACCTGAAGTCTTCGTCGTCAGAAGATATGAAGGACATGTCCCCATCATTGATGAGTAGCTCACGCTGTGCGTCCTGCTCTGCACCGATGGTTTCTTTGATGGGGTCGGACTTACCCTTCTCCAATCCTTCTCGGATGGTTTTGATGGCGTGCTCGTCGCTGTCGATTTCCCGCTTGGTAATCTCACGCATGAGAACCCTTACGGCTTCCTCTTCCTCGATCCTACCTGCCCCTACGAATCCACCAATCAGTCGTGCGGCCCTGAGCAGCGTATTGTGCTTCTCTCCGTCCTCACATTGGCGAATCATGCGGCACGCAAGGTTGAGCTTCATGTAGTCCGTTACAGCGCCTACACGGGCCTCCTGCACCTGTTCGCTACGTTCAGAGGCAAAGCTCCCGAACTTCTTTGCTCCAGGGTTTAGGATGAGGTCAGGGTCGTAGGACTCGAAGCAAGCGCGAGACTCGTTAACTCCTGACTCGTCAACCTCAAGGTCGTACTGCTTATGAAAGTAATTCTTGAGTGAGCGAAAGTGGTCGCGGTGCCGCTCAGGGTTCGTTACCCTTACCAGCGCCTTGAGCCCGTCACCCGATGGAGAAACCCAACAGGAATAGACGTGAGCGTCAGTAGCCAGTACCGTCTTGGATTTCTCAACGTCGATGTGATCGAAGTCCAGTACAATAAGTCCGCTGTGATCAAACAGACCTTCGTCGCTACGGTCCGAGAACTCCCCACTGAAGCATACAATCGGGAGACTCTTCTTTGCTTCTTTATCGCCATTGCGAACAGACTCAATCGTAGTTTTCGACTGGCCCTCCCTTATTCGGTCCAGTGCCGTATGAATGTCCACGTGGTGTGGAGCGTTCTTGTCGTAGAGGTTTTTGAAGAATGTTACTTTCATCGGTGTATTGATCTTTAATTATGAATTGCAGGTACTCGATTGCTTTTAGGATGTCCTGCTTCCCACCCTTCTGTTTGTGTCTACACACGTACTTGATTACGTTAGCCTCCAAGAACGGGATGTCATTGGCTACAATGAACTCCACGGGAGGAATCTTCATGTCATAGTGCTTAGGTTTCATGTTGCGTTGCTGTTTACGTATCCTACTATCTTCTCGGAACGAATTTTCTTTACGAGAATTCTCTTCTCCCCCTTGTACGTCTTGCCGTAGTGGTGAGATTTTAATCTGTCCATGGTGGTCTTACACAAGGACATTATTTCGTGAGGAGTGTTGTATCTGCTTACGGCCCACGCCTCCAGGTTTTGTATCCTCTTTCCCTTCTTGACCGCTATGTCAAGCGTCAGGGAGTATATCGGGGGTCTTGAGGTTTGCATTCCACTTTCGTTTTAGTTTCTTAGAAATCCATACCATGTCTACTCTCTGTCCAATCCTTTCCCATGTATCGGGTCTGGTAAGCACGACACAGTTGTCGCCTTCTTTATTGGGTACGAACAAGAGCAGGAAGTCGGTGTCGAATTTAGGTACGGACACCGTAAAGTCTTTGTCGTAGTTCTCTGTGTGAACGTGAAAGGTCATCACCCTCCCGTTTTTTTTGCCAGAGAAAGATTGGGGGCTGAGAAACTTTACGTCTCCCAACCCCCATTCTATTGCGGCGAATAGCCCGAACCCCTTAGAAAGGGAGGTCATCTTGGGCTACTTGCGCGGTTTTGGCGCCTTCGGCGGCCTTCTGCTCACGCTTCTCCTTAGCAGCTTCGCTGTTCGGGTTGAAGACGCGGGCGCAAGCCTTGCCGTTCTTGCTCATGAAGAGGGTGAGGTAGACGTTGCCACCACGACCTTCCTCGTCACGACGAGTGACATACTGATCGAGCATGTCCTTGAGCTCGTTGTCCTTGAGTCGGACGTTCCAGCTCATCAGCTCGTTATTGTCATTGTACTTGGGGTCATCGGCCCAGCCGACGAGAACGGAGTCATACTTAGTATCGCTCATTTGTTTATTGGATTAAAATTAAAGGATTGTGTTTATTAGAATGGTTACAAAGGTAATGGCTAAGGTGTATACCGCCATCAAAGCAAAGGCATTAATTAGGTATATCAACCATTTATACTTTGAACCTGAGGTAGTCTTTGGACGGAAGCTCCCCTTCTTCGAGGAACTTACCAATTTTTTCGATTGCGTCATTAAACTTCATTTCTCCAGCGAAGAGCGTCTCTTCCGAGCACTGCACGATTGCTGGCAGATAGGGCTTTGTCTTCTCTTGCACGAGCCAGTAGAACTCGTTTACACCGAAGACCTTAGTGTATATGTATGCCTGAATGTCATAACTGAAGTCGCGGACACTATACCTGAACTTAGGGACAGACTTAGTAGACTTGGAGTCTACGATGTATCCGTCTCCGAGGCAGTCCAAGAACCCCTTAACCTTTACAGGTCCGAGCATCTCATTGAACTCGACTTGGTAGTTGCCGCTTGACAAATACTGGTCAGCAAGCCCGCATTCTTCGAGCCTGTCGATCATGTCGTTCGCCATCTTCCAGTCGTCAGGTGAGCACAACGTCTTACCGTTCTCCTCAGCCTCTGCCAAAAGCTCTGCTTTGATCTTCTTGAACTCAGCAGACATACTTGGTCGCTTCATGCTCTTGACTCCAGCTGAACACATGTCAATCACTTTGTCATCAGACAGTATCGTGTATGTATCCATGGCTTTCTCGCGCTCAAATAAGAGCATATCGTAAAGCGTACCGAAGGCGAGTGCAGGTGACTCAAACTTCAACTTACGCCTCATGTAAAGGTCGAACTGAGCCATGTCGGTCAGAGCAACCTTGAGAGAGGAGTACGACAAGTGTGCCTTGCCGTACTTCTCCTCCAGGGTTTTAGGGATGTCAATCATTGAAATAAGGATGTAGTGACAACGCGGTTGGACACCAAATGCCTACATAGAGGGCTGACATCTCACTCCCAGTAAACCACAAGGTCAGGGAGAGCGTCATAGAGACCAATGAAAAGGCCAGTAAGAATTTCTGTATGTTGTTCATCGTACAAACTTTTGAAGTCCTGCCTTCTGCTTGTCAGTAAGGTCCTTCTCATACTTAGACATGATGCTGTCAAAGGCTTTTTGCTTATCAGAAGAGCCCTTAATGTAGTTCACGGCCTTGTCCATGATAGACACCTCTTCAGTGATTGCCTGTGGCTTAGCCTTTGAAGCTGTCTTCTTTTCTACAGGTTTCGCATCCTGTTGTGCAATCGCATCTTGCACCTCATTCGCCGAAGCGATAGAAGCATCAATACCGATACCAAGCATAGCCAGAGCACGCCCTACAGCTGACGTTTCGCAGTTCTCTACATATGACGTCTTGTTGATGTTGCTCGATCCGCGCTCCTCGTGAGCATGACCAGTGGCAATCACTTTCCCTTGAGGGGTGGCAATAGTACACTTGCAGACACACATGTCGCTGTCCAGAACGGTAAAGTCTGTCAGGATGGAATACTCTTTCAGAGCGTTTTCTTGACGCAAGAACTTGATGCGTTCGTTAACCTCGACGTACTGCTTGCCACGGATGTTCGTGGTCTTGAATTTGTAGTTACTCATTTTGATTGTGGGTATGGGATTGAATTGAGTTCGTTGCGCAGGAGTGCGGCTTCTTCTTCTAGTAGGTAAATTTTATTTGCTATTCCAGCGAGTTTGTCTGCCTTACTAGATGCCGATAACCTGTTGTCTACAATGAGGGTTGCTTGTTCAAAAAGGTCTTTATACCCCTTCCAGAAACTAAGGTTGTCTTCGTGATTAAGCATCATGTGAGCTACTGTAGACCTGTCTCTGTTGAGCACGTCAGCAACTTCTTCTTGATTGCGTGACCACTTCAGAAGGGCGCAGGCTATTGCGTTTCGAGCCATTACTTGTTCTGATTTTCGGGTGCCGTCTGGTATCATCCCGATATGGGTGTAATATGTTTCTACAGCGCTCAGCATTAGCAAGCGCTTGTTATGTGGATTGAATTTCATTATGTGAATTTAGTGTGTGTTGAGTTAATATGCAAGAAAAAGGCGGACTTTGTTTCTTCAGGTCACTCACGACCTTGTTGCAGGCTCTCCCTGCACACCATCCGCCCGCCTAGGGTCAGCTTTCTGACCTCATTTCCTTGTTTATGGTTTCGTAGATGGCGGCGTACTTAATCATTGCAATCATGCAACTCTCCATCTTATCTCGTAGGTTGTGCATCTCAATGCGTACACCTTCGTCAAACCCGAAGATTTCACAGCGGTCGCCGATAAACCTCGTCGCCGTGCTGTTGTTGTGGTCAATGAACTGATTCAGGTGTGATGCTAAGGGCATCTTAATCCAGTCAAAGACATCTGTCTCGATGATGTCTTCGCAGGCAAATACCTTGGCTACAACATCTTCCTTGGTGTCGTCAGCGGTTAAGGCTGCGACAATCTTGATTGCTCGCTCGTTAGTCATAGTCTCTGTGGTATATGAGGGTTGGTTCACCCGCCCCCCGATCGTCGGCGAGTTGGTAGCTGGGGGTCACGAAGACCTCTCCGTCACGCTTGTATCCCCAAATGGTTTCTGAGGTTTTTTCTTCTGTATTCATTGACATGAGTTAAATTTTTCGGGGCACTCAGGTAGCTCGTCGCATACCACGCACCATGTTGTTGAGTCTGTGTCGTATGTTTCCCAGATTGCGGCGTAAGCCTTGTGGAACAGTTCTGCGTCATTGCAGTTATCTACCCACCTGTGTTCGCTGTCAACACGACCTGGAGGAGCGTACTGCCATATACCGTAGTGAGAGGGGAAGGCCCTGCAAACGCTTTGTACTTGACCCTCTCTGAAGGGGTATATACATGCGGTTGTAATCATGATGGCGATTAACGTGAGGCACGTCCATCCGAGTAGTTCGTTAAAGGAATGTTTTTTCATCCGATTGATTTTCCGTAAAGTTCGTTTTTAATTCTTACAAACCTAAGTTTTAGGCGGCTGGCTTCTTCAGGTTCTCGATCTTTTAACGCTCGTAAGGCATCTTCAGTGACGCACATAAGCCTGTGAAGTTGTGCTGTTGTCATCTTGATTGTGTTATGTGATAAGCATACCCGTCAAACCAGATGTTGAATCCATGCCTACGCAAGGGTATTGTGTCAGGGGCATGTCCAGTGACGTTTTGAAATTCGGCCTTGGCAACAGACTCGTATGGGGTAGCGAAGAAGTATCCGTGACCGTCAACCTTCTCCCATGTATTCATCTTCATAGGCTCGGTAGGGTTCCACTCCACATACTGTATCTGTGGTCGGGAACACCCCACTATGCTCAGTACGATTAAAAGCACGAAGACGAGCCTCAAGAGAGGTAGTAAGTAGCGTGAGTATAAATTCATTTTGATGTGTTGGGTTAGATTCAAATCTGTCGTATGCGCGGTCTACTTGTTTGCGCAGTTCGTTTATGTATTCGGCGGTTATCATTCTTCAGCGCTTTCGATTGTGTATGCGCCCCACAGGAATGTGCGGCGTGTGGTCTTGACCTTGGTTGTCGTGGTCTTGGTTGTCGTGGTCTTGGGTTCTGGGGTGGCTACTTTAATCCAAGTCTTACCATTCCACTGGCGGTCAGCCTTTAGGTGCTTAACCCAGCGCTTGTTCATGGCAACCTTTGTTCGTCCAGGTAAGACGTCATCTCCATTCAGATTGACCCACAGGACATTTCCGTCCCACCTTGTGTTGTTCATAACGAAATCAACGAGATTCGCATCTTCTTCGGCGGTCCATCCCGTCCTCGGTTCAGTGGATGAAATTCCATTGACTCGTTTGTACCTGTCGAGAGCAGACCGTACAGACTGGTGGGAGATTCCAAAATCCTTTCCGATTTGACGTGTGGTGCATCCGTCCAGATGTGCCTCGTAGATGGACTTATAGTCGATTTTGTGAGATATCATTCTGGCTGACCCAATAGTCCTGATGCTCCAGTCTCGCTCAAGTTTACGTCTGTGTGACGTAATATTTCTGCCTGAAATCAATTCTTTTTTCTTCACTTTGTATGCAAGGAAGTTCCCGTCTTTGTCAGTGTATTTGTCGTACAGCTCAATTAACTGCTCTTCTTCTTCGGCGGTCCAATATTTACGTTTCATGTCTTTATGTTTATCGGTTATCGTTTGCGGCGTGGATTGATGATAGTGAAGCGTTGATGGTGGCCTTGTCAATCTTGGATTGAGCCTCCAACTCTTTGATAGTGGCGAGAGCCTCGACATACCTGTCGTGCAGGGAGTTGCATGAGGAGGTGATAGCCGCCATCTCGTCCTCCACGGATTCGAGAAAGACCCCGATGTATTCGAGGGCATCGGATTTGCGGATGCCGCCCGTCTCGCCATTGTGTACGGCTATCGCCCAGTCGATGACCAATGCAAGGCGCTTCCGTGCGCCTTCGATCGAGGTGTGCATCACGGGGATGTTCTTGCTCACTCTGTCCTTGTACAGCGGGGTGTCGTTGGGTTGTTCTTCAGTCATTTTAAAATCCTTTTGTGATGTTCTGTTTTTCGCACGGCTCGTGCTTGATGTCTCGGTTCCACTTAGCGTTCTCCAGACTCTCTACGATATCCTGCATCTCCCTGTAGGCGTGTTTGCATTCGATGTAGACGTAAGCGTCACGAAGGTGTGCGTTCTCATGCCACTGCAATGCAGACTCGATAGACTTGAGTGCATCGATGGCTTTTATTCTCATCTCGAATTCGAGAAGGGTTGGTCTTTCTTTGTTCATTAGTCTGCTGTCATTCTGTAGATGTGTTCGAGTTCCGTCCAAGTCACCTTCCTAAAGGAATCGTCCTTGGGGGTGAGGTTGGGCGAGTCTGCCCACCTCTCGTGCTCTTGCTTGCGGGCGGATCGAATGTCTGTGGCTTGGCCTGAATTCCATCCGCCGCCATGAAAGCTGTATATGTACCAGTTCATGCGTTCTTGTTTGAATTCGCTCATGTTTGTAAGTGTTTAAATGTTTGTACCCCCAAGAGGAATCGAACCTCTATCTGCGGTTTAGGAAACCGATGCTCTATCCGTTGAGCTATGGGGGTGAGAGTGGTAGGTTTGGTACGGCTTCGGCACCTACCATGTGAGGAGATTTCGACCTTACCCCAGTCGGACACGTCCATGTCGGGGCTACTTCTCACGCCGCTCATCCATGGGGTGTCAGCCCCTGATGAGTGTTGCCCCTCTTTCTGACACGCAGGCAACTGGTGTGATGCGAGAGGGAATCGAACCCTCCTGTACGGGACAACCCAATGCCCAGAGAAAACCCGCCCACCGAGGCGCATCATGTGTGCGCCGACTGCAGTTCGACGACTTCCCCCTGTCGCTTTATCGGATGGGGCGTTCCGCTACCTGTTCCCTTATGTGGTGAGGTCGGGCGTAGAATCCATCTACACCAATTCACACCTCTGAACAGGAGATTGTTGTGCGCCTACTTGGATTTGAACCAAGGACCTGCCGATTATGAGTCGGATGCTCTAACCACTGAGCTATAAGCGCGGGTCGGGGGCTGAGAAACTTACCCCCTTGCATACTTTTTAAACCCGAAACGGGTATGCCAGCCGCCTCACAAATATCCTACTCCCATTCTTCGAACTCATCCCCCTCCTTTCCGTCCTGCCAAGTGAAGCTGGCGGGGAGGTCGTCAACTTCGGTAGGGTCCGTACCCTTTTCGGACTTGAAGCCGAGGCCTTGGAACAGCATCGCTGCGTCCTCCACGTCTTCGCGGTTGGCACCAGCCTCCACTTCAGCTCGCCCATCATCGTCAAGCGGGTACGGGGATCGACCCTCCTTGTCGAGGTAGATGCTTACCGTGTCCTCGTTCCGACCGAACTTGTAGATGGTGCTTGGGCAGGCCCACTTGTCGTTCTCAGCCATGTCCAAGGCACGGTCCCTCATGTAATCGACTCGAACAAGGTCGAGGCCTACCGACCCTCTGCCATGGTTGTAGGCCATGCGGATTCCCCATGTTTCAGGGTTCTGGTCGTTCTGAGCCGCCCACTTCTGTGCCTGTTGCATGAAGTCTAGCCAGTACTCAAACGTCCCCTTTGGGTCTGTCGGTGAGCACACGATTGGGTCGCTGTCGTAAGCGGGGTAGAAGTACCCATAGGACTGCGGGTTGAGGAGAGCATCGCAGGTGATGATGCAGGTTCCGAATGAGAGGGCGTTGCCAAGTTGCTCGGCAAAAGCGCGGGTGTTGGTGTTGTTGTTCATCATTGTCTTGTGTGTGTTTGTGTGTTGATGATAGTGACTCAGTTGAATGAGTATCCGCATTCGTTGCAGAACTCGTAAGCATCGGAGTATTGCACTTTCTCCTTGCCGCAGTTAGGACACTCGTCCACCTCATACACAGGGGCAAGGTCTACCAGTGTGGTGTGTCCCCGATTGGGGCTGTCGTCCGTGGGGAGAAACTCGTCGAGGACCTTCACGACCAACTCGGTTCTCGCATTCTGTGAGTTCAGGAAATTCTGTTCAGCCTCACTTCGGAAGATGCGGCGGAGGATGCGGACTGCAAGGTCACGCTTGTAGGATTCGTAGTTCATGTCTGTGAGTGTTTTGAATGTTGTCTGGCATCATTGCCGTGGACAAAGTTACAACGGATGTTTGGATTGTGCAAACTTATTTTTGATTAAGCCACTCTTTGATAGCGGCGTTCCCCTCTACTGTGAACAGGGGCCTGCGGAAGTCATCAAGGGCGAGGTCGTTGTACCAAGCCTTGACGGTGCATTCACCGTCATCCATGTGGTCATGGATGTCATCCATGAGGAACTCCTCAGTGCGGTGGTAGATGTCCCCATTGGGGGCGTAGATCAAATATACCATGTGTGTGTGTTAGAGTGTAGTGATTTTGTTGCTTCCGTTGTACACCATTTGCTTCATGCCTTGCATGGGGAAGAAGTGGGTGCAGGTGTCGTCGATGTCGACCATGCCAGCCTGTGGGTACTCAAGGTCACGCACCACCTCAGCGAGGCTGTCGTAAGCTTCGATGACTCTGTTGGTGTAGTGCCTGTCCCACCCGCCATGGTTGGTTGCCTCGTACACCTTCTGCTTGATGTACTCCACTTGAGCTGAGGTAACCTCCTCTGCCATGCGGATGGCGGTGGACTTGTGTGTGATTGTGCGCACCATGTCATCCATTTGGTCGTACACAACCACCCCGTCACCGAGCATGACCCCGTCATACACTTGGATGAAGAGGGTGTGGAAGCCCCAATCGTCGATGTATTCGGGGTCGATGCTGTCGCTGAACTCAGGTGTGAGTTTGACCCACCCACCATGCGGACACTCCTCGATGTCGTAGCGAACGAGGTCAACCTCTGTACGCAGGGAGTAGTTTTCGATTCGCTCAGCGTAATACTCCAAGCGGTCGTGTACCCACTGGTCGATGTACTCCTCGACCATGGCCTTGCCGTATTCGGGGGCCAAGACATCTTCGATGCGGCGGCAGGTGGTGTCTGAGTAGCCTTCGTTCATACCTCCGATGGAGTCGACGACGAAGTAGTGGGGTGCGGGGCGCAGTGCTGTGTTCATGAGTGTGAGTGTTTGAATGTTGTTGGCTGAATTGCCGTGGACAAAGTTAAGGCAAATGTTTGTATCTACCAAATTTATTTTGCTACCCCTTTAGGGGTATTGTAGGCGGCCTCCTCATTGGCGGCGCTGACCCATATGTTTATTTCCTTTACGTTGTCTTTTGCGTCACGCAGATGCTCAAACATAGAGGCGAGGTTGCGGTAGACACGCGCTTCGAGCGGGTCACACTCTTGGTCGTGCCACTTGCTGATGCAGGTGTCAATCATGTCTTCGACGATGCCTTGGTGCATCCGCTTGTAGTCTGCTTGTGTGTATGTCTTCATGCTTGTGTGCGGATTTCGTACATGGTGCGGTCAATTTGGTCTTCATTGAACTCCTCCATCGTGGAGTAGTCCGTGCCGAAGTCCTCGTTGAAGTCCCTGAGGTACAGGGACAGGTCGGTGATGGCGAACAGGATTGAACCCTGTGGCTCATCGTTCTCGATTACGATATGTGTCTTCATGTCTGTGTCAGTTAAAGGTGTATCCGCATTCGTTGCAGAATTCGTAAGCGTCAGAGTATTCGACGTCTTTCTTGCCGCGCTCATTAGTCTGTGTATTTGAGTGTGATGTTTATTGCCTCACCCAGCACCTTGCCGAGCGGGTTGATGTCTGACCCCTGTGATGCGGGTACGGAAATGAAGAACATATCCGCCACCATTAGTGCCTGTTGCACCTTTTGAATTTCGTCTTGTGTCATGCTTGTCTGTTTGGGTAATACAGGAAATCCTGCGTGTGGGTTGTTTGTCATCAGTCTGTTATGTGTTGGAGTTGAGATATGTCGAGCATGAAGTCGCTTGACCCCTCTTCCTCTTTTTGTGCGAGGTCAGCGTAGTGCCTGTCTGTGTAGACACGGAAGACACCGAAGTTTATTTCCTCGCCCTCGATCCATGTGTGGACACACATTTGGTTGGTGGTCATGGCCTCCATGCGGGCGGCGAGGTGCCACACATCATCGAAGCACTTTCGAAACTTCTTCATCATGACCTCAGGGTGCTGGGAGTGGAGTACACCCTTGTCGTCCTCGCACACCATGGAGATGGACATCCTCAGGTTCCAGTGCTCTACGCCCCATCCCTGTGTGGGTCTGTAAGCGTTCATGTCCCCTTGCTTGATGTTCGTCGGGGTGACAACGTAGCAGTCCATCTTGTTAAAGAGGGTCCGACCGAAAGCATCGGCGGCGAATGTCCAGTAGGGGTAAAGGGTAGGCTCTTTCATGCTTGTGTGAGTTGGGGTTCGTCAATGAGGCTGAGGCTCCAAGGGTTCCCTTCGGGGAAGACCCAGTAGAACGTGCCGATGGAGGCTTCGGTGTATTGCGCTGTCATGTCTGTCTGTATTAGAGGTTTGCGTTGATGATGTCGTGCAAGAGGAGTTGGTTCTCAATGCGTGGGTTGCCCTTGTCTGCCTTGAGCAGGGCCACAACTTCGGGGACTTCCGCTACGAGGTTAGGGTTTACTTCGCATTCCCAGCATATGTGGAGAAAATCGTTCTTCGTCATGAGTGTGAGTGTTTGAATGTGAGAGACACAGGAGGAATCGAACC
>PDMW01003314.1_pt1 | contig 13930 bp, 2 predicted proteins | sample 1515511 | NCBI WGS metagenome assembly PDMW01 (sample SAMN07343023, study PRJNA328102) | Marine metagenome, whole genome shotgun sequencing project. | biome: marine; feature: bay; material: water; isolation source: viruses from water sample < 0.22 micron filtered, nuclease treated, low... ... | reverse complement strand
TCTATATCGCTGTCTGCTTCTTGTGCATCTCTAGTGTCAGGCTCTTTATCACTCTCTTCTTTTGTTTCCGCAGCAGGAGGAGTCATAACTTCTTGTAAATATGCATGAAAAGAATTAACAGCTGCTAAAACTTGATTTTCAAGCTCTATAGCTCTGTTGTTAGCAGGTACTCTTTTATCGTATTCCTCAATGTCACGACGTATTTTATCAAGCTCGTCTCGCTTTTTACCTATACGCCCTGACGCTTCTGTAAGTATTGCATCTTCTAAAGCTGAAATTTCATTTTGTGTTCGTTGCAGCTCTTCTAATAAAAAGTCTACGTCTCCCTGTGTTTCTCCTTCTTCAGATAAAATCTTTAACTGTCCAGTTGCAGCATCGTACACTTCATCTAAAGCTTGTACAACACTTTCTTTATATATTTTAAGATTCTTTAGTGCAGTTTGTAAATTATCTAAGTCTGAGTTTATAAGATCAAAGTATTCATCAGATAAATTATTAGATGCAACCATCCCTCTAAGCTCGCTTATAAAAGACTCGTCTACTGTAAACTTTCCATCTTGATTACTAATAGCTAATTGTGAAAGTTCAGACTCTGTAAAATATCCATCTTTTAAAAGATCGTCAAACAATGTAGTAGCATCTAGTGCTCCTATATAATCTCTAAGAGCTTCCATCTTATTCTCATAAGACATGTTAGAATCAACTACACCTTGTATAGTTCTAATTTTTTCAGCATTATCATTAAGAGTGTCAACTTTTGCTTGTAGCTTTTCTAAAGCTTTCTCTGCTTCTTGTAACTCTATCTCAATTTCTGCTTGTATTGCTCTAGCTCCTTCTACACCAAAGGCACCTCTTCTACCAATAGCATTTAAATTAACGTAATCTCTACCTTGTTTTGTAGTACGATTTTGTACAGCTCGTATAATTTCTGAGCCTTGCTCTGCTAATGTATCTATTTTATTTTTAAGATCTTGTATAGCTGCTTTTTGCGCTTCCATATCTGCGGCAACACCTTCTTGCAATACATCTATAGACGCCTCTAAGCCTTCTAAGTTTATAGACTCTATAGTTATTTCTTTAATATTAGCAACTTCTTGTAAAAACTCTGCATTATAAGACTGATACTTTCCTGCTCCTTCATCTAAAAGCTCTTGTATTACTTCTCTTTCTTCTTGCGCTTCCGGACTACTATCATCTTCTAGCGCTTTTAATCTCTTAGCTAGCCTAAAATCTTCAGCTGATGGAATTCTAACAAGGCCTTTACTGCTATTATCTTTATAGATTACTCTAAAAGTTTTAACATCTCCATTTTTGTTAGTATATTCAAACTCAATAATTTTACCTTTATACTTTCTAGACAAAGATTTTTGTTCTGGATTTAAAGTTTCCTCTTCTTCCTTAGTTAACATATCTTGTATAGCGCTCTCAGTTTGTTGAATAACTAAATCACTAGCATTAGGGTCTCTAAGCATTTCTGCAAGCTTAAGTGCTCTATGTCGCCGAGCTCTTAAACGTCGTAAATCTTTTAATTTATTAGATATGTCTTCTTTATTTTGCTCGTAACCTGCAGAGTCTTTTTTTCTGTAATTTTCTAACAACTCTTGCTCTTGTGTTGATAAATCTGGAGCAGTTCCGTTTTGGATTTCTTTAGTAAGCTCTACTAAATCTTCTCTTACTTTGTCCATTTGTTCTAACAGTGCAAAAGCTTCATCGTCTTTACCTTCTTGCTCTAATCTTTCTGCTTCTTTTTCTAGTCTAGCCGCTTCTACAGCCATTTCCATAGCTACAAGATTTGCATCTCCTGGCTTAGTAAATTCTTTTATACCTAGCCTTTTCTTAACTCTTCTCCCCGCTGTAGATGCATTTATACGGCGCTCTAATGGTCCGCCAACATCCATAGTATCATACATAAAATCATTAAACTTTTGCATAATACTTCTATTATCTTCTTCATCTTGCGCAGGCCTGTCTTCAACTACTTCTAAACTCTCACCTGTTAATGTTTCCATTTCTTTGATAAGCATTTCTTCTCTAGCATCTACATCTTTCATAGATGAATATGCATGCGCTAACATTTCTCTATACTCTTCACTTATAGCAAGCCCTGCAGTAGCTTCGTATGCCTCTTTAATTGCTTCCGCTCTTTCTAAATGAGATTCTACAACTTTTTGTTTGCGATTATTTAAAAACTCTTCTCTTTCTGTTTCAGACATGTTATCTGTCTCAGTAGCAAGATTAAATTGAGTTTCAAAATCATCGTTACTCATATTCTCAATATCACCTTTTAAAATGTCTGCTATGTCTCCATAGTATCCAGCTTTGATTCTTGTTATTACATAAGAATACCAAGCATCGTGATCTGCGTTTTTATATTCGTAGTCATTATTAGTAGCAATAGAAAAATCTCTTTTATCATTTGCATTTTTTTGACGCACTAAGTTGTCAAAGTTTGCTTTTACAGCTGCAGCCGCATCAGGACTTTCGTTCATAGCTTTAACAAGCGTAGATACATTTTTATCAGCTGTTTTAATTTCATTCCATCCTTCTGTAGCAGAAAAACCATTCCACCCCATTCCATATTTCTTTTCTCCTGTTTTAGGATCTGTCTTAACAAATGACGGAAGTCCAAGCCCCCCTAATATAAATCCTAAAAAGATTTCTTTTTGCCCTTCATAGCTACCGTAAGCCTCACCAAATGCATCATCAGTATGATTTAGTATTGCGCCAATTGCTTCCATATTACCAGGGTCTTTACCTTCTGTGTAAAAATACTGAGCAGCTTCCTGTCCAGATAAATTAGCTAGCCCTTGTCCACCTTCTTCTACAAATCCTTCATATAAAGGACGCTTAAGCATAGCATGCGCATGTCGTCCAATGTTTCTGAACTTACCAAAATCTTTGTATGCTTCTTTGTATACTCTAGCACCGTCTTTAATATCTTCTATAATTTTATTCTTATAGCTTTTATTTGCAGTACGCATACCTTTTCCAAATATTCTTGGAAACATTAACATGTTACTATATCCTACAAGTGCAGCATTTGCTGCAAATACACCGTTAGAAGTTTTTACAGCAATGTTGTGCATCTTAGCCTCTTCTTCTTGGCTAAGCGGAGTGCCTGGATTTTCTTGAGCATACAATGTTTTTAACTTTTCTAAAGTTTCATCGTAATTATGTCTTGCTTCTACTCCTGACTCATAAAACGCACCGGTAGCTAATTGTCTAGCAGATCTAAGGCCATCGTAAACAGATTGTTTGTTTGCAACTTTACGCATAGTCTCAAGACCGGATACACCTGTTTGACCTAGCACACCTTTGTTTGCCTTAGTAGCAGCTGTTTTTAACGCTTTACCAGCTCTAGATACTGCAAGGGCTCCTCCAAGTCCTGCAGTTAAATATTCAGATATTACAGCACCTGCAACAAACGATAATCCGTTAGCAAGACCATCTGTCCAAAAGTTAGCAGCCCCTGAACCAAAAGCTTGGCCCATAATATTTTGTTGCGTTTCATACGACGTATAATAATTAGGCAGCTTTTCGCTTAGATGTTCATTTATATTATCTAAACTTTTTTGAAAATCATTATTAAAAAACTTGTTTAAACCTTCAGAGCTAGGACCGTTTTTATAGAAGTCTTGCGCAACTTCATTTATACCTACACCTAAACCAATTGTAGAACCTACAACGTTGTTAAATATACTAACTGGCATTTTAACACCATAAGACCTAAAAGCTTTTTCAGCAACGCTTTGTCCTTCAGCTCTATAATCATCTATATTAGCATCTAAAATATTAAACGGACGGTCTATATATTTATCATAGTTGTCAAAATCTCTGTCGTCACCATATACACTAGTACCTTTTGTAGCAGTGTTAGATAGTGTGTTTAATCTGTCTGTACTTCTTTGTCCTTTAGTTATAGGTAAAGTTTCTTTAGGCGCAGTCTGTTGTGACTTGTCTGCAGATAAATCTTCAGGGCTTACTAAGCTATCCCAATCAGTTACAGATCCTCCAGTTTGTTTTTTATTTGACATACTAGTAATATTGATTAATTAAGGTATCGTTCATTATATCCTGTCTTTTTGCTAATACAGCCTCTTTGTTTTTGTTTACATACTCTGCAAAATTTTCATGATTGTATCCTGCTTCTTCAGTATACAAATATAGAACTTCTTGGTCACGCATAAAGTATAAACTATTGTTTTCATCTTTTTCTATAACTTTATCTTGCCCTAGCTCTTTAATAATTATTTCTTCTAGCTCTGTACTGTTACGTCTTTTAGCTTCATCTACACCTATACGTCCTTTTGTAACATCCATGCGTGCTTTGAAATAATCTGCAGTAGTTAGCTGCTTTCCGCCGTTCTTCTTGTTTTGTAACATAAACGCAATTCTTTCGTTGTCTACAAAAATATGCTCTTGCATGCTATTTGCAACATCGTTTGCCCAAGGAGATGTACCATCAAGGCCCGGCTTTGCTACTAGCTGCGCATATTCTGTAGTAGTTTTAGCTACACCTTCTTTTTGATAAGACACATTGTAAGTGTTAGGTCTATTCCTGAGAGGATTTCCTATGTTTGCACTTGTAAGCTGCACACTACTCCAACTATCGCTAATACCTTGTCTGTCTTCTTGCTGCGTTAAATTAAAATCTGCTTCAGGATTAGATGATTTTAAAGATTTATTAAATGCTGTTCTATACTTAGCACCTTCTGGACCTGCCGCATACTTGTAAGGTTGAGAAGTTTCATATCCACCTTCTTTAATCCACCCCTCGTCTAATAAGTCTCCTCCTAAATCAGTTTTATATGTATACATTGATTTTGCAAGCTTTTGCATCATAGGAATATCTTCTTTAGTCCAATTAGCATTAGGCATAGCTTTGTTAAGAGCATCTAATTTTCCCATTTCATCCATAAGCTGCTCAGATTCAGTATCTATAAACATACTAATAAATCCTTCTTCTTGCGGACGCTCCCAATCTCTTACGTTATTTAAATCTGTGAACTGCTCATATATTTCTTCTCCCGCATTCATAAGAAGTTTTACTCCTCCCGCAATTACACCGCCTGTTGCAGCAAAACTACCACCAAGTATAGGGGAAACTGCAGGAGCAAGTGGGCCAGTAAAAGCTCCTAAACCTGCTCCAATTCCCATTCCAATACCTGCTCCAACAACAGCAGATGTAGTTACACCGTCTGTAATTTCACCTGCAGAAGTTTTGTTAAATGTTGAATTAGAATTAGTAGTTAACATGTTTACAGTTTCAAATAAATCTAAATATCTACTTGAGCCATCTATTTCTGCTTGTTCTTGAAATGCTCCATAAACTTTTTCATATTCTTTATACGCAGAAGTGTTTCCAGTATTTTTAGCTACGTTAGCATATGTAGTGTTTCTTGTTTCTACAACACTGTTTCTTTTCTTTTCTATCTGCTCTTCTGTTAAATCAGCATTACCTGTTATAACGCTTGCAGAAGATGTAAATGATGATTTATTTTCATCTTTCTCTTGATATACTTTTGTAGTTGTTGGAGTACCTAACGTTGTTCTTCTGTCTGCAAACTCATCGTTTGAGCTATTAACTGCGCTTTGATACTCAGCCCGTCTAGTAAACGATCTTAACCGATCTTTAATATTAGCTTCTGCCATTGCCATAAGCTCTTCTGGAGTAGCATTAGGGTTAGCCTGCTTTAATTGTATAAGTGCAAGCCTTCTAAAGTCTTGATTTCCTACTTGACTTTGCACATATGTATTATATACATCGTTTATATATGCTTCTGTAGTGTTTATATCTTTACCAAAGTTTTGCACTAGCCCTGACATTTCTCCGTTATAGTCAAGCTCTAATTCATTTTGCACTTGATATGGATTTTCTTTCCACACACCATTTTCATCTTGAATGTAAGATTGATGTTGATCAAAAGAATTAGTACCAAAATCCCAAACATTGTTACCTTTAGCTCTTTGCTCATTTATAAATGCAAGCTCATCTTGTCTAGTTTTATAAGATTGTTGGCCAAGCTGTACGCCCCTATTTGACAACAAAGAGTTAGTAGCATCATCTATTGCTAGTGATGCTGCCCCTGACTCCCAATTGCCATTTGCTGAATAATCTTGTAATATATTTTGTCCTTCTGCTTTTGCATTGTTTACAAGCCACTCATCACCTTTACCTACCTGCACTTGTGAGTATGCCCTGTCTAGTAAAGATTTCTTTTCTAGAGTTTCATCATACCTGCCTCGTAAAACTTCTGCAACTTTAGTATATCCTGGATCGACATACTGACTTTGCATAGGAGTTAAATTGAATTTTGCCATAATATATTTTTATATTTTTATCTTAACTAAATCGTCGAACACCTAACACTCTGTCAGGGCTAAATGAAGCTTCAGTAACTGCTCCACCACCTGTAGTGCCTTGATTCCCACCAAGCACTAAAATGTTTCCATCATCATCTGTACCTGCATAGAATCCTACGTGTCCTGTATTAGCATTGTCTGACCGCTTTCTAGCTGCTACATTGTCTGTGTAGTTTCCTTTTGGATCTCTCCACATAACAACAACATCTCCTATTTGATAATCGCCTGCGGCAACTTCTGCGCCTTGAGTTGCAAAACTTCTAGCAGACGAAGTACCTTGATGTTCGTAACCATTCATGTTAAGAATAGAACCTGTAAAGGCTGCGCACCAAGCAGTTTTAGAAGGGTTATCTATTGTGGCAGTTCCTGCATAATTAGTAATAATCTGAGTAAGAAGCTCTGTATGTTCAGTTTCATTTTTACCTAAAAATGCATTTGCCATTACCATGTTGTTATTACTTTCTATAACGTTTTGCGCAGTTGCAGCGTCAGTTCCTATAGCAGTTTGAACAGTTTGCGTAGCGTTTTGAGGATTTCCAGGACTATTATTTACCTGCTCATTAACTTCACTACTATTTAAAACTATTCCTTTCTCCATGTAATCTTTAATTGCTTTCTCTTGACCTTTAGGAGATAGCGCTCTTCCTAACACACCTGAGCCTCCATCAATAGCATTTGCCATTAATACTGTTGCATCAAACGCCTTTCTATCTCTGTTAGCAGTTACAACATTAGCAGCTGCAGTTTCTAATGCACCTACTTTATTAGCTTGTTGATCTGCTTGTAGCTGTATGTTAACTTTGTTAGCATCTTGCTTAAGTTGTTTTACTGACAACTCATTGCCTACGTTTATAGTATCAGCTTTCATGTCTAACTCAGCTTGCATGTTATCAATAGTAGTATTAGATTTTACCTGTCTATCAGTTACACCAGCATTTGCATCCATCTTTTTATCATATGCTGCCATCATGTTAATCATATCTGACGGCCCTCCACCACTAGTTTTAATAAACTGTACTACTTTTTGAAAATCATTTTCATTTATAGCTCTTTCTCTATCAAACTTTTGGTACTTAAGTTGAGGAGTTTCTACTGCAGACACATCTCCTACTGCTCCCATCTGTGGAGCCTTAGCAGTATACGCAGCTATAGGGGCAATCATACTTGCAGCTAAAGCAAGTTTATCTCCTGTTTGATATGGATTTTCAATTTGATTATATGTTGTAGAGTTTCCAGATGTATTAACATTAGTCCCGTTAATAGTAGAATTTCCTAAAATTGTATTCTGATTCAATCCTTGATTACCTCCTTGGTAACTAAAATCAGTATTATTATCAAGAAACTCATTAGCAATGTCTGTTTCATTTAATGGTCCTTGATACATATTAGCTTGATACATATTTTGATCAGCTCCATAATAACTAGCCCCTGTATCATAATAAGTAAAATCCCCCATTTGCTTAAAATCTTTAGCAAATCTCATTTTTTCAGTCCCTGGACCTGTAACTGACTCAAGCATTTCTGGTGTAACAGGTTTGCTCCTATCTCTATTTACAAATCTATCTAACCTTTTTGAATCAGATTCTATTGTAGGTAGTATATTTAAATTTGTTTTATCTTGTCTAGCAGCATCTAAAGCAGGTTTATTTTTTGCAGAGTAATCGTCAAGCATTGCTTGTTTCATTTCAACAGAGTTCATCATTTCTATATAATCTTTAGAAGAAGTTGAAAAATTTCCACCCATATCTTGCATTATTCTAAACTTATCTCTTTTAGAAAGATTTTTAAAATCTCCCTCTTGAGCGTATCCTGCTACTTTAGAGCTTCTACCTGCTGCTTTATCTTGAGCAGCTGCAAGCGCATCTATCTGTCCTTGACTTCCGCCTTGTTTTAATATTTGTTTATGTGCATCTGCAAACGAATGCCCGCCATATCTTTTAGACCCATCTGTATTTACATAATCAGAAAAGTAATAAGGCATTTGAGCTCCACCATGCTTTGCACTTGATACGCCGTCTTTCGTTTCTCCTCTTTCTACTTCTGAATCACCATCTATTATTCCGCCGTCACTATGTCTATTACCCATAAACTGAATTGCATCTGACCCAGGTATAGGCATCATGCTTCCACCTTCAAGCTTCATACCTCCTTGCTTATAACCTTTACCGTATTCAAATTTAGCATCTTCGTTTGCATAGTCAGTTCCCCATTTAGGAATAATAGGAGATACAATCTTTCGCATTAAATTTCTAAAACCGCTTTCAGTATTACCACGTTTTTCAAAACGTTTAACATCTCTGTCGTAATTTTTTAAATATTTTTTTTCTTTACCTGCTTCTGTTGCGTCTCCTAATTTTTGTTGAAAGGTTCTTCTTTTGTCTTGCTCTCTCATCATCTGCTTATCATTCAAATAAGTAGCCTGCTCTTCAGAGCGATACTTTATGCGGTCTGACGTTTGGTCTGCAAACATTGAGCCTCTTTGATCTAAAGGATTTATACCTAATCTTTGCTCTCTAGGTAATATATTTTCTTTAGTACCTAGCATAGTAGTCATTTGATTTTGTGCATCTTGACCATGCGGATTATCTTCAAAAGTTCCCTTACTGTGAAATTTAGTTCCACCATACAGCCCTACGTTATATCCAGGATTTGCTAAAGTATTATACTCATCTTCTGCTACCTCAACGTTTTCAAATTTAGATCCTAAATATCCAGAGTCGCCTCCATAAAATGCTTGATCTCTACCTACACCACCTAATTTATATTTCATACCGCCTTGCTTAGCTTTTAAAGCGTAGCTGCCTTCTCCAGTATCTATAGTGTTACCCATATCAGCGCTAGTATTTCCTACAGTTTTCATTTCTTCTTTTGTAAGCTCTCTTTGCTGCGCAGTTAGCTCATCTCCTTTAATAGTATTTTGAAGCCTATCTTCTTTTCTAGCTTTACCTCTTCCTAAAACATTTTTTACTATATCGAGTGCTGCTGTTGGATCTCCCATTAAAAGTCTACCTGCATCAGCACCTATTTCTGCTCCTGAATAAAACATATCACTACCATCATCTACCATTGATGACACAGCGCCTCCTATTAAAGAAGCTCCCATTCCGCCAGCACCTCCTGCAGCATCACCTCCGCTAATTCCTCCAGCAGCTGCATCACTTGCGCCTTCATTCCCCATTACATAACTTCGTGTTTGCGAATTGTATCCTATTGCATCTTCAGGAGCTCCTTTTCCAATATCCATTTCATTTCCAAATGGCATATTAATAGTGTCCATTTCAGCATCAAAACCTTTATCTCCTGTTAAAGTTCTTCCTACCCAATCTCTACTTAGAAAGCCTCCAGGTTGGTATTTACGTATTCTTGAATATAAACTAGGTGCTATTTTTTTATTTTTTTTCATATTATCTTATGTATTTGCGCATTCCGGCATTGAGGGAATACAAATTTACAAAATTTTGATTTAAATTATTGGATGTTAAGCGAATACCTATATAAGTATCAGCAAATTTCTTTTGTAAGTGCCACGGCTTTCTAGGGTCAATATACAAATCATGTGTATTTATTCCGTAAGAGCCATTTTGCTGCCAAGTAGCTTCAAACATGTCGTGAACATCTTGATTACCTACCCAGTCTACTGATCCTTGTGTCATATCTGGATCTTCAAGTTGAAGTATGCTACCACTTTGTGTTGCTTCAAATCCAGAAGTTAACACTCCGGCAGGAGCATAATCAATACCTTCAATGTATTCAGAATTATCAGAAAAAGTTGTAAGATATAAACTAGACATATCTCTAAATTTATTAATCTGCCATTTATGTGCTACCTTTCTAACATTTGCTAAATATATAAGTTCAACATCTCCTGAATGCTGAGTGCTGTTGTATATAAAAAATGATGTAAATCCATCTTTATCTAATCTTTTATATCTAACATCTCTAAAATCTCCTTGTTTTGATCTGTCAAAAACTTCTGATTCATATGAAATGTTTGAGAATACTTTTGACACATCTCTTTGCTTTTGACTATTAATAATTCCTTCTACCTCAAAAGGGTTTGTATATGCCTGCAACATCTCTACCTCATCAACAGGGTTGTGCAAAGCAATGTTAGGCTCAGGTATAGAAGCATAAAAACATCCAGGACGATAAACAGAGTTATGTCCCCAAAGTTTCCAAGAGTGTATGTTAGGCGTAGAGTATATACTACCCCAAGTAACTGTTAACATAAAATGCCCAGCGTCGCCAACATCGTGCGTTCCTAATCCTTCAACAGAAGAGTAATCATGACTTGTTTTTTCCCAAAAAGGAATTGGCAACTCTTCCCAATTAAAGAAACTACAAAGACCTGATAGGTTTCCTGCACCACTTTTATATGTATACAAATGCGGTAAGTAATCATGAAAAGATCCCCAAGTTTTAGATTCAGGATAATAAGAAACTGTCCACCCCACTCTTGTCCACAATTGTACAGGACGGTTAGAGTCAGCTGTTCTAGAAGGTTGTTCTATAGATTCGTCTTTAATACTAACTAATCTTACACCTATTTGAACTGGAACTTCAATTTTTACACATGGAATTTCTTCAGTTTCTTTTTCTTCTTTTACTACAATATTTGTAGTGTCTATTATTCCGTCTGGAGTGTACAGTTTGTAATTATACAAAGCTTTAGTAGAAGATGAAATATTATCTAAACTTCCATTAAATCCTCCGCCAGCTACAAACTTTAAATTTAAATCTCTACTTGGCCAAACCTTTTCTATATTATAAGTTCCGTTATTGCTAACTGTTGTCATCTCTACATCTCCATAATAAATTGTAAGATCTCCAGTTGTAACTCCTGAAACTGTAAACTTTGTAACAACTTTTTTATCAAAAACCTCATTTAAAGATTGCTGCAAAGAACTTTTACTTGCACCAGTATGTGTTATTTTTTTATCTTTTATTTCCCATCCTGCATCATATTCCCATGCATCAAACGCAGAATCTTTTATAGAAACAGACTTTACAAACAAAGTTCCTTCTCGTGCAGCAATGCCTCCAAAAATAGAAAGTTTGTATTCAGTTTGATTTCCTGTCATAAAAGACACAGTAGTTGTAGTGTACGCACTTTGATTTGTAGTAGTATGAAATATGTTACTATTTCCTAAAACATTAGGCATACTTACTCTAACACCTTTAGATCCTTTCCACGTTATTTTAAATTGGTATTGAGTGTGCGCCTCAAGCTGTGTCATTATATAAAAATGAGGATCATCTGCACCATAATCCATTTGAAACTCTCCAGAAGAAAGAGCTCTAGGAGCAGCATCTTGTGCTATTTCAAAATGAAAGTCTGCAGTTGTAGGTTGACTGCTGCTAAAATCTGTAGCATCTGAAAAATCAGTTATAGGTAAAAATTGATTACCATAAGCAAAGTCTCCATTTTCAACTCTTTCTATAGCAGGATATACTTTTAGTTCAAACCTTTTACTAGTTGGATTATATATAATTTTACCTTGTAGGTTTGAGCGATCACTGGCTCTACCTGCATAAGGTTCAAAAAATTCTTTACCTTCTACTGTAGGTAAAAGCCCTCTTTTAGTTAAAAGAATTCTATCATTTTTTTCATCCCATCCACTTACAAATCCTGTACCTATAATAGGGCTATCTGGTAATCTATAGTTCCATTTTTCATCATCAATGTTTTGCTTAAACCAAGATTCCATCCCATTCTTGCTTATTTCAACAAGTTTTTGTGATGCCATAAACACCTTTCCATTTCTTTTATCTACAAAGAAATAACCGTGCTTAGTAATTAATGTGCAAAATTGAGAATTAGTTCCTCCGTATCCTTCTTCTGTTTGCAACAGCTCATCAGGATCTTGTGCAAATATATCTCCAGATCCAATAAAAGCTTCTGCTCCGTCTTTTAATGCCATTGTTTGCTTACCCTTAGTTAGTAACAAACTGTCTTCCATATGAATATATAGAAGATTATTAAATGTAGCTAAGTTCCATAAAGCACCTCTGTTTTTAGGCATGTCTTTATAGTCATTTGCTAGAAACATTCTAAAGTTATCTATAAGACTTCCAGGGTCTGACTTTGCAGATCTCTGCACTCTAGTACTAAATGATGTAGGTGCAGATATTAAATTTGGTAAAGCAAACGCAGGCCTTGTATCATTTACTCTAGAATAATCTATATTATATTTTATACTAGGCTGTGCTGTTAAATCATTATAAGTAGAAGGATCATAACCTTTACCATCTCTGTCTTGTATAGCTACTTCTTTAAAAGAAGAACCAGGAACATACACAGTATCTTTTCCTTCTTCGTGTCTAAAATTTATATTATCTGTAGTTTCAACAATAGATAAAATTGCAGAAATTCTAGACCTAGGATCCATAGTACTTATACGAGGATTAAGAGTTTGTCTAAATCCATATCTACACAAAAATGTATCTCCTCCAAATATACCATGTTTAAAATGTAAAGGGTTAGCAGTACCATGTATGTTTGGATGATATTGACCATTTGGAGCTTCTTCATATTCATTAAAATACACCCCAGCTTCAGAAGAGTTTGTTTGAACACTTGCAGTATCGTATCCCCCAACATATCCAGGAATATCAGATACTTCATATTCAACTTCATCATTAATTATAAAGTTGTGTATGTCCCTTCCAACTACTTGGAATCCTGTCCAAACTAAATTTTGGCTATCTATAGTGCTATATACATCCGTTTTAAATGCTTCTAAATTAACAGTATGAACTTTAGTTGTTATATTATTTAAAAACACACTTGAGTAATCACTTTTATTTGTTTTTATGCCGCCATACGTATCATTATTAAGTCCAGAAATATTTTTAGTAAAACCTAAAGCCATATGAGTTTCTCCACCTCTATTGTATAACCTATATCCAAACCCTGCAGCTGTAGCAGTTAAGACTTTATTTCCTTCTACAAATGTTTTGCATCTTTCTTTTATTACATAGTTTGTAAGACTTGCTAAATTTGTAGTTTGGCCAGAAATAAAAAAGTTAGATCTTATTAACTCAAAATTACAAGCACTGTCTACGTCTAACTCGTGGCTAACTCCGGGTCCTAAAAACACCTTGTGAGTAGTTGTATTTTGAATTGATATATGAGTTGCAGGCGCTATAGAGTTTTGAGTTCTTAACAATTCAAAATTATAAAAAGCCATTATTGGAGAGCTGCTATCTTTTGGCTCGTCAATATCTAAAGGAGTTTTTACCCAAAAGTCTTGACTACTACTAACGCCTTCTCTAGGATCATCAGGACATCCTCCAAGCCTTCCGGTTTGTTTATTATAAGGAGTTATAGGACCTTGCCCTAAAATTCTTTTATTTTTATGATCACGCTTTGCATGATAAATTCTAAATCCTTGCACTTTATCTGCAATGTGCCCTGGTATTTGAATGTCAGAAAGATCAAATCCTAAAATTTGAACTGTGTCACTAACTGTTCCTCCGTCTGTAACTGTTACACAATTGCCTGGTAAAGAGGAATTTGCAGGAGTCATGTGTCCTGAGCCAAATGCACCTCCAAGAGCGTTAGAAA
>PDMW01019891.1_pt1 | contig 13935 bp, 11 predicted proteins | sample 1515511 | NCBI WGS metagenome assembly PDMW01 (sample SAMN07343023, study PRJNA328102) | Marine metagenome, whole genome shotgun sequencing project. | biome: marine; feature: bay; material: water; isolation source: viruses from water sample < 0.22 micron filtered, nuclease treated, low... ... | reverse complement strand
CAAGAACTAATCGAAGAGCAAATGCTTGCTAAAACAAATAATATAAAACATGTATTAACAGCATTAGACATGTCAGAAGCCAGCATAAAAGCAGAGAAAGATGTTCTTGCTAAGTATAAAAATGATTTACAAGCAAAACAAACTCAAATCCAAAAAGCTAAAGACAGAGTAAAAGAATTAATTGTTGATATTGTTGAACATGCAGGAGAGCCTACTAAAACAGGTGGCATGTCAATAAAAACAGACCTTGGAAAATTTACAACTTATGAAACTGCAGGAAAGTTAATAGTTAGTGATGTAAACGATATCCCTGAAGAGTTTGTAAAGACTACAAAGTCTATTAATAAAACAAAACTTAGAAAACACATGATGAGCAATTTAAACGGATCTATAGAATATAGTGAAATAAACTCAGATGGTGTGGAGTATGCAAGTATCAAAAGAGAAAGGAGACTTAAAATATCATGAAAAATATAACACACGTAAAGCCTGTGTTACCAGTTAGCACATACCTTGAAATTGCAAAATTATTAGTTAAAGTAGGCGGAGAAAGCTTAAGTAATGTTGGTGAGCTTATGTTAAAAACATATGAAGCAAACATGTTAGAGTTTGCAAAGCCTCCTAAAATTTATGAAGAAACTAATAATGTAGGGTCACCTGAAACATACAATGGTCCCAGCAAATGTGAAGAAGGGGTATGTGACTGATGTCTGCTAGATCATCAAAAGCTAAGGGTAGAAGATTGCAAAACTTAGTACGAGACGAACTAAGAACAGCTATACCTAAGCTTGAAGAAGACGACATCAAATCGCAAACAATGGGTATGACAGGAGAAGACATAGTCCTCTCTCCTGCTGCCAGAAAAAAAATTCCTTATTCTTTTGAATGTAAAAATGTAGAAAAACTAAATATATGGAGTGCACTAGAACAAGCAGGCAAAAACTGTCCAGAAGACAGAACACCTGTTCTTGTATTTACAAGAAATCATGCACCTACATACGCAGTAGTTCCATTCGATCATTTTATTCAAAAGAATATCAAACACTAACATTAAGAGGGGTGTTTGCAATTAACTTTTTACCAATTTTCTTAAATCAATCATTAAATGAAAGGACCTATAAAGTCTGTGGAAAATAGAAAATTTGACAATAAAAGTACTATATATTGCTTGTTTGGCGACAAGCACCCCACTTAAAACATTATGAGTAAAAAAATGGATTCATGGGTAACAATAGAAGTTTCAATAAAATTTAAAGATTTTATTTTAGACAGTAATACGGAATCAATGGATGATTTCATTGAAGGTACAAAAGAAAGTATTGGAGAGTCATTAAATGTAAAATCAGAAAATGTCAGAATAAACATGATAAAACAAGAACAACCATTATGGTTTGACGACATTGACTTAGAGGATAAAGCAGAGGCGTAATGACTAATACAATAGATGAATTTGTAAAGAATTTTTCAAACTCAGATAAAACAAAACAAAAATACAAAACAACACCTTACAAAGAATCAGACTCAAAAAAAGCTGATAAATACATTAAACATTGCAGACTGTGCAATAAATGTTGGGAAAGAGATAGACGAAACCCAAAAAGAAGTCTACACATATATGAAAACTTCCCAACATATGGAAAAGAAAAAGAGGTCTGTCCAATATGCAAAAACTAGAAGGTATAAACACCGATATAATAAACAAAATACAAGACCGTATGAAAATTGGTGCAAAGAAATATGGACAAACAATTTACGTTGATGATAAAAGAGATTTCCTGCAAGAAAGCTTAGAGGAAGCATTAGACATGAGTGTCTATCTTGCAGGAGAACTCATTAAACTAAAAAATTACAAGGAGCGTCTTATGACATCAGATCAAGAACATATAGACGATAAACTTTATAGAGAACATGAAGACACATTAGCAGATGAGTGGTCACAATTAATAAATGACTTATCAAGTGCTATAGAAATAACCCCCTTTCAGTTAGAAAGAATGTTTTTTATATATTTAAACAAGTTATCGCCTAATAGGAGTACAAAATGATAATTAAAAAATCACTATTTAAAAAGATATTTAAAAACGCAAAAGTTCAGTTAAGTGAAACAGCATACAAGCTTCTTGAAGAAGACATAGAAAGAATGATCACACGCTGGGCTAAACGTGCTAAAGAAGGTAATATTAAACGAGTTATGCCTGGAGATATACATCTTATTAGGGGTAACGTATATACTAAGGAGTACAAATGATCATACTTTCATTATTATTTATCCTGGGACTAGTTATGCTTAATAGCTATGTCTGGGAAAGCGGTAATGGTAATAAATATACCATTCTTAACTTATTTAAGAAAAAGTAGGTAATATAAAATCATCTACTTCAATAGCTAAAAGTGGAGCGTAGTGTCTTTCAGTCGTCACTACGCTCCTATGACCTAACAATTTACTGACTTGGTATATTGGCATTCCTTGTCGTATTAGATCATACCCAAATGTCCTTCTAAGGTCATGAAAAATTGCATTTTCTATTCCCATTGCAAACATACACCTACTAAATGTTTTAGATATCCAATCTAAATTATAATCCCACAATTTGTCCAATTGATTATCAAGTATTTCTTTAGCTTGAGTATTTAACTTAACCCATCTTTCACCCGTCTTCCCCCTGACTATCATTTTGTCTTTGTGAATATCTTTAAAAGATAGTCCTTCTAACTCTGCACGTCTGCAGCCTGTAAAATAAGCCAACCTAACAAATTCCTGAAAATCATACAAACTCCCAACCTCTACAACAACACCACAATCAACTAATCCCCCCAAAATTCCCCCCTTTTCTTCCCCCGTAAATACTCTAGACCTAATAGCTTGACCAATATCAGTATATAATTCGAAATCAGTATCTTTAAACTCTTTATTAGCCCAGTTGTAAAATGCATTTAGCATTCTCATCCAACTCATTGCAGTATTTTTATTTTCAGGTAGAGTTTGTTTTTTTACCCAAGGTCTTAAGGTATACTTATATGTGTTGTAAGTGTTAGGAGACACTTTGTCTATTCTTTTTTTTCTCAAGAACAACTCAACCATAGACTTTACACCAGGATTGTTTTTCCTGGGATCAACCTTACCTGTTAGTATCTGATTATAAAGAACATTTTTAACTTTTTGCTCTCTAACTTTTGCAGTCTTTTTGTTCTTGGTGTGTAAACTACGCTGTAATCTTAATCCATTAAGCTGTACGCTCGTATAGTAGGATCCATTGTTCTTATACATATAAGCCTCATTATGCTACATAACCGCTACACGGTTACTAAGTTGTTGTATAAGGTACTGTAAATTAAGGAGTTATAGACAGCCCCCTCAAGACTGCGTGTCTACCAGTTCCACCACTTCGGCATAATAATTCACTCTAACATTTAATTTGCAGAATACCCATTGTGCCCAACAATGTAGTGTAATACGCTACACATACGCTACAAATATTTTTATGCTGCTTCTTTTTTATCATCTTCTTGAGACATGTAATTTAAACGATATAATGGGAAACCTGAAAGTTTATCTACTGCTTTTATAGGTGATTTAATAATATCGTTACCTGTTTTCATTACCATTCCGTATGGAAACCATGTATATATTTGATAATCCCAAAACCTTTCCCAATCGCCTGACATTAGATTTCCAAGTGGTTGTGTTATATAACGTGCACTTGGAGGCGTTATAAGACCTGTAATATTTAATGGGTACGGCAATGTACCAAAAAACGCTCTTTCTTTTTCTTGAGGTGTCCCGTATAACATTTGAGACATTTCTGTATAATAATTGTAAGGAGGTGGTAATGTAGCATCAAACATACTGTAAGGTAACATTGATGCCATTGCAAACATAAACATGTCTGCTCCCAACATTCTTTCATATTTTTTAAACTCTTCAGTTCCTTTTTCAAATCCTGCATCTTTTGCCATTCTAACTACATCTTTACGTAATCGTAAACTATTACCTGCCCATAACTGAAACCTACTCATTATACGACCAGCTGGAGTTGCTGTTGCTAAAGGTCTTGATACATTGTTATATAAATATTGACTCCCAACTGTACCTTCTAATGCAACTTTAAGCAATGCTGGATCATCTGGCTTAAACGTTACCCCCTTTGCAGCAAAAACATCTCTTGCTTTAACATAGTTAGCTAAAAACGCACGTAAACGCAGTTCTTGCTCAGCATGCTTCATAAAAAACCCACCTAAATCAGTAGCTTTTTGGTCTATCTGATATTTTTTAAGAATTTCCATAACATCTCTTTTATCAGTTCTTACATCTTTTTTTATTTTAGCAGCCATCATTAATTCGCTTACAAAAGAATCGTATCCTGCCATTCCTTTAATAGCTCTAAAAGAATTGTTTGCCGATAATTCTGATGTCCAAAATGTTTCTATAACACCTTGTTCTTTAGCAAAATTTAAAAACCAATCTTTACCTCTGTTATCAGGTTCTCCTTTTTTCATATTAGGATCAGGTATAATTGACCTTAAATATTTATAATCATAAGATTTAATTAATGGACGCAAACCAGTTGTTATTAACGTGTTAGCATTTCCACCAAACATGTTATAAACCCACCCTCTAGTATTAAATAACAAAGTAGATGTACTAACTCTAGCTTCAAGATTACTTAACCAATTTAACCTATCAGAAAGAGCTTCAGGACTAACTTTTCCATTTCTATCTTTTGGCAAGAACAGTTCTTCTTTACCAAAAAACTTACCCATTTTACCAAGTCTTTTATAAAGCTGACCTTCGGTAAAAGAAGAATAAAGTTTACTCATTGGAAATGCTTTATCGTTTACCCATTTTTCTGGTAAAATATGTTGACCACCAATTGATTTTAAAGTATTTAATCGCATAAATCGACCCCAATGACTTCTAGCTTCTTTGCTTCCCATCACTGGAGTTCCGTCTCTATACGTTCTTTCTTCAAAACTTCTAATTGTTTCAGCGTTAGATAAAGCCATTAATGCATTGTATCTAGCTTTTAACACTTGTCCCATGTATTGAGACAGTACGCTTATATTTTTTTCATATTCAGGTAAATTAGCTGATCTTCTGCGTTGGTTAGGAGATAGAGTTTGTGCAGTTTTATCTTTTATTTTTAATCTTGATGGACTTCTATCTCCCTGGTGTAATACAATATTATTATATGGTTGCATAGCTCCACCATCACCTCTACCTAAAGCACCCATAACTATTTCTTCATTTAAATACTTTTCTATATTTGCATCTAATCCTTCTTTGCTTGAAGCTTTTGATTCTATATACTCATCTACAATTTTTTTAGGAATACCTCTATGTGGAAAATACCCCTCTCCAATTTGTCCAACTCCATGATGTGCGTCTACATCTTCAATAGTTTTATCTAACCATTTATCATATTCAGCTCGATCTATTTTTTTTTGATCTCTTCTTAATATAGTTTTACCATCGTATTCTATTACTTGCTCACTTCGCTTCCAAAGTTCTAAAAACTTAAAAAGATTATCATTAGTTACTGTTCTATCTATTCTTCCTTTTAATATTGATTCTCTAAGCTTACCATTTCTTAAAAGAGGTTGTATTCTTCTTCTCATTACTTCTCTTATTCTTGGTTCACCTCTTACACCCTCTAATAAAAAATTTCTAAAAGTAACATCTTTATTGTGTAAAAAATTGTTATTAACATATTCTACAGTTTCTTTAATATTTTTAGCTACTGCATTAACAAGTTGTTTACCAGTAATTGCTTTTGTTTCTTTTCCTACAGTAATGCTATATTTTTCATCTCCAATTTTTTCTAATATTTTTAAAGATTTATTTAATCCGTCTTTATATGTTTTGTGCTTGTTAGCAAGAACACCTTCATGTTGACCTATCGCAGCTTCAACAACAAGACGTTGAATACCAGCATCAATTGTTTCTTTATTTGTTACGCTTGAAACAGATTGAAGCCAGTCAAATTTTCCCTTTAAGAACTTATTATTAATTTGGTCTGTTAAACCTGTAACTATTTCTACAGCTAACTTGTTGTCAGTTTTAAGTCTTTCAAAACCAGACATAGGTACTAATAAATCTTTCTGTTCAACAAGTTTGCCATTTTCCCATACTTTTTTAGGTCCATCAAACTCTACAAAACTTAAATCAAACGGTCCTGTTTTATTAAAAATAGTCTCAGGAAATTGCCAGTAAGCAGCTGAATAAAGTTCTTTAATTTTTGGATCACCTTTTTTATAACTAACCCATTCTTGTGCTGTCATATTACTTTTAAAATAATTTATAAAATTTTGCACATCTTTAGCCGTAGCTGACTTTAAACTGTTTCCATAGACCCCATCTATTAAAGCGGTAGAATATGGTTTATTAGAAATTGTAGGAAATACTTGTTCTATTTTTTCAAGAAGCTCAGGTTCTCTATCTAATATAGCCTCTAAATCACTACGCATAGTTCTTAATTTTGCATTGTCTCCAACTTGCTCATTAACAGTATCAATTAGTTCTTGCTTAGCTTTGCCTTCGTTGTAACCTCTAAGTTTTTCACGAATTTGTTGCTTACGTTGTTTCTGTACTTCAAGAACTGGTGCAGTATAACCTTGTATAGATTCTTCTATTTGTTGTCTTATTTTAAAATGATTTTTTAAATACTTCGGAGGTATTGCATTAACACTATACATTAAATCTAAATTAACTGATTTTGCATTACTAGTATAAGGGTCTTGAGTTAGAGATCTATATTTTTCTTCAACAAACTTATCAACTATTGGTTTTAATTGTTTAGATGCACCCTGACCTCTTACTAACCTACTGTTATTAAGTTTTTCTATCATGTTTCTTTTAAACACATCTGCTTTTTGATTTACACCTGTAATAACATTGCTTGTAAGCATGTCATAAAACAATTGTTCTTTAATTGGATTTTCAATTCTAAAGCTAGCCGCTTGTAATTCTATAGATTTGTTAATAGAGTCAGCTAATTTTATTGCACCTTTATTAGCTAACATTTTTCTAGTTTTATTCCAGTGTTTTTCAAGTTGCCAACCTACTCTTAACTCAGCAGCAGCGTTAAGAACTTCTCCTTTCATAGACTCTATTTGTTCATCTGTCATTGTTTCTTTAGCTTTTTTATAAGTCTGTTCAAGCTTTCTAACTGTAGTTATAAAGTCTAAATCATTTGATACAAAATCTTTTAATATGTCAATATTATTAGACTTAGATCCATCAAACGGTCTTCTGTCATATGATGATATTATTTTATCTTTTTTTGCTCTAGCAACAGTTTCTGCATAAAGTTTGTTAAATTTTTCACCATTTATTCCTCCAATAAAATTTGAATTATCTTCAAAGTTTAACAATTTTTCTGCTTTAACTGTAAGAACACCAGGCATATTGTCAGGATTAATTCTATTATGCTCTAAAACATCTAAATAATCTTTAGCTGCTTGCCTAGCTTGATCAATTGACATTTGTTTTTTAACACCTTCTTCAAAATAAACTCCATTTAAAGACGTTTTAAATTCTTGTGATTTTCCAAAAACAGTAGAACCGTCAATTACTCTTTGAGATTGTTCAGCGTTTAACGTTTCAGTAGCACCAGTTTCTTTATCTTTTATAGTAACAATTGTTTCAGTGTCTCTAAACATCTTTTGCTTTAACTCAGCACCAGGTATTAAAGAACCAAACTTGCCAGCATCAGCATACATATTTACAGCTTTTTGTACTTCTTTCATGTATTCTGTTACACTACCTGTTGATTCTATTTCTAATACAGTATCTTTACCAAATGTTTTTACTTTTTCTAAAATATCTTTAGGTAGATTATAAGCTTTGTATTCTTTTTTAGGATTATTTAAAACAAAATCCATCATTCTTCCATAAGCTTGTCCTGTACTTACAGCAATACCTAAATTATTATTATTAATTCTTGAATTATGACCAACTTGTTCTGCAATAAAAGGATCTAACATGTATGCTGGGTCACTTAATATTTCTTTTGTAGATATTCCTGCAATATCTCCCTTAGAAAACTGAGCCACCGCTTCAGGTCCAGTAGGATCAACATCTTTCATTACATCTTTTGAGTTCTTAATAGCATCTCTAAACTTTTTAGGCGTACTTCTGTACATAAACCCACTATCAATATCTAAATCTGCACCACCCATAAAATGCATGTCTTCTGGGTGTACAACAATACCTGTACCTTCTTCGTTTAAAACAACTTTAACCTTAACAACTCTTTGTCCACTAATATTGTCTGCAGGTACACGTAATAAGACTTGTTCTAAGTTGGGATCTATCTTTAATGCTTTTTCTAAAGTCATTTCTTTACCATTTAACTCTACTTTTACCTGAGCAGCACCCTTGTACATTATTATTTCACCTGGTTTTAACCCTGCAGTTAGTTTATTTGTCTGCATATACCTATCATAAGGTAAAAATATGTGTTTAGAACTGTACTTTTCTTTTGGTTTGTTAATTCTATTTAGCAAATAATTCTTTAAAACCATGGGAGAATATTGTTTAACCCACTTGTGATTATTAATTAATGGAGTAATATCAGGAGCCATCTTTAATATATTATCAGACATACTTCTAATATTTAATATTTCATTTAAATTGTCTCTTGCCTCTGTATCAATAAAATCATTTCCAGAAGCCAACTCACTTACTTCGTTTAATCTTCTATGTAATTTGTCCCAAATAGTTCTATATAATGGACTATCTTTGTGTGAGCTAGCTATTTTCATTACTAAATCAACACTCATATCATCAATATCAACTTCTCTAACTTTAGCTAACTCTTCTTCAGTTATTTTACTTTCTTTACGAAGAAGTTCGTTTATAGGTTCTTTACCTTCAAAATTGTCTTTTGTTAATTCTCTGAAAAAATCTTTTATTTCTTTCTGACTCACACCCGCTTTTTTCATATAAGGAGAATAAGACCACTCCCATCTTTGTAGTGCACTAACAGCGTTAGTTAAGTTTCTTTTAGGGTTTTCATATACACCAAGATTCATTCTATGATCGGTTATTGGTATCTCTTCAGCAATAACAGACGGAGCTAACTCTTTTCCATTTTTATCCGTGTAAACACTTTCTCCCATCTTAACAGAAACATCGTACAGTTCTCTTTCTCCAAGCTGTTTTATAGATGTATCATACAACTCACCATGTATCCCATTTTTTTCAAAAGATTTATTTAAAGCATCTGTAGCTCTAACATAAGCATACTTACCTAACATTAACCCTTTATTGCCATTTGTAGTCAACAATGTACCTTTGCCACTAGCAACGTTTTTAGGCAAACCGTTATCTTGTATAGCTGCATCAAAAATATCTCGCCTAAGGACGTATATACCGTCTCTATGAGCGTCTAGTTCTTTACCTAAAGTCTTACTTATAATCTTTTCATATTTTGCTTTAGAATTTTTATTTAACGCATTAACTAAAACTACTTTTAAGTTTCCATTTTCTACGTTTTTTAAACCTTCGTATACTGCTCTGTCCCAAGCTGGTTCACTAGCATGCATTACAGGAAATCTTTTATTTAAATCAATTGCATTATCGATATATGGCTTTGGTAATCCTTTTTTTAATGCTTTTTTATTAGCATCTAACATATCTTTAAATGATTTGTTATTTAAATTTTCTAACCAAATTATTTTACTAGCTACCATATTTTGATAAGCGTACTCAGAATTAATATATTTCTTACCTAACTCTCGTTCTCCTTTTCCTTGAGATTTTTGTGCTAAGTCATACAATTTTGCAAAACTTTTTTGTTGTTTTTTAATTGTACGAATTAATTTTGGATGTCCTTTTGTAGCATTTAAAATATAATTACCAGGTGCTTTAACTACAGCAGACCTTGGAGTTCTTGGAAATTGTAAGTCTGTAAAAATAATGCTATCTTTTTCACCACTACCCCCAAGAACAAACTTCTTACTTTCGTATAAGTCTTTTGTTTTCCTTACGTGCTTAAATCTTGCATTTTTTTCACTTTTTGATAATTTTGTATTATTCCAATTAGAGTTAGCTAAGTCCTGTTCTCTAAATACTTTAGTAACTACACCTCTAGGTCCTTTTTTTGTATCTACAATGCCTTCTCTAGTTGCAATCTCATTGTAAGTAAAAGGTTCTTTAGAAAATCGTTTACCAACCCATTTAGCAACATGTCTTCTTTTATTAGCAACTACTTTGCCTTTAGCATTTAAATGACCATAAGGCTCTAAAGCAATACCTGTATTATTTAAATTAAGATGTATCATGCTAACATCTTGTTTGTTCTGTTCGCTTTTAGAAAACCTTCTTAAATATCTACCAAGATTATTTAGACTGTTACCTTCTGTAATATTTAATTGACCAACTTCAGAAAATTTTTCATTTAAAGATTCTACTATAGAGTTCCAATTGTAATCAGATTTTCCTTGAACTGCTTCTTTAATTTTTCTTTGTATTTCAATACGTTCTAAAGGTGCTCCCGCTTCCCTTAATTGTCTTGCTATATCATAAGAAGCATTTTCTAAATTTTTATTTATATAAGTGTTTGTAGGTCTATTTACTTCTATTAATTCCATTACATCAGAAATAGCTCTAGTATTGTCTTCTATAAAAGTTTCGCCAGGTTTGTATTCATTTTTAATTGGTTTAAATACACCATCAAGTCGTTCAAAAACAACATCTGGATTATCAGATTCTTTTAGTTTTCTAGATCCTTCAAAAAATCTACCAGGATTAGTACTTTGTGTGGTGCCATCTTTATTTTTTATTTTTGTTGATGTTAATTCACCATTTCTAAATACCAATCTTAATGTAGCTTTTTCACCTGTATTTGGGTCAATACCTTCTACTTCTTTTGTAACTAATTTAACAGTACCTGCTTTATTAGTTTTTTCAGTTTGAGTCCAATTAGATTCAGGTTCTTTGTATTCTAAGTTTTTAAGCTTAATAGTTGTGTTTCTACCATCACCTAAATCAAGAGTTGCACGACCACTATCTTCTCTGACAACTTTAATTTTACCAGACTTACCTTTATGTGATCCGCCTGTTACGTTTACATCGTAAAAATCTTGAGGATTGTAATCTAAAGAACCTGTTCGTTCTTGTATAACAGATGCTAATATATTTCCAGGAGCGTTTGTTTCACCATCAAGCTTTATAATTTCATCAAGAGCATCTTTACTTAAATTTCTATCCTTAGCTAACTCTGATACAGGTACGTTTTTTTCTTTAGCTTCTGTTATTATGTTTCGATTACCTGCGACAGCTCTTTTAAGTCCTGATTGTGCATTAGCACCAAAATACGCACCAAGAGCATATTCATATACTTGCTCTGCTAATGGTATATCAACATCATCAGGAGTTTGAGCATGCATAAACATACCTTGTGCAACCGCACCAACCATCCCTTTAACAACTGTTTCACCATTTTTTCTTATAAAAGGGTTAGTAGAATTAAGTGCACTTTTAATTTTAATAAAGTTACCAATACCACCAAACGTAGCACCCATAGCACCACCAGAAAGCATTGCTCCAAACGCATCATCGTATGTTTCTTTCCAGTTACCTGGGTTTATAGTTAGCGTAGATATACCACTCATTAAACCAAGGTTTATAGCTTCATGTATCATTGCTTCAGATTTAGTTCCTTTCTGAAGCCATTTATAACTATTAATTAAGTCTTGGGTTTTAGCTTGCTTACCAACAAACTCCATTGTTTTTGTAGCTGTCCATTTAGGTACACTAAAAATAGGTACAAAGTTTCTATCATCAGTTGCTTTAGAAACACTTGCTGCTGCTCTGTCACCAAACTCAGCAAGCTTTTTAGCTTTAGTAGATTTTTGTAATACTTTTGCACCACGAAGTGCTTTTGATCCAGCTTTTAAACCAGTAGCTAAAACTCCACCGCCAATAGGAAATGTCCCCACAAACCCGAATAAAGATCCCATGCTTCTAGCTATGGTCTCTGTAGTATTTTGTGGCTCTGTAACGCCAGCAGAGAGCGTTGTAGCTCCTTCTACAGTACCTTCTAGAAAGTTACCAATAGTTCTTGCAAGTGAAAAACCGCTATTTCTTTTAGGTCCTGCATGTTGTACGCCATCTATAATAGATTTATCTACTCCAGAAGACTCTAGCTGACCTTTTAAAAGATCTAGCTCATCATCATTAAATACGTCTGGATTATTTTGATATAGATTTAACTTAAACTGTAAATCTGGATTCATATATTATCTATCGCCAGTAAAAAGATTATCAAAAAAACCAACACCTTCTTCTTTTTTATCATCAACATTCATTGCTGTCATAGAATCATAAGCACTTATTATTCTATCAATGCGTGCACTTGATTTTTTTGCATCTGAAGCTTCACCGTCAAACCAATCAAATACAGTTGAATCTAATGGTCCGCTATACTCACCACCATCAAGAACTTCTTTTATCTGCCTAAGATCGTCTATGTGTTTCATTGCTTGAGGGTCATTGGGATTTTTTTCTATTACTGATAATAAGTTAGGTAAGTTTTTTTGCACATCTCCAATATAACTATCTGCAGCTCTTCTAAATTCACCTTCGTCAAAACCTATAAAATCTTGCATTTCAGTTACTGCTTCATTTTGATCGTATTCTTCAAACGTAGGCAAGTTAGATAACATTGCTCTATCTAACTTTTTTTGCTGTCTTTCTTCTTTGGTTTTACCCATTTCATACAGCTCCATTGTTTGTTCATATTTTTTATCAGCTTGATCTCCTTGGAAGTCTCTAACTTTTTGAGATTCTCCCATTTGAAAATCTCTAGTTTTTCGAGCTTCAGTAACTCTTTGTTCTCTTCCTTTTATTTGTTCAGCAAGTTGTCTTTCACGTAGTTCGTCTACTGCTTTTCTAGCAACAATACGTTCAGCAAGTTCTTTTTCTCTAAAAGCCTGACCTTCGTCAAACTGCCTTACTTGCTCTTCACGTTGAGCTTTACGTTGAGCTCTTTCAAGTCCTTGAGCAACACCTTTGTCAAAATCATAATTTGTAAAAAATTGAGCCATTTTATTTATCCTTGTGTTGGTGGTACTGGTTTTTTAAACATATTAGGATTTCTAAGAAAACCACCAATTCCTCCCGCTGCAACATTTCCAATCATACCTAATGTTGCATTCCTAAATGAATCTTGTCTTGCTGCATTACCTGCTGCTAATTCATAACCTTGAGCATTTTGGTATCTATTCTGTTCATTCTGAATACCTACGTTTTGCATTGCAGTGTCATGAGCACGTTGATCTATTGTAGATGCTAACCCAGCTCCTTGACCCATAGCTTGTAAACCAAGTCCAGCAAACTGTGACGCAAATCCTGCTCCTTGTCCTAATAAGTTTGAATAGTTTTGACTCATTTGCTCTCCAGCTTTGTCTGCATTCATTTGGTTAAACATACTTGCCCAACCTCCTTGACCAAACCCACGTTGAGCAGCAGCCATATTCATCTGATTTGCTCCTTGAGCTGATGCATCTTGAACACCTCTGTTCATTTGTTGCATCTGTGATTGAAACCATGCAGAGTTAGGATCCATAAAATTCTGACTCATATTAGTGTAATTAGCACCTGCTTGATTTAAACTGCCTAATGAATTAGTCATGGCTTGATTAGGATCATACGACCCTTGTACAGCATCATAACTAAAGTCATATTTAATATCTTTAGGTTTTGAAAAAATTGACATACCTTGCTCCTTAATTATCTTTTAAATTTATTGTGGCTGCAGCCCAGCCGTCACTAGTTCTGCCTTGTATTTCGTATCCACTTCCTGATTTAGCAATACGTATATCACCTTCTTTTCCAACTGTCTCACCTTTGTCTTCAACTGTTCCACTTTGATTTACAGCATTAATTATTTCATTTAAATCATCATAAATACGTGTAATAACTCTATTTAA
>PDMW01012716.1_pt1 | contig 13958 bp, 8 predicted proteins | sample 1515511 | NCBI WGS metagenome assembly PDMW01 (sample SAMN07343023, study PRJNA328102) | Marine metagenome, whole genome shotgun sequencing project. | biome: marine; feature: bay; material: water; isolation source: viruses from water sample < 0.22 micron filtered, nuclease treated, low... ... | reverse complement strand
TATTGGAAAAAATATCCTACACCTCTTTTCTATAATAATGTACTACAAACTTTTTACATTTGGGGAGACGAAACGCGGGTAACTGAACTTCCATTAGTGTTGTCAGGACCTTTAAGTTCATCTACTATGTAAGGATAATCTGGATGAACTATTAATCCTGCAAATGTCAAACGTTGCACATTATTTCCGCTACATTCATCAGGCAAATGTAATTCATCTGGATCAAATACAACTGCTCTTCCTGGTACATTTTCTACATACGTTGCTTGTTCTATAAATTTAACTTTAGGTGTTCTTGCTACTGACCTTGAATTTACTTTATGATTTTCAAAAGCATCAAAGTAAGTTCCACCTTTCCATTTTGTATCCCATACTGGATTCACGTAAATAATAACTCTCTTTGCTTTACCTTTAATGCGTTTACATGTTTCTAAATCAAAATCAACGTGAGGAAGCATTGTAGGTGTATCAGGTTTAAACCTAAAAATGTAAGAAGTGTGATGCAGCCGAATGTAATCTGGATAAAACAAGTTGTCAAAGTGAGAAAATAATCTCTTTGTAATATCTTGCTTCATTTGGTACTGGGGCAAATTGAAAAGCATCTTTGCTCCTGCCATCTGTACCTTTTCTTCTTGCTCAATTAATTCTTGTTCATATTGCTTTAGAAAAGAAGTGTCTTCAATATCAAAAACTTCAATCATTATTTCCCTCAATAATCATACTACAGCATTTACCGCCGAAGCCAAATGAATTTTTTAAAGTTACGTTTGTAGATTTATTTATGTTTTGTTTTACCACATTCATTTTACTGTTTACACATCCAAATGTCTGTGGTATAATATGGTTACTCATACTGAGAAGAGAATAAATTACCTCAAGTATTCCAGCACCAGCAAATGTATGACCAATTTTACCTTTTATAGAATAGATAGGTTTATCTAATATTTCTCTTATTGAATTATATTCTACTTCATCACCAATTGGCGTACTAGTTCCATGCGCATTAATAACATCAGGCCATAACCCACTATTTTCTATTGCTTTTTTCATAGAAAGAAATGCACCTGAACCATCTGGACTTGTTTGACCAAAGGCATCTGATGCATGGCCAGCTGGATAAACATAGCCATATATTTTTGCATTTCTTGCTTTTGCTTTTTCTTCTGATTCTATTATTAAACAACCACCTCCTTCTCCCATAATAAATCCATCTCTTTTTTTGTCAAACGGTCTAGATTGACTACCGATCGCGTGTAACATATTAAAAAGTTTCATATCAATATTGTTGCATCCAGCATCAGCTCCACCTACAATAATATAATCATACTCATCAATATAGTTAATTGCAAAATCGATTGTGACAAGGCCTGTAGCACATGCAGATTGAAAACATGTGTTAATACCTTTAAATCCATAATGAATTGAAATGTAGCTAGCAATAGAATCTAGTAATCCATTTGTGCTTCTTCTTATATGTTTAAATTTTTCTTGATTGATAAAATCTTTTTTGTGATCATTCCCATTTGTTAATGAAGAATAAAACACACCAACATTTTCTGATAAGCATACGCCAGAATCAAGAATAGCTTGATCAACAGAATGTATGCCGTATTCTAAAGCTCTTACTAAATGTCGCTTGTTAACTTTATCGGGTAGAACAGTATCTGATGTGGGGAAGAGTCCTAGTTGATTACCATAATCAGGACAAATAGATTCTATTTTTTCATGGTAATCTTTATCGTCAATCAATCGATTGAAGCAATCTTTAGGATTGTTACCTAAAGCGTCAATCATTCCGATTCCAGTAATACAGGCTTTTTTCATCATAATAGTATTATATCACACTCTTCTTCATTTGTACACTACTTAATTATGTATAAATAGACCATACAGACTTTTTTATAAATACAGTAAAGTTTTACTAAGAGTTGGTTCATGGCTAGATACGAAGAAATTACGATCGACAAAGGATCTGACATCGCTATTGAGTTACATCTCAATGATGATGACGGATCTGTAAAAGACCTCTCAGGTCACACAGCGGCCGCAAAGATGAAAAAGAGTTATAACTCTGATAGCGATGGTACGTTTGCATTTGCTGCAGTGATCTCTGAACCTGCGACGCAAGGTATTGTTACTTTAGTAATGAGTAACACTGTGACAGACACTATCAAAGCTGGTCGATATGTATTTGATTGTGAAATATCACATAACGATAGCGACGGCAATCCGATGGTTGAAAGAATCCTCGAAGGTCGTATCCACGTTACCCCATCAGTTACTTAATAGGATAGAAAATGGCTTCTAGAAAAACCGTCATCAAAAAAATCGTCGTTGGACGTCCTATCAGAACTGTCGATGTAGCGTCAGTAGGAAACGCCAGCCAATTAGCTAGTAATCCTCCTTCTTATTACTTAGACTACACTAACTTCACAAATACGCCAAACGTATTGGACTCTGCAGATGTTGCTCTGATTGCTCAAGCAAATAGTACAGACTCTGCTCAAGTTACTGCTATTGTTGATTCTGCATATATCAATGCAAGATTAGATGACACTCAGTACTTAGATTCAGCTGAAGCAATTGCACTTATTGATAGCGACTACATTCTTGCTCGTGCATCTAATATTCAAAATTTAAGAGACAGCGGTTCAGATACTATTATCACTGGCGCTCTTCTTCCTGCAGCAGATAGCGCGCAGGATATTGGTTCACCTACAAGAAAGTTCAAAGATCTTTATCTTTCTGGTAGTACTTTATATATTGGTAACGTTGCTATTGGTGCTGACAGCACCGGTAATGTAAAGATCTTTTCGCTTGATGCCAATGGCGCAATCAATTCTACGCGTGGTAAAATTGCATTACTCGATGCTGCTGACTCTGATGATGATATTCTTGGTAAGGTTGACTCAGACTATGTTAGCGCAAGAGTAGATCGTTCATTATTCCTTGATTCAAACGAGGTCATTGCACTCGTTGATTCTGATTATGTTGCAGCTAGAACATTTACGCAGTCAGATATTGAAGCGTTTGCAAGAGCTGTATCTCTTGATTCGGCCGAAACGATTGGATTAATTGACTCTGATTACATCAAAGGATTTATTGACTCTTCTTATGTAAAAGCATTTGCTAGACAAGTATCTCTTGACTCTGCAGAAACTATTGCATTAATTGATTCTGCATATGTAAATGCTAGACTCGACACGACTGCCTTTTTAGATTCAGCTGAAGCCATTAGTTTAATTGACTCTGCATATGTGGCTGCAAGAACTTGGACACAAGCTCAAATTGAACAGTTTGCAAGTAATATTCTACTTGACTCTGCCGAAGCTGCTCGCCTAATTGACTCTGCAGTTAATGGCGTAATTGACGGAGCTCCTGGTGCTCTCGATACTCTGAATGAGTTAGCAGCTGCACTTAACGATGACTCAAACGCCTTTAATACTCTAAACAATCTGATTGCTACTAAATTAACTGCTGCAGACTTTGATACACGATTTGATAGTGCATTAGGTACTAAAACAACTGACAATGTAACTGAAGGATCTAATCTCTATTATACAGATACTCGTGTAAGCACACTTATCGATTCTGCGTACATTACAGCACGAGCTTCTACTTTTGATTCTGCTGACGCAATTAATTTAATTGATTCAGATTATATTATAGCTAGACAATCTCCTGGCACAGATTCTGCACAAGTTGAAGCTATTGCAGCTGCTCTTATTGATTCTGATTATGTTGCAGCAAGACAAGCAGCAGGGGTTCTTAAGTTAGGTAATGTCACTGATGGCGCATTGACAGATGGTGCTATTCAAACATTAACATCTGATACAAAGATTGTAGATGCTATTGATGAATTAAATGAAGCAATGTTGAATGTGAGTAATAACACATTTGTGAGAGGTAATACATTTGTAGGATCTCCTCTCGCTGGCGGTGAAGGTTTAAGTGTAACACTCAATATTACTGTAGATGGAAATGCTAATAGATTTGATGTTGATTGGGGAGATGGTAGCCAAGACAATAATATTACAGACAGCACTCCTACTCATACATATTCATCTAATACTGGATCACCGTTTACAGTTACAGTAAGAGCATATAATACTAGTGGTTCTGGATCAGGGTCAGAAGCTACATTTGAAAGAACTGGATATATCATTATTTACACAGCAGATCCAGTAGCAAATTATAACGTATATACAGCTCCAACAGGAGGGTCTCCTATTACCTTCTGGCAAGATGGCGATACAGTGTACTTTGAAAACACTACTACTAACACTACAATGGCTGATGTTACATATCGTTGGACATGGGGTGATGGATCAGCTACAGAAGATGTAGATAGTGATGGTGCAGCAGGTGGTGTAACAGGCGATCGCATTTCTCACACATTTGCATTATCGACAGAGACTGATGTACAGAGATCACCACAAGTTGAAATCCTTACTCATACAACTGCTGACCCAACTGTTATTTCTGGTGGGGTGGATTATAATGATACATTTGAAATCTACGACTCACACTCACCTAGCTTGACAGTTAGTGGTAATCCTTTTGGTATCAATACACCTTCTGGTTTAACTAAGTCATTTACAAACACATCCGAAGCTGGCATTGGTTCTTATGGAACTTATGGTAATCAGTATCAGTGGGCATGGGGTGATGGTACATCTAACCAAACAGTAAATGCTGGGTCCAATTCTTCTGGTGATAGAAACATAACAATCAATCACACATTTAACTTACCTGACTCTGATCAAACCAATGGTCACGTACGTGGTTATGATACTACTTTGTCTCTCCTTTCCAATCATACTTCTAGTCCTTTTGTTTCGTCTTCACAGACAATTACAATGGTTCCGGAAGTTAGAGCCCAGGTAAGTAATGCACAGGCTGTTGTCATTAGTGATGCATCAGGCGATAATCAATATGATATCTATGATGGTACTGACTACCAAGGTAACGATCGCTTGGCTGTACAGTTGACTGCAAACTCACAGCATGCAGATAGTGCACACACTCTTAGATGGTATGATGAAACACCATTTAGTATTACAAATGGATCGACAGAAAATCACACATTCGATAGTGCCGATCATTCTAACGGCGATACAATTACAAGTACAGTTACTGCAACTGGTACTCTATATCCAGATCCAGGAGTCGGTTCTCAAACAGATACAGAAAACGTTTCGTGGTCATATCATGCGTTCCCATCTCCAGCTCCAGCCACTATTGCTAATGAAGAATTAACATATAGCACTTCAACTGAAGGAACAAACCCTGCGCTTTGTGCTGGGGTACCGAATTCAAGTGGATATGGAACTAATGTTGCAGGATTAGAATTAGATGGAACCTTCGATAACAGTCTTAATTTTTCTGGTGTCCGCACAGTAAGTGGTAATTCCTTCACTACAAACTATATTAGCAACTTCCGTATTCCGGTGGCTGGAGAGATTCGTGGTGAGCTTAATCTTGGTAACGACTTCTCCGATGTTGTCAGTGTTAATGGATATAGTAATTATGGATCTCTTGGTTCACTGACTGGAAGTTCAGGTTACTTGAACGTAAGCTCCCAACGAGATTATCATGAAGTTAATTCTTCTTATCCTAGTGGGTTCTATCGTGTAGCAACAGCAAGAATACAGAACGTTGCAACTAGTGCGTTGACCCCAGGATACAATTTCTTAGCTATTCATACTCGAAACGGCGCTGGTAGTAATCACGAAGGTAATCCCCCCTCTTCACCATCTGAGATTACTAGTCGTTATGCGTTTATTTTGAGGGACACTAATAATGGCACGCCGAGCTTTGGCCAAGATGTTGCAACAACTGAAAGTAATTTAATAGTTAATTCTAGCGGAACAGGTTATCGATACATTGGTGGTCAACCATACTTCAAAGACGGAAGTATCAAACTTCAAAATAATAGAGCATGGCGTATCACAACTTATGCATATCGTAGTAGCGATGATCCAATTGAGATCGAACGTAATGGTAATTTAGAAGGAACTAGTGGTTCAGGATTCTCAGATGTAACTTATTCATATTCTGATATTTTAAACTCGAGTGACCTCACTAGTGGAATACCTAATGCTGATCTGGGTGCAAGTAGTAATTATCAAGTTGCAGATTTAGTTGTTCCTATTACAAGTTCAAATGTAAGATGTGTTGAAGATGGTGTAACTCTCAGACACAACAATGTTAATGGTACAGCAACACAAGTACTTGATAAACCGATTAGAGTGTATACTACAAATAGTATTGCTGGTATCAACGAAACAAATATCACAAGTTCCGTCCCTAATAAAAACGGAAATGGTGTTCGTGTAACTGGATTTGCATCTTCAACAGCTGATACTCCTAGTTATACTGGATCAACAAACTTCTATACGTCTAATGCTGTAAGTCATTCTGTTGATCCTGTTTTCACAAACACTCAAGAAGCTGGTGTATCAATTGCAGGGTTAATTGAACACAATAAGGTAGACTATTCGGGGCATTTGCCGGCTGGACAAAATAGAACGGGTGTTGCAGGTAATCAGTACTTCACATTTGCATTTAGATCAACTGCTCTGCAGAACTTTAATATTGATCTCACATCATCGACTGGTATTACCGGATTGTATATTGCCTTGCCTGGTACAGATATTGATAATTCATCGACATTAAATGGTTGGTTAGATTGTAGTTCAGTATATAACGGTAGTGGCCAGCCAGGTGCAGGAACAGGCGGTAATGGTTCAAATGGTTGTGCATTCTCTGGTGAGACTGTCCCCACTGGATCAGCAATTAATAATCAATCATACTCAATGACATTTGGTACTCTTAGTGCTGCTGGATCAACTGGCAATGTCATACTTGTTAGACTCGTACTTGCTTTGAATCAGTCTGTGTCTAATATCGGCGTATCACAATTCTCATAAGGATAAGTTATGGCAATTACAGACGATCAGAAACTAGACCTACTCTTTAAAAAGATTGGTTTTGGTGTAGCTAAGACGGATACGTCAACAAACAAGGCGGCCTTCAACGAAGCTATTCCTAGCCCTCTTTTGATGAGAGGTGATAAAGTTTGGAATGAAGCAGGAGAGATTCCTAGTTCAAAACCATCTGCAAGTAACGACTATGTTACGGTTTATGATTATTTAGAGGCAACCGAAGATATTACATCCTCGAATAATAGAACATGGAAGACCGATCTAACCAATTGGATTCCTGTTGAGTTCGGTGCAACATATCAAGTTGTTGTATATGCTGCTCCAACAGGAACAGCAGATCCTTCTAGTTCTGGCACGCGTTTATTTGGTGGTGGATCTGGTAACAATGATGAGTGGTATTTTGACTACTCTGCTGGTACACTAAACTTTATTGGTACAAATCTACCAACTGATATTGGTACTGGTACAAGTAATGTAATTTATATTTCTGGAGCCAGGTATACAGGAACTCTGGGTGTAGGTAATCTTGAAGTTCAAGCTGCCTTAGCGAGTAATGTCGCCAACACCGTTGATTCTGATCTAACTTCTGCTAGTGCAAATCAAATCATCGATACATTCCATATGGATAGTGCAAGAACGTGTAAATACATTATTCAATTAGAACACGACTCTGATTTTAAATATCACTCTACTGAAATTCTTTTAACTCATAACGATACTGATGTTTTCTTTACTGAGTATGCAGTTGTGCAAACCGACTCATCATTAGGAGACTTTTCTGCAACTAAAATAGGAAATAATATTAGTCTAACAGTTTCTCCTGCATATACAAATACAGGAATAAAAGCGAAAAGAATTACTATTGACGACTAAAATTGAAATGAGAATTTTTATAAATACTATCAAGAATTCAGTTCGAGGAATTGGTAATGGCAACCACTAAAAGAAATTTTGTAGTAAAAAGTGGACTTGAAGTAGCCGACTCGGCTGTTATTTCTGGCACGCTGAGCGCGTCAGGATTGAATTACCCAACAACAGATGGTGATGCCTCTGATGTTGTAAAAACGGATGGAAGCGGCAATCTGTCCTTAGGTAAATTATCATTGAACAATCTTTCAGATGTTGATATAGTGAGTCTTCAAGAAGGCGGCCTTTTACAGTATGATTCAGCGACGAATAGATTTATTGCGAGTAAAGACGAAAATCGATTTAAAACTAAACCCGCTAAGATACATTCAGACGGAGGCTTTTTCTAATGTCATCTATTATCAAAATTAAAAGAAGTGGCGTTACTGGTAGTCCTAGTGCTCTAGGAAACGGTGAACTCGCCTATTCTTATTATTCCGGATCGGGTGGTGACCGTTTATACATCGGCACCGGCACGGAAAATGAGAGTGGCGAAGCGCAAAACGTAGAAGTTATCGGTGGTAAATATTTCACCGATATGTTGGACCACACAGCTGGTACAACAACTGCTTCTAGTGCTATTATCACAGACGCTAATAACGCTATCTCAGAATTAACTGTTGATAATATTACTCTTGATGGTAATACTATTGCAACAAGTTCTGGTAACTTAACACTAAATCCAACTGGTTCAATTGACGCTAGCAGCAATGCTATCTTAAACGTCTCTGATCCTACAACTGCTCAAGGCGCTGCTACTAAAGCATATGTCGATGCGCAGGTTGGTTCTTCTACAATCACACTTTCAGACGGTTCTGTAGCTGAAGTCATCGATCTTAATGATTCAGATGTTATCTTTGGTGAAGAAACTGCAAGCTCATACAATGCTTCTGGTGACGTAACAGTTGCCTTAGTATCAGGTGAGATGCTGATTGGTTTGAGAGACGTAGGTCCGCACACTGGTTCGGGTACAACATCATACGGTTCTGCTACTCAAGTTCCTACAATTTCTGTTAACAGAAAAGGTCAGATCACTGCAGTAACAGAAACTACTATCGCAAGCTCAATGAGTGTTGCTGGTGATGGTTCAACATCTGCTACAGTTAATCTGCTTACAGACACTCTGACATTTACTGGTGGAACTGGTATCGCATCTGTCGCTCTCGACGCTTCAGACGACACTACAGACACAGTAACAGTAACCGCTGAAGTAGCTACTGCAAGCACACTTGGTGTGGCATCGTTTGCTTCTGCAGACTTTGACGTTAACGCTGGTGCGGTCACAATCAAGAATGGTGGTGTTTCTAACGACCAGTTGGCTGGTTCGATTGCTAATGGTAAGTTGGCTAACTCTGCTATTTCTGTAACAGACGGTTCGACAGCAAGTGACGTTTCACTTGGTGGTACATTAACATTCGCTGCTGGCGAAGGTATGGATGTAACACAAGCTGGTGGTACAGTCACATTTGCTGCTGAAACAGCTACTGAGACCAACGCTGGTGTGGCCACATTTGATGGTACTAACTTCGACGTAACAGCTGGTGATGTAACAATTGCTGCTGGTGGTGTTGGTGCTAACGAACTTGCTGGTACTCTTGACCTGTCTGGTAAGAGTGTAACTCTTGCAGCTGGTGAAATCAGTAATGGCGAACTTGCTAATTCAGCAATTACAATTAACGGTTCGGCAACCTCACTTGGTGGTTCAGTCACACTTGGTACAGACGATGTAGCTGAAGGTTCAACAAACCTTTATTATACATCAGCTCGTGCCGATAGTGATGCAAGAAATGCACATTCAGTAACAACTGCTTCCGCTTCTGGCGCAGGTAGCTTGGCATACAATGCTGCTACTGGTGCATTTACGTTTACTCCAGCTGGCGCTTCTGCTGCACTTGATGCTCTTAGTGCTACAAATGGTATCACGTATGATTCATCTGCTCAGCAGTTCTCGCTTGACGATACCCACGACGCCACCTTTAACACCATTACAACTGCTGGTGATGCTACCATCGGTGGTAATCTGGTTGTTCAAGGTACAACTACAACCATCAATACTGAAACATTAACAACAACTGATCCGTTAATGCACCTTGCCGATTCTAACGATGCTGGCGATGTGGTTGACATCGGTTTCATTGCTAAGTATAACGATGGTGCAGCTAAGCACACTGGTTTCTTCCGTGATGCTACAGACGGTAAATATAAGATCTTTGATGGTGTCGCTGATGCCGATCAAGGAGACGATGATAATACCGTTGCAACTACAGCATCTGGTTTTGCGCTCGCAACAATGGTTGCAAGTGCATTCGAAGGTAACTTAACCGGTGATGTAACTGGTGATGTGACTGGAGACGTAACCGGTGATCTGACTGGTGATGTAACTGGTAACGTAACTGGTAACATTACATCGACTGGCACATCAACATTCACTACTGTTGACATCAACGGTGGCGCAATTGATGGTACAGTAATTGGTGGTACAACAGCAGCAGCTGGTTCGTTCACCACAATCAATGCATCTAGTACTATTACAGGTGATCTGACTGGTGATGTAACCGGTAACGCAGACACAGCAACAGCACTTGAAACTGCACGTAACTTCAGCATTACTGGTGATGTTACAGCTAACGCAGTTAGCTTCGATGGTTCAGGTAACGTATCGTTAACTGCAGCCATTGCTGATGCAGTAGCTGATGGTTCTACTAAGGGTATTGCAGCCTTTAATAGCACCCACTTCAGTTCTGCATCTGGTGTTATCTCAACTGAGAACATCACATTTGCTGGTACAAATGGTGCTAATGCTACTGTCACTAACGGTGGTACATTAAGCTTCGCTTCGGATACAAGAACAGGCACAGCCGCTTCTGGTATCACAGGTGAAATCCGCAATGGAGACATTGAGATCAGACAGGTAGCTGCTAGCACATCTGTTCGAGGTGCTGCATTGTTCGCCGATTCCGACTTTGAGGTTGATGGCGACGGAGCAATTGCTATTAAAACTGTCGATGGTGGCACGTTCTAATAGTATAAATAACTACAGTCGGAGGGCTTTTTAGTCCTCCGACTATAAACAAAATGCCTTTTTAGGAAAATATAATGTCTACCATTAAGATTAAAAAGTCCAGTGTTCCTGGTCGTATTCCATCGTCCTCCGATTTGGATTACGGCGAACTTGCCATCAACATCGCTGATGGCAAATTATATTTTAAAAACTCATCAAATGTTATCCAATCATTCAACACTAGTTTCTCAGACTCTAGTGGTGTAGTTGGTCTTATTGACTCTGATTTTGTACAATCAAGACAAGCCACGGGTTTAGATTCTGCTGATGTAGCTGCCATTGCAGCAGCCGGCGAGAATCAGGCTTTTAACAGGTTTTTAGTATCAGGACAATTTGATGTTGTTGCCGATAGCACTCAAGATGCTGTCACATTTGCCGCAGGCAATAATATTACAATTACTACCACACCGGACGATGACACTGTAACGTTTGCAACGACTGCGTTGGATTCAAGTGGCATAACATCTTTAATTGATTCATCCTATGTCCAGGCAAGACAAACCTTGGGCGGTGGCAGTTTCTCAGATTCTGCTGCCGTCTCATCTCTTATTGACTCTTCTTACGTAGAAGCAAGAGTCCCTACTAGTTCAAATAGCTTTAGTACAGTTGCTGTATCGGGAGTTGGAAGTACCGTAGCAGATCAAGCGGGTGATACCCTAAACTTAACTGCAGGTACAAATATCACAATGGCTGTTGATACTTCAACAGATACAATTACAATTAACTCTACGGCATCAGCCACAGGCACGTTAGATTTTGGCACAATTTCTGCTCCGGCTGGTTTCACACTTGATCTCGGCGCAATATAAATATAAATAAGGTAAAAATTAGGGTTACAGCTTATGGCATTACAAATTAGAAGAGGTACCGATTCACAACGGCAAGGAATTACTCCGGCCGAAGGCGAGTTGATTTACACTACCGATACAGACAAACTGTACATCGGTGATGGGTCAACTCAAGGTGGTATTGAGGTATCTGGTGGAACAGATTCTGCTGCAGTGCAAGGAATCATTAACGCGGCATCAATTGATGCTGCTCAACTTGACGGTCAAAATCCATCTTACTATTTAAATTATAACAATCTTACTAATGTTCCTGCTACACAAACTGACTCAAGCACAGTTGATAGCATTGTTCTAAATATTGTTGATTCTAATTACGTACAAGCAAGAGAAACTCCACAAGACTTTGCATATGGTAGCTTAACAGGTACACCCACAATCCCAACTAATAATAGTCAGTTAACAAACGGCGCAGCTTATGTAACCCAAGCTGCCGTTGATTCTGCTATTACTGCGTTGATTGATGGTGCACCTGGTGCATTAGATACTCTGAATGAATTAGCAGCTGCACTTGGTGATGACGCTGCGTTCGAATCTACTATTACGAATGCGTTGGCTACTAAACTCAATCTTTCGGGTGGAACATTAACTGGAACTCTTGTAGCTCAAAATATTGAGCCTACCACAGATGATACATACGACTTAGGTTCTACAACAAAGAGATTCCGTGATCTCTATCTTGGACCTGGTTCTCTTTACGTTAATAACAAAAAAGTTATTGAAGATGAATCTGGTACAATTACATTCAAAACAGATTCTGATCAAAACTTAAATATTAAAACTCAAGGTACTGGACAAACTACTGTACAGTCTGCTGCTGGCATTAATCTTACATCTACTGGATCGGCAGACGTTTCTATTACCACGAATACTGGTAATATTGAAATGAATGGTGATGTAATCATCAATTCTACAAACAGTATTAACAGTTCGAATTCAGATCCGATTAACTTCGGTGACAATTTAGATCTTAATTCAAATAAAATTGTTAATGTTGGAGCTCCAACTGCTGTAACAGATGCGGTTAATAAAACTTATGTTGACAACTTAAACGTAAGTACATTCACTAATGATGCTGGATATGTGACCAACGCAGTTGATTCTGCAGATGTCACAGCAATGATTGATGCCACATATGTACAAGCACGTCAAGATAAAGCGTATAGTTCATTAACTGGTGCACCTACTAATGTAAGCGATTTTACAAATGATGCTGGATATCTAACAGCTGCCACTGCTGGCGGGCTTGATTCTTCACACGTATCAGGTATTATTACAGATGATGTTGATAAAGCCTTTGTAGATGCATTAAACCCAGATGCAGATACATTAGATGGCCAGAATGGCACATACTATCTTGACTATAATAACTTTAGCAATAAGCCGACTATTCCTTCAGATACAACTGATCTGACAAATGGTGCTGGTTATATTTCAGCAACTTCAACCGACACTCTGACTAATAAGTCAGGTAATGTCAGTATGTTTACAAACGATGCTGGTTACTTAACATCTGTTGATGCGGCTCTTGATTCAGCCGAAGTAACAGCGATGGTAGATTCTGCCTATGTACAAGCAAGACAGACAACTACTACTTCACTCGCGTTTTCGGCTATTACATCTACTCCAACTACACTCGCTGGATACGGGATTACCGATGGCGGTGGGACAGATTCTGCAAGTGTATCTGCGATTATTACTGCTGATGTTGATGCAACCTTTATCAACAACTTAACAATTGATGCTGATACTTTAGGTGGTCAAAATTCAGCTTATCACTTAGACTATAATAACTTTACCAATAAGCCAACTATTCCTACTAATAATAACCAGTTAACTAATGGTGCTGGATATCTGACTAGCTTTACAGAGACTAATGATCTATCGACAGCTGTTACTTGGGCTAATGTACCCAATGCTAATATTACACAGGGTAGTGTGACTCAGCACCAAGCAGCGTTATCGATTACTGAATCACAGATTTCAGATCTGCAAAGCTACTTAACATCTGTCCCAGCACAAACGTTTGCTTCGTTAACTAACAAACCTACAACATTAGCTGGTTATGGAATTACAGATGGTGGTGGAACAGATTCTGCCAGTGTGAGCTCAATTATTACAGCAGATGTTGATACAGCTTTTGTTAACGCATTAAATGTAAATGCTAGTACATTAAATTCTCAAAATGCAGCATACTAT
>PDMW01048987.1_pt1 | contig 13966 bp, 27 predicted proteins | sample 1515511 | NCBI WGS metagenome assembly PDMW01 (sample SAMN07343023, study PRJNA328102) | Marine metagenome, whole genome shotgun sequencing project. | biome: marine; feature: bay; material: water; isolation source: viruses from water sample < 0.22 micron filtered, nuclease treated, low... ... | reverse complement strand
ATGGTGGCTCAGATGAACGCGCAGGAGTTTGGCAATCTCAAACAGCTTACGGCGCAGATAACGGGTCAAGGTCAAGGGCCTGATCCTCTGGTACAATTGAAGCAACAAGAGCTTCAGTTGGATGCTCAGAAGCAACAAGCGGATATGCAAATGGATCAAGCTGATTTGCAGATGGATCAACAACGTTTGGCTAACAAGCAGACGGAGTTCCAGCAACGCTTGGCTAGTCAAGAACGCCAAACACAAGCTAGAATTGATGCGGCTCGCGAAAGAGAGCTACTAAAGATGAGGAATAATTAGATGAGAGTCAAAGTAAACGGCGCTCCGCCGGTTAAAGCCCCTACCCCTGTTGCTAAGGCTGAAATCAAAGGCCAAGGCTCTATTCCTTATGCTGTTGCTAAGGAAGAAAAAACGCCAGATACGGCTATGGGTAAATCGACAACGGGCAAGAAACGTGGCATGGGTGCCGCGCTTCGCGGCTCACGGTTCACTAGCTGTTGAGGTAAGTCATGGCTGTTTCACGCGAAAGATTAGATCAGCTTTATAACGAGCTTTTTGGGCGTACAACCGGCGCGGAAGACGCAGGTGCTGAGTATTGGATGAACTCGGGGTTTACGGGAGAAAAGCTTCGTGATGCTTTGATTGCGGGCGCGGCAAGTAATCCAACTGGACAAGATTACGTTAATTTTCAGGCCGCTCAAAAACAGTTCGGACAAAACAGTTACGCACAACGGGCCTCTGATATAGATCAGATGTATAGAGAGCTTTTTGGGCGTCCAGCGGAACAAGCGGGTTTAGAATACTGGTTAAATTCTGGATTATCTGGGGAAGAACTTCGGGATAACCTTACGTATGCCGCGTATGCGGGGAGGGAAAAAAACCCCACCGGTTATCAAACTTATGTAGATCGTCAAGCCGCGTTAGCCGCAGGACAAACACCGGAAGGGTATAAAACATATAGTCAATCCGCGCCTCCCGGCTATTTTACGGAGCTTCAAGATCAGTTTACCGCTATGCAAGAAGAGATTGCGGCCCTTAATGCTATGTTAGGAGCAGGGGGCGGCGGTTATTCTCCGACAGTGCCGGTAGGGCAACCGGGAGGAGGGTTAATTCCTTCTGAGGGAGGAGGAGGCGGTTACTCGTACACAGTGCCTAGCGTTGTTCCACCAATGGACAACCCTTATTTGGCACAACTGCCAACCAATCCCCCTGTAGGCTATATTCCACCCACTCCTGAGATGTTGGACGCGTACCGTTATGAACAGTTCTACAATCAAGGAATGATTCCACCGGTAGATCAAGGCATAGGGGCTTTAAGTTATTTCGGCATACCACCTTCTCAGATCCAAACGGCCTTAACGGGATTTTAATGTTAGATGCTTTAATTGGCCCTGTCACAGGACTGCTAGACAAGTTTATACCTGACGCGGATGAGCGAGCGAGGCTAGCGCATGAAATTGCCACTATGTCTGAGCGCCATGCTCAACAGCTTGCAAAAGGTCAAATTGAAATTAACAAAACCGAAGCCGCCCACAAAAACATGTTTGTGGCGGGTTGGCGTCCATTTGTTGGCTGGACTTGCGGCATTGCTTTGGCTTGGCACTTTGTGGGTCAGCCTTTGGCTGTCTTTGTTATTGCTTATTCTGGTGTTGAATCCCCTCCGCTACCTGCGTTTGAAATGGAAAGCCTTCTCACCGTCCTTTTAGGTATGTTGGGGTTAGGTGGCTTGCGAACTTTTGAAAAAACTAAAGGTATTTCTAGAGAAAAATGATTACTCCAGAGACAATAGACCGTTGGAGATTTTTACCACGGTTTTTTATGTTTGCCATGATCGGCATGACTTATCGCGTGGTTGAGTGGTTTATGGAGATCCCTGACCCAAGCTTAGAACAAGCGGGGCTAGTGTCCGTTATGACCGGAGCGTTAACAGGATCTTTCGGTTTATTCTTAGGGTCCGGCAAAAAAGAATGACGTATCAATATTTTTCGGAAGAGGAGTTTGTTTGCTCCGAAACCGGAGAAAACAAGATAACCCCCGATTTTTTGCAAGCCATAGATAATCTCCGAGACGCTTGCGGCTTTCCTTTCTACATTACTTCGGGGTATCGCTCCCCCGATCACAGCCTTGAGCGCGTAAAAGTCAAGCCCGGAACTCATGCACAAGGCATCGCGGCAGACATACACGTTGAAAACGGCATAGAGCGTTACAAAATCGTACAAGAAGCAATCAAGTTGGGTTTTGGCGGCATTGGCGTAGCAAAAATGTTTGTTCACGTTGATATTCGCACGACCGGGCCTGTTATGTGGACATATTAGTTGCCCCTTTAAGAATGTCATGTTATATAGATAAGATATTCTAAGATGGAGCGCATGTGGATTCTTTATACTTAGCTCAATTTATTCAAAGAGCCATAAAAGAACGCCGTACTCAGATTTTAGAGTTGTTAGAAAACAACCATGTTAAGTCGATAGAGCAGTATCAAAACTTGATGGGCGAAATATCGGCTTTAAATTTTATTGCACAGGAACTCTCGGGCCTGCTAGAAAAACAGGAGCAACTCAATGACTGATGTAGCCGAAAAAATAGACTTAGATGCCGCCGCAGAAGGCGTTCAAGCTCTTTACAAAGCGCCTCAACCCAAAGTCTTAGATCCAGAAGCCATGGATAAAAGCCTTTTGGAAAGAATGCCCCAACCCACGGGTTGGCGAATGTTGATTTTGCCGTACCGAGGTAAGGAAACCACGGAAGGTGGAATATATCTCCCAACACAGGTTCTGAACGACTCTCAGATTCAGACAGTAGTGGGATATGTCGTCAAGCAAGGCCCTCTTTGTTACAAAGACACCGAAAAATTCCCCGATGGTCCGTGGTGTACCGAAAAACAGTGGGTTGTTTTTGCCCGCTATGCCGGTTCACGGTTCCGTATTAATGGCGGGGAATGCAGGATTTTGAACGATGATGAAGTCCTTGCTGTAATTGATGATCCGGAAGACATTCTTAGCCTGTAAGGAGGTATGATATGGCCGATGCGGCAGAAGAAGCTCAATTTGAGCTAGATGTAGGGGATGCAGAAGCTACCGAAGTGGAGCTTGAGCAACCCGAAGAAAAAAATGTTCCACGTGGAACATCTGAAGCAGAAATAGAAGTTGTTGAAGAAAACTCTGCCAATGAAGACTCGGAGGTAGAGCAATACAGCGAATCTGTTCAAAAGCGCATTAATCGCCTGACTAAAAAAATGCGGGATGCGGAACGAGAACGAGAAGAAGCTCTTCAATATGCTAAAAATGTGCAAACGGAAGCAGAAAAAGTCCGCCAACGTATGCAAACCCTAGACCAAGGGTTCATGAATGAATATGGTCAACGCATATCTATACAGCAACAACAGGCAGAAGCAAACCTTAGACGTGCTGTAGAGCTAGGCGATCCTGATGGAACGGTACAGGCGCAAAAAGAGCTAACTAACCTTACTATTGCGGCAGACGGGTACGCCAAAGCGCAACGACAAGCAGAAGCTAGGGCTAATCAGCCACAACAGCCTATGGCACAACCTGCCCCGCAGGCCGCTCCTGCACAACGTCAACGACCCGACCCCAAAGCAGAACAATGGGCAGAGAAAAACTCTTGGTTTGGGAACGATGAGGCGATGACCTTTGCCGCGTTTGGAATTCACAAAAAATTGATTGAGGATGAAGGATTTGATCCTCAGAGCAATGACTACTATAATGAGCTTGACTCTAGAATTAAGCGGGAGTTTCCGCATAAGTTTGGAGAAGAGCAATCACCTAGTCGCAAGCCCGCTCAGAACGTGGCTGGGGTGTCACGCTCCACAGCATCTGGGCGCAGTGGTAAAAGGGTCAAACTCTCTCAGACCCAAGTAGCAATTGCTAAAAAATTGGGAGTGCCGCTTGAAGAATACGCGAAATACGTTAAGGAGTAACGATATGTCCGAAGAGAAGAAAGGCTTTGAGGGCATTACGCGCTCCTCACGTGAAACAGCGTCAAGGGAGAAACAGGGAAGGCGTAAGCCTTGGGCTCCCCCATCTATGTTAGATGCACCGCCTGCACCAGAGGGCTACAAACATCGTTGGATACGCGCCGAAGTAAGGGGTTTTGATGACACCAAAAACATTTCGGCAAGACTGCGAGAAGGCTATGAGCTTGTTCGTCAGGACGAATATCCAGATTTTGAGACTCCGGTAATTGATTCAGGTAAATATGAAGGTGTGTTTGGCGTCGGTGGATTGATGCTCGCACGTATTCCGCTTGAAACAGTCCAAGAACGCGCTCAGTATTTTTCTGAACGAAACGCGGATCAAATGGAAGCTGTCGAAAGCGATATGTTGCGAGAAAACGCTCATCCAACGATGACAATCGGCAAAGCCGAACGTCAGAGTCGTGTAACTTTCGGCGGCCCCAAAAAATAGGGCCGCACAGAATGGAGAACTAAGTAATGGCAAATCAAGAAACTGCCTTTGGTCTTCGTCCTGTTGGGCTTGTAGGAAGCGGTGTTAACAGCACCGGTGTTACTGAGTATGAAATTGCCAGTGACAACACAGATGCCATTTTTAATGGCTCAATTGTGGTTCCTCTAGCCGCAGGCGTAATTGGCCAAGCTGGAGCAACTGATGGCGGCACTACGCAAGCCCTTGGTGTTCTTGTCGGGGTTCAATACCAAGACGCTACTCAGAAGAAGCCTGTATGGCTCAACTACTGGCCCGGATCAGGAAGCGTGTCTGTAGACACTAACTTCCCGGTAAAAGCTCTTGTAGCTGATAACCCCAATCAACTGTTCGTCGTAGCGGCGGATGCAACCCTCACCAACCGAGCTACTGCTTTGGCGGCTGTTTTTGCTAACGCTAGTTTGGGAACTTCTGCTCGTACCGGTTCTACCGATACAGGTAAGTCGAATTCTCAGCTAGGCGTAAGCACTATCGCCACCACAGCAACGTTACCTTTGCGTATCGTGGGCTTGGTTGATGACGACGCAAATAACGATTATGCGTCTGCGGGAGCGCACCTGCTAGTTAGGTTGAATGCTCATTTTAATGCGGGCAGTCGTCGGTTTGATTCTCAAACCACCGCTGACTCAACTGGAATATAAAGGAGATTAAGTAATGGCTATTTCTCGCGCACAGTTGGCGAAGGAACTTGAGCCGGGGCTTAACGCTCTTTTTGGACTTGAGTACGACCGCTACGAACAGGAACACGCTGAAATCTTCGACGAAGAATCTTCAGATCGTGCCTTTGAAGAAGAAGTAATGCTCTCTGGCTTCGGCACTGCGCCGGTTAAGTCAGAAGGTGGTGCTATTTCGTTTGATGACGCGCAGGAGACTTTCACTGCTCGTTACACTCACGAAACTATCGCTCTTGCATTCTCAATCACTGAGGAAGCAATTGAAGATAACCTGTACGACCGTCTTGCTTCTCGCTACACCCGTGCTTTGGCACGATCCATGTCTCAGACCAAGCAGATTAAGGCCGCGTCAATTCTGAACAACGCCTTTAGCACCGGTTCTCCTGTTGGAGATGGTGCCGCTCTCTGTTCGTCTGCCCACCCTTCTCTGTCTGGTAACCAGCGTAACCAATTGTCAGTCGCCGCAGACCTCAATGAGACTTCTCTTGAGCAAATGCTGATTGACATCGCTAGCTTCACAGATGAGCGTGGTCTGAAGATCGCGGTACGTGGTATGAAGATGATTATCCCGAAAGAACTGCAATTTATTGCAGAGCGGGTGATCAACTCTAATCTGCGTCCGGGGACTGCGGACAATGACCTCAACGCAACCAAGTCTATGGGTATGCTCCCAGATGGCGCGGTAGTTAACCATTTCTTGACCGACACAGATGCGTTCTTCATCAAGACTGACGCACCTAACGGCTTCAAGATGTTTAACCGAAGCCCCATCAAGACTGCAATGGAAGGCGACTTCGACACTGGCAACATGCGCTTCAAGGCGCGTGAGCGTTACAGTTTCGGCGTTTCCGATTGGCGTTGTGTCTTCGGCACTCCCGGTGCCTAATAGATCTTAGGATCTTATAAGGGCGGCATTTGCCGCCCTTTCTTTTTGCGTATACAATAAGCATGTCCTGACATCCGCATGGTGCGGATGACACTTGCCACGACAGGAGATTCTCATGGCTAATACCACTTTTAACGGTCCCGTTCGTTCCGAAAACGGTTTTCAGTCCGTATCTAAAAACGCGACTACTGGCGCTATTACAGTAGGCACTTCTTACAGCGACATCATTACGGGTTCAGTGCAATCTCTAAGTGGTGCGGGGGCTGTCAACCTTACTGATTTGATCACCGAAGTAACCACAACGGGTGCAGATGCACTAACCCTTGCTGACGGATCAGCCGGTCAAGTTAAGATTATTACAATGGTCGTAGATGGAGGAAACGGAACGCTTACTCCAACAACTCTTGCCGGTGGTAGTACAATTACCTTTAATGATGTTGGCGATGGCGTAGTTCTTGTTTACGGCACAACCGCAGGTTGGGTAGTTGTGGGCAACAATGGCGCAACGATTGCATAAGGAATAGTAATGGCTAATTCAGACGTAAAATCAAAACGTCTGACCGGGACAGGCTCCGCTGGTGTGGGGCCTGCGCGTATTCGCCAGATTCAAGTCTTGACCACCACGGGTACTCCACGTTTGACCGTCACGGATGGCAACGGCGGCAGTACCGTGTTGGATCTTGATTTTGTTGCAAGCGAAACGCACTCGGTCAACATCCCCGACGAGGGAATAAAAGTTTCTGATATTTATATTAGTGTTTTGACAAATATTACTGCGCTAACTGTCTTCTACAGTTAAGGGTTTTTTATGGCTCGGGAAGTTTCTTCAATTAGTCGAATAGGCACTAGCGAGCCATTTGAGCTACAGGTAGCGCGTGGCCAGATTGCTTATCATGAGTCTCTTTACAAGTTTGGCAACAATCCAGCAGTTGCGAACTCCGTAGAGACCGTTTGGTCGGAGGGCGGGCTGTATTCATACCTGTCTGCGGCGACTGTGTTGAAGGTTTCCAGTAGCTCCACCAATGACGCTTCGGCGGGCACGGGGGCCAGAACCGTTGAGTTGTTTGGACTTGATGGCGATTACAACGAAATATCAGAGACTGTCACCCTAAATGGGCAGACGGCGGTCAACACCACGCAGTCTTATCTGCGGATAAACCGGATGATTGTCCGGTCTGCGGGGTCTGGAGGGGCAAACGCAGGGGTCATCTATGCGGGCACCGGCACTGTCACCACGGGCGTTCCTGCTAACAAGTACGCCACAATCGCTGTTGGCGACAACCAAACATTAATGGGGCTATGGACTGTACCGGCGGGCTATACAGCCTATTTGTTGCAGTATGATGTCTCTAACGGAACAACATCAAACACGCCCGCAGTATGTAAGCTATTGCTAGTTGCAAGGCCGCATGGCGAGGTATTTCAGGTCAAGGATGTGAAATCGCTCACCACGGGGATGCACATCGAAAACGGGCTTGTTATCCCAATTAAATTCACGGAAAAGACAGATTTTGAGGCGCGGGCGATTTCTTCCTCAAACAGCGTGTCTTTTGATATATCCTCCGCTTTTGAGATTATCTACATCAAAAACGGCGATGAGTTAGCGTAATGGCTACCACCAAAGCCGTAAAAAGGCTTCCTTCGGGCCGTTTGCAGTACCGTGGTGAAACGTTTTCTGGCTATAACAAGCCTAAAAAAACGCCCGGAAAGTCCAAGAAAAGCGCCGTTTTGGCTAAAAAAGGTAGTGAAGTAAAGCTTGTTCGTTTTGGTGATCCCAACATGTCGATCAAAAAGGACCAGCCGGGGCGCAGAAGTAATTTTAGGGCGCGACATAATTGCGATACCGCAAAAGACAAGTTTTCTGCTAGATATTGGTCTTGCAAGGCGTGGTAGACATGAGGGTAGAAGAAGTTTTATCTCGATTGGAAAAGCACGAAGCGGAATGCAATTTGCGTTATAACCGTATTGAAGAGCGGTTAGACGACCAAAAAGAAATGGTGTCAAAAAATTCTGAAGCGTTGACGCGTTTAGATATGAAGATTTGGGGCCTTGCCATATTAATTATTGTTTCGCCATTTGCGGCAAAACTTTGGAGTTAACATGGGCAGTTGTGGATCTAGGGTAAGAACAGGGCCTAAACAAGGCAAAGTTACCGTCACTTATATGCGTAAAGGTGGCGAAGCGTCTAGTAAAAGCAAAGGAAGTAAGATTTGTCCTGCGGGCAAAGCGTGGGCAAAGCGCACTTTTGACACATACCCTTCTGCCTATGCCAACATGGCGGCCAGCAAATATTGCAAAGACCCCAATTACGCCAAGAAATCTAAAGGCAAAGCCTAATGGGTGAGTTAGCCAAATGGCGCGATCAAGAATGGGTCCGCATCGACAGTAGTGGAAACATCGCGGGCGAGTGCGGCACCTCAAAAAACAAAAAGAACCCTGATCGTTGTTTACCTCGCTCTAAAGCAGAGAGTTTGTCTCAATCGGAGCGCAAAGCCACGGCTCGTAAAAAAAAGCGCGAAGGCTCTAAAGGCAAGCAAGTCGTTTCAAACACTAAAGCGGCCAAGGTAAAAATGGCCGCTACAGGCGGTGAAATACGCAAAAACCACAAGGGATGTGGTGCGGTTATGTCCAATAGAAGAAAACGCACTAGGTATGCCTAATGATAGACTTAGAAAAAGGCGTTATGGAGGAAATCAGGGCTTGGTCTAAAGAAGCTCTAGAAACCGCGCACCCTTTTTTTAACGACCTTCCTGCTTGTCCCTATGCTCAAACCGCGTGGACTAACGACAAAGTAGGCTTTTCTTTTAGTTACTCCGCCAAACGTCAGGGTTTGTACTCGGCGCTATCTCAGTTTGACGACCGCTGGGATGTGATTTGTTACGTGGAGTTTCAGTATGAGCAAGATCCACAAGCGTTTCACGACTACATTGCTTCAATTAACCATGCTATTTCCATGGGGTTCTTCATTCAAAAAGATCTGTGGGTCATGGGTTTTCATCCGGACGACGATCAAGAAGAAGCGTTTGACGTGCCTTTTGAGCCAGTGGTAGATGATGTGTACGCAATAACCTTTATTCAACGGCTGTCTAAGTTGGAAAAATCGGCAGAAATGCTGAGAGAAAAAGGGTATTATAAGAATTACCTAAAAGACCCAGAGATGAAGCATCTTTGGGATGATCGCAAAGAAACTTACAGGAGATTGTGCGATGCCGGGAATGCGTAACGGAATGAAAATGCGAAACGGCGGTGGTGTTAAAAAAATGCGTGGCGGTGGCATGGCCGCAAAGCCCAAAGCCGCACCAATGAAAAAGGGCGGCGAAGCTATGAAATCCCGCGTTCGTAGTTGCTCAAAAAAGGCACTTTAAGCATGAAAAAAGACCTAAAAGCCGTCCCAAAAGCAAACAAAGGGTTGTCTAAGTTGCCCACTAAAGTTCGCAATAAGATGGGGTTTTTTAGTGCGGGCGGCGGTGTAAATGCCCACAAAGAGGAGGCCATGAAGTCTCCTCCAAAGCCACGGGTCCGGGGTTATAAATAATGACCGTATCAGGTTCAACAAACTTTGAGCTAGACGTAAGCGATTACGTTGAAGAGGCTTTTGAGCGGTGCGGGCTAGAAGTCCGTACTGGCTATGACCTTAAAACGGCCAAACGGTCGTTGAACTTGATGCTGGGTGATTGGGCTAACCGAGGGTTAAACCAATGGACCATTGAGCAGACCACGGTAACCCTGACAAAAGGCACCGGTAATTATGCTCTGGGCGCATCTACCATTGACGTTTTAGACGCAATTGTTCGTAGGGACAACACGGACTATACCCTGCAACGCATTAGTCGCGGGGATTACATCAATATCCCCACAAAAACGACGCAGGCTCGACCGGCACAATTTTTTGTAGACCGTCAAATCGACCCGACGCTAAAACTTTGGCCCGTGCCAGAAAACAGCACAGACGTTGTTATCATTGACAAGCTGGTGAGAATGGACGACGCAGATACTTTTACAAACACCATGGACATTCCGTTTAGGTTTTATCCGTGTTTGGCGGCAGGCCTTGCTTATTACTTAGCTATAAAACGAGCGCCAGATCGCGTACAACTCCTCAAGGCCGTATATGAGGAAGAGTTTGAAAGAGCCGCATCAGAAGACAGGGACAGAACTTCGTTCAACATACAGCCATCCATGGCTTATTCAAGGCTTCTTTAATGGCTCGCTTTGCTACAGGTAAGTTTGCTTTCGGTATTTCTGACCGATCCGGCTTTCGTTACAAACTTAACGAAATGCGGAAAGAATGGAACGGCTTGTTGGTGGGTCCGGACGAATATGAGCCTAAACAACCTCAGTTACAGCCAACAAAGATAGGCGTTGGTCCTCAAGCTCTTTTAAACCCAAGGCCTGATTCAGACAACCCTACCAGTGCTTTTTTGGTAAAGACCACCAACAGCATTTATTCGGCGTCTCCGGTGCAAATGCCCTCTGAAATAGAAATTACCACGGCCCTCGGGGGTTCTGTGGGTACTGTATCGGTGACAACAACATGAGTTTTACATACGGTGAGCTAAAGCAAGCGATACAGGATTACGCAGAAAATGACGAAACAACTTTCGTCAACAACCTGCCTATCTTTATTCGTAATGCGGAAGAACGCATCTTTAAAATGGTGCAACTTACGGATTTTCGTAAAAACGCTCTGGGAAATACCACAAACACCAACAAATATTTGGATTGTCCCTCTGACTTCTTAGCGCCTTTTTCTTTGTCCCTTGAAGTTGCTGGAGACAAAACTTTTATAGATTTTAAGGACGTTAACTTCGTACAGACTTATTGGCCGGATGAAACAATCACAGGAGCGCCTAAATACTACGCTTTGTTTGATAGGTCCAACTTTATTTTGACGCCAACCCCCGACCAATCGTATGTCGCTGAATTACATTATTACTACCGACCCGCTAGCTTAACCAGTTTGGCGGACACCGCTACGTCTTGGCTTAGTGAAAACGCTCCTTTAGCAATGCTATACGGTAGCTTGCTGGAAGCTTATACTTTTATGAAGGGTGAGCCGGATATGATTGCTTTGTATACTCAACAGCTTCAAATGGCGTTGGCGGGTATGAAACAATTCGGTGAAAATAAAGAAGTTACGGATCAATATCGCACTGGAATGCTAATAAGGCCTAAACAATGATGGTAGAAGGGGGTAAAATAAGCCCCGGAATAGTCGAAATACAGACTACCAACCATCGTGGCTTCACTCCAGAGGAGGTTGCCGAGCGATGCCTTAGCAAGCTTCTGAGCGTTTCTGATACCGCCCCGCCCGCAATTAAAGAGCAGGCGAATGCTTACAAGGATCACATGCGCGCGGTTCTTGTTTTTTATATGAAAGAGGCGGTCAAAAGCGACCGAACTACTGTGTATAACGCCTTGTGTGATGCGGGGCAAAAAGACTTAGCCGAACTTATCAGGAGACTTTGATATGGCTTTTACAGGTAACTTTATGTGTACGTCCTTCAAGCAGGAATTGCTTCAGGCCAAGCACGACTTCACTGCCAGCACAGGTCACACCTTTAAGCTGGCTATGTACGACAACAATGCAAGCTTTACGGCGGCCACGACTGACTATACCGCGACTGATGAAGTTAGCGGCACGGGCTACACTGCCGGTGGTGGTACTTTGACCAACGTCACACCCACCACGTCAGGAACAACAGCGTTGACTGACTTCGCGGACTTAACGTTTGGCTCGTCAACGATTACTGCTCGCGGCGCGTTGATTTACAACACTACTGCTGGTGGGGGAACCGGCACAACGGAAACCGTTGTTGTTCTGGACTTCGGCTCTGACAAGTCCTCCAGTGCGGGCGACTTCACCATTGTGTTCCCAACTGCTGACGCATCTAACGCTATTATTCGGATTGCATAGTTATGGCTCTGGTCGTTGCTGATCGTGTAAAAGAAACCACCACCACGACAGGCACGGGCACCATTACGCTCGCGGGGGCGGTAACTAACTTTGTTACCTTCACCTCCGCCCTGTCAGATGGTGATACTACCTACTACGCTATTGTCGATGACACGAACAATGACTTTGAAGTCGGCCTTGGCACGTTCACTGCAAGCGGCACGACACTGGCTCGCACAACGGTTTTGGCTAGTTCAAACTCGGGTTCAGCGGTTAATTTTTCCGCAGGTAGCAAGGAAGTGTTTATTACGTATGCGGCGGATAAGTCTGTTTCGTTGGACGGTAGTGACGACGCTTCGTTTCCTGAAGAGCTAATAGCCAAGAGTTACAATGAAACATATGCGGCGGTAACGTCCAGCAGTAATGCCACGACCGTCAACTGTGAGGCGGCAAACTCATTTGCACACACGCTGACGGAAAATACCACGTTTACTTTCAGCAACCCCCCGACCAGCGGAACCGCTTACACGCTGTCTCTTGAGCTTATTCAAGACGCCAGCGCGTCCGGTTACACGGTCACATGGCCGGGGTCCGTAATCTGGCCAAACGCAACCGCGCCCACTTTGACCGCTACAGCAAACGCCAAGGATGTTTTTGTGTTTTACACCCGAAATGGCGGGACGGCTTGGTATGGGTTTACTTCCGGGCAGGCATTTGGCTAATGGCCACCAAGAAGAAACTTCTTGAAGCCGCCGCAGGCGCTCTTGTAACGCCGGACACGGGCGACCCAGAATTTCCTAATGTTGTTCTGTTGCTGGATGGTGATGGTACTAGCGGTGCTCAAAACGAAACCTTTACCGACTCATCTACTAACGGTTTTACGGTTACTCAAAACGGCTCTGTAGTACAGGGTAGCTTTAGTCCGTATGGTGATAACTGGTCTAATTATTTTGATAACGCAAGCAATAACTATCGTTTGTTGCTTGCAGACGACGCGTCGTTTGATTTTGGATCAGGTGATTTTACTGTAGAGGCTTGGATTAATAGACTAGGTACTGGAGCCTCAGTTGGTGGCGAACCAGCTACTTATGCTGGAATCATAGGGGGAAATTCTACATCATCGAATAATTGGACTTTGTATATCATCCAAGCTACTGGGGCAATAGTTTGGTATGGAGATGACAGCACTCTAAGAACAACAACCAATACAGTTAACGATAACGAATGGACGCACGTTGCTGTATCTAGATCATCAAGCATACTAAAAATATTTATTGATGGTGTAGAGGGTTACTCGGCAACAGTAACTACAAACTACACTATATCATCTCTTGGTTTATCTATTGGTCGAGATTACAACGCTAACGCTGCATTTTACGGATACATTTCCAACGTAAGGGTTGTTAAAGGAACAGGACTTTATACATCAAATTTTACGCCTAGCACATCACCATTAACGGCTGTTTCTGGAACATCGTTATTAACCTGTCAGTCCAACCGCTTTGTAGACGAAAGCACTAACAATCACGATATCACTCTTACCGGCACCCCCAAAGTAACCCCGTTTAGTCCGTTTAAAAATGATGACGCAAGAACACTAGCGACTGATGGCGGGTCTGGTTATTTTGACCAATCAACATCAGATTACTTAACATATAGCGGAGGCGGTTCTTCTGTATCAGATATAACTATATCGTTTTGGTTTTATGTTACAGGAAGCATGGGCGTAGTTAGCGGTCTGTATCCTCGTGTTTTTTCTTCTGCCTCAAACGGTTTTTTGATTTATCTCCGAAGTGATGATATTCGTATTTATAATGGCGGAGAAAGAATACAAACGCCTATAAACGCTAACCAATGGTATTATTTTGTTGGACAGCGTACCAGTGGCACATGGGAAATGTGGCTTGATGGTGTTAGCAAAGGAACCGCTAGTGGTAGCACATCAATAAACCTTAACACCACAAACTATATAGGAAGAGACGCAACAGCCGGAGGGCCGTTTGGCGGCTATATAAGTGACTTTAAGATTACAGAAGGTAGCGAAGGTTAT
>PDMW01018196.1_pt1 | contig 13977 bp, 8 predicted proteins | sample 1515511 | NCBI WGS metagenome assembly PDMW01 (sample SAMN07343023, study PRJNA328102) | Marine metagenome, whole genome shotgun sequencing project. | biome: marine; feature: bay; material: water; isolation source: viruses from water sample < 0.22 micron filtered, nuclease treated, low... ... | reverse complement strand
GCTTCTTTAGCATACTCTGCAGGACTAGAAACACTATTTCTATATTCTGTAAGTATATGTTTCTTACGATTTTCAAAGTTAGATCCAGAATAAATACGCTGAAGGTTTCCACCAAACATATCTGCCATCTTACGTAAAGCTCGAGATGCACTCTGTAACTTTTCAGTAAAGATCATTCTTGTTGATCCTCTCCATAAGACTGGGGCTTCTTTCCAAGCATCTTTAATTTTATCAAATCCACTTTTACTTTTCTTTGCAGCATTACCTGCTTCTACTCTCTCACTAAACTCAGCGGTTTGCCCAGTTCTTTTATTCAAATCAATTTTAGTTTGTGCATTATTTTCTTGAATAGAAGATACCTTACCTGTCTTTTTCTTTTCATCCTCAGCATACTTACCAGCAAAAGATAATCGTTTAGCTTCAGCAGGTGCTTGTCTAACTGCAACATCTGCCCAAGCTCCAGCATCATATGCAACTCCAGGTATAGCAAATGTTGAACCCATAGTTCCACCAGCTATTGCCGCATTTAAAAGTCTGCTTTCTAATTGAACAGCATCAAATACTTTATCACTACCTGCTACAGCTGCCATATAACCTGTTAGTTCTTGTGCAGTTTCTGTTGAGGCTTCACTAATAAATCCTTTAGCTGACTGTGCAAGTAAAGCTCTTAAAACATTACGAGATGTTAGCTGAGCAGCTGCAGTCTTAGCAGCTGAACCTATAAAGCTTGCAACTTCTAATCGTGTCATCTTACCTAAAGTTTGTTGAGCAACTGATTTTGTTACACCAGTTTTCATAATTTCTTTTATGATTGTATTTCTTGTTTCACTTTTAAGAATACTACCACCTAAAATTCCTTCTATTCCTAAGCGATCTAATATGGCTTGAGTTACACCTGCAGCAATAGCAATTCCTGCATTCTTATTATCTCCTTCCATTTCATTCCAAGTTTGACCTGTATAAATAGCAGCTGGTGATAACATACTAGCACCAAAAGTAAGAGGTGAGAGTAATGTAGCTCCGACTGTATTAGCCATGTAAGGTATAGAGACAGCAGCATTAGTACCAAGGTATTCAAAGAATTCACCAACACCATTAATGTCCCATTCATTATCAATGACTACGCCATTTTTATCTAGCACTGGTTTAAAAGCACTTAACTTTAATTCTGGTTTATCAGCAAGATAAGATCTTTGTTTTTGTATACCATCTTCACCTATATTTTTTAACCAATCAAAGCCAGTAGACTCACCAACTAATTCGGCCGTACCATATAAGCCTTCTAGCATTCCAGTTAATCCAACATCAATCCCTTCACTTAAAGGATTCTCTGCTTTATTTTCTATTGTTCTATCTAGATTTCTTATTTGTACTTGACCTGGAACAAATTGATCTGCTAACTTTTTTCTTTTTTGATAGTTAGTAAATGTTTCACCAGGTTGTTGAGGTGCATTGTACTGTGCTAAAGTTCTTTCATCTAAAGCTGCACGCTTAAACTTTTGTTCATAATTCATTTCAGCATTAGTTGCTTCATCAATTTGAACCTTAGCTTTTTCCCAATCGTTTATAGGTTCACCAATATTACCTGCACGTTCAGCGGTACCAAACTGTGCAGCAAGTATATCATCATCAGTTGAATACATACCAAGCTGATTAATACCGTGCTTACTAAGCATTTGAGTATAGTCTCTTCCAGCATCATCAGTAATTCTACCCATAATTCTGGTGCCAGTATCATCTAGCTTATAAGAACCATCTTCATTTGTTTCATAAATAACATTATTAAAACCAAACTTGTTTGCTAAGTTTTGAATTGATGATGCAGCTTGATCACCACCTGCAGTTCCTGGTTCTAAACCATTTTCTGTAAGATGCGCAATCTCAGCTGCTTCTAATCCACCAATTCTTATTAATTGTCCTTGATCATTTCTGAGTGTATCCCCATCAATAAAACTATGACCTCCACTATTTTTTAATTCTGTATCTTGTACATTCATAATATTAGCAAAGGCACTTTTGTTTTCAGTTGTTTCAACTTCAGCCATATGATTCTCCTTATATTGGTAATGATAATTGCTCTTTAGCAAATACATAAAATGGTGTTTCATCTTTTTGAGCACGACTTTTGTAACGCTCAATTAACTTAGGATCTTTCCTTAACTTATCAGCCCAAATTAATGATGCCTTTCTCCAAAAGATATTTGCTTGATCTCTATTGTCACCATCATTTACTGATTGGCCTGCTCTATTTGCTTTAGCTAACCACATATTAGTTAAACCATTTACTTTAGCAGCATCCATATTTTTAATTTCTGCGCCAGTTCCTTGAGTAAATAATCCAGGTACACCAGTATCTGCTCTAATCTTTAAAGCATTTAGATATGGTATTAAAGATGTTGGTTTAGTTTTATTTTCACCACCTGCTTGATTAACTGCCATACGATAAGCACGAGATACAATAGGACCTAATTCATCTGCCGGCATATTGTTATCTGCAGCCCATTTAGAAGCAGCACTTGCAGCATTATTAATATTAATTGCAGTACGATAAGTAGTCTTAGTTACTTTACCATCTGAGGATCGAGTTTCTTTATCTTTATCGTATTGATTTCTATCCTCTTTAAGAATACCAGTAAGCATTGGTACTACCTTTGCAACATAAGTTTGATAATCTTTAGAGTTTCTAACAGACATACCATCAGTTGTCCAAGTAGTAGGTATTTTAGATTTACCACCATCAACAGACCAAAAGATATTATCACCTTGTTTATATTTATAGGCTAGCACTTTTTTCTTTAGCTTAGGATGAAAGAAATATTTATCTTCACCAGTACTATTAATAGGCGTACCAATTAAAACAAGATCTCCCATATTCCCACTCTTTTTATAAGCAGCAATAGAAGCCGTAGTATGTTTACCTTTGCTTAATAAAGTTGCAGCAGTCTTATTAATGTTTGCAGCTTTAGTATCTATTCTTTTTATATAATTCTTAGCTGCCCATCCAAGTGATCCTATATGTGAGCCACCTAAAAGTCTAGAACCTGCATACATAACAGCCATACGACCTAATTCTTTTTTATCAATTAAGTCACCAAATAATTCTGAAAGAAATGATTCTGCTTTCTTAACATTTTGTTTACCTTGCGTACCAGCACCAGTTACTGCAGTTTTAGTATTGTCTTCAGTATGAGTGTTAACTTTTGTATCATTAGTTTTATTAGCATCATTAATAATTGCTGTTAATACTTCACTCTTTTTCTTTTCTGATTGAACAACTTTATTATCTTTTGAATCTGAAGATGTAATATTATTTTGTTTATTAAAATTATTCTTTTCAATTTCTTCAATCTTATTCATAATAATATTATTTTTAACTTCATCAGTGCCAAGCTGTTTAGTTAAACCATCAATAGTATTTGCTAAGGCATCTTCACTAGAAACTTTCTTACCTTGAGTTACTTCAACTTCATATGCTTTAGCTGCAGCATCTTGATTCTTAGCTTGCTCAAAGTCTGCTTTTATTTTTTCATAACCAGCATCAGAAAGATTACCTTCAACATTTGCTTTAGCTGCATTCTCTATAACTTTAGGATCTAATCTATTAGGATTAACTTTTTCTGGTCGCCCTTTAAAATCTGTCTTAACATCAGCACCATACTTTATAGCTGCTACACGTTTTGCATCATCAGTTTTAGTTGGAGCCTTACCTCTTCCTCTATTAGGAAAAGTTTTATCAACAAATCCTGGTAATACTTTTTCAAGATTAGGAACATCTTTAGTATAATCTATTGTAGTACTATCACTTGGATCTTCAGCTATTCCATCTAGTTCAGGTACTTTAAGACTTGGATCACCATAATCTATATTTTTTCTGTTTTCAGTAATCTCTGTTTCAATAGGCATATTATTATTTTGCATCTTTGCTAATGCTTCATTATAAGCTTTAAGTCTAATAGGACTCATCTTATTAGGATCTTGTCCTTCAAAACCCGGTACTACAATAGGTACAGCGTTAGATGATGGGACATTACCTGAAACAAATTTAGGAGTTACTCCCCACTCTTTTAATCCAGCAGCTTTTAAAACTTTATCATCATACTCTTGTGTTTCTTTTGCTAAAGGTTTTTGCCCACTAATTTGATCAGGTACATTCATATTAGCAACATACTGTTTCATTCTTTCAGGACCAGCATTATAAGATTGAATAACTTGTTCCTGTGTAAAGTTTGGATTTTCTTTTTGTATACCAATTAAATATTGTTCAGTAGCTTTTCTTTGAGCAGCCTCATCTGTTACATCAAAAGGATCCACCCCAAAACCAGGTTTAGCTGCACTCTCAGGTTTCCATTGATAAGCACCTACTGCACCAGCAGAACTTTTAATTAAGTTACCTTTATCATCTGTATGTCTACCACCAGATTCAGTTTGTTTTATCGCATCAATAAGATTAGGAGTAATCCAATCATATGGTCCAGGTATTTGCTTACCAGCTTGCGCATACTCAGGTACTTCCATTCCTTTCATTGCTTGAATTTCACGACCTTGATCATTCATATCTTCTATTATATTACCATACATTTGTGTAGCTTCTTTATTAACTACAAATTCTCCAGGTGTTAACCAAGCTGGAACTGTATCAGTACCCTTAGGTCCACCAGGATGTGGTATACTTTCCATAGCTGGTATATTCATTTGAGGTATCTCAAATTCAAACGACATCATATTTCCATGTCTATCTTTTTGTGTATATTTTTTAACGTGCATTACTTACCTCCGACTCCATTGCTAGTAGTAACTAAACCACCTTTATTAAACATGCCACCATAATCATTAGATCCACCACCACCAGTGTTATTATCGTTACCATGACTATCTTGCCCAGAATCATTACTATACGATTGTTGCGGGGCTGGATTATTATAACTAGGTGAAACTGCAGGTGTTGCTGTATCATCAACATAACTTATTGGATCTGGTTCAGTTTTATTTGAAAACTTTCCATCTGGAGACCATTGAGAACCTGGGACATTCGTATTATTTTTAATAGCTTCATGTGTTGCAGTGCCAGGTGCTACCGTATGAGCTGGAAATCCCATATCTAAACCAAGTTGAGTAGCAACTTTATCTGCTGCTGCATCATCTAATCCTGTTGTAGCCGGATTACCAGTTGGATCAGTTGTGCCGGATCTTAAGCTAGCCAGCTCACTACGAGCAGCTGCATATTCCATATCTCTTAAGTTACCTTGCTCTGCTTTATCTGCATCACCAAGTGTATTAGCAAGAGGATCATTCATAAAGCTATTTAAGAATGCGCCTTTTGTACCATACTCATTTGTATACTGCCCTGTAATAGTATCAATACCTCTAGAATCCGCACTAAATCTATCACCTGTAAGACCACTATAAGTTCCAGGAGTTCCATATCCAGAAGTAGGTATAGATGGTTCGTTTAAAGTATTCATTAATCCAAAGCCAGGAACAAAATCTAAAGGATTTAATGTTGGACTATATACTTCTTTAGCAATAGGATTACCATAAAAGTCTGTTGGGTTTGCAACTGGATTATCTATATTTGCTTGAGTCATACCACCTGTAGGATTATCTTCTTCAGAAACAATTGATTTATTATAATCATCTATATAGTTAAGTTTATTATCAATAGCAGCTTGTGAAGAACCATTATCATTTCCTAACGGATCAACTGTGTAGTCAATAGATTCTACAGATATATTTGGTTTTAAATCAAAAGTAATTGGAACAGGTTGTTGATATGTATTATCAATACCTATAAATTCTGGTACTGAACTTCTAAATCCGGTTCTAGCATTAATACTTGTGCCACCAGAACTAGAAGAGTTTCCCGTTGTACCAAATCCTACCATACTAAACTCCTATACCATACTTTGTATTTGTTTATCTTTTTTTATTGAAGGCATATCTAGGTCTGCACCTAATGGTCCAAACTTCATTTTAACTTCTTCAGCAATATCACCACCACGATTCTTATACATAGCTTCAGATAAAGGACCTACCATTCCACCATTATTAAAGAATCCTAATGCTTTACCTGCTAACATTGCGGCACCAACATAAGGCATTGCAGTTCCAAGTGTAGCCATTGCACCAGCTCCAGCACCTCCTGCTAATGGAGCAGCTAACGATTGACCAGCTAAAGCAACTTCAGCACCACCCATACCTGCAGTAATAGGCATACTAGATAAAGCAGCATTAGTTGCGCCTTGTCCAACAACTGATGGTGCAATTTTTGTTATACCTTGTGCTAACAAATCTTTACCCTTATTCATACCCATTTCCATAAGAGGTTGAGCTTTATCCATAACATAATTTTCTGCCATGCCCATTCCTTTGTTCATAGCTTTATTCATAACATTTGTTTTGACTTGCTCTGCCATTCCAGGTCCTTCTTGTGGCATAGCTAATGGTCCAGCAGTTGCTTGGTATCTTCTCATTTGCATTTGTCTTTGTTTTTCTTGTTCAGTATCTAAAGCTAATTCCATTACTTACCTCCGCCTCCAGATGTTTCTTGTCTTTGTTGTTGAGGAGCACCACTAAGATAACCGAAATATCTTTGAGCACTTGTATGAGGAGCATCTAATCTTTGCTGAGCTACTTTCTGTCTAGTAGATCCTACATCACCAATCATTTGTGTACCTGCTTGTGCTTGCTTCTGTCTTTCTCTAGCAAAGTCTAATGATCTATCTGCTAATGCACCTTGCATTGCTCTTTGTGATCTAGCTGAACCTAATGCTTGTGCACCAGAAGCTTGACCTAAAGATGATCCCATTAAGTTTTGAAGATCGGCTTGCTGAGCAGCTCTATTATTATAAATACCTGTACCTGTTGCAGCTTGTCTACCAAGTTGCTCTTGTAATTGTAATGATTCTTCTTGCTTAGGATCTAATCCCGCAACAATTGCATCAGGTCCTGCAGCGACATCACCCTCATATCTAGCAGTTACATCTGACAATGCTCTTTCTAAATAAGGTTTAAACTCAGGATCAATACCAGTATAAGTAATATTAGTACCTCCCCCACCTCCTTTCATGCATATGTTAAGATTTATGCGATTAGCAAGAGATTGAGGTAGGCCTGTAGTATCTCTTCTCATATCATACATACCTAAGTTAGGTTCATATTCATTCATTATTATTCTCCTGTATCACACCTCTTACTGAGACATGAGTATCTGTATTATATCTTTTATTTAAAAACTTTGCATAGTCTATTCCTTCTTGACCACTTCTAATAGAATCAGCTCTCCAATTTCTTCCACCATGCTTTTTAGTATGATCAATCATATAATCAAAAAGTCTATATATACTAAAAGCATTATTGTAATTATGATCAACAATACAATCTTTCACATCCATAGTGTATGTATTATTATAATAATTAACAAAAGTACAAGCAGAAAGAAATCCTCTTAGCTTATTATCTTTATAGTCTCCTATAACTAAAGCATGAGGATCTTTTTCTTTTTGTCTTTTAACTAAACCTAAAAAGAATGTAATCCATACTGCTTGATTAGGATCATATCCAAAAAATGTTTTATCTTTTGTAGATACATCCATTAGTTTTATACAATCTAAAACAGTATTATCTTCTATTAGCTTTATCATTTTTGATCTATCCTTATTTTTAAATCAGCAAAGTTTGTAGCACTTCTAATATCTTGTAAAAGTTTTAAGTTTTGAGATTGCAATAAGTTTACTTCCCTTACTAATTCTAATAATGTAATATTTAAAGTAGAACTTTCTGTAATAGGTGGATTGTTTATAGTCATTACTTAATACCCCCTTTACTTACTGTTAATTGTAAGCCAGAAATATTCCAGGCTTTATTATTAGCTACAGTATTATCTGCATTTGCATCGTCAATTCTATAATTAATAAATCTACCTAGTACTCTTAAATCAACTTTATAACTACTTGCTATTTCAAAATCATTTATTACAAGTTTATTTCTTTTTGCATTAGTTTTTGTATTATCTTCTGCTGTTGTAAGAAAAGGTTTTTCTCCAGGATAGTTTGTAGCGCGACTTCGTACTCTTAAAGTAGCTCGTTGAGGTTCACCACCAACAGTTTCAATACTACCTCCATCAGCCCATAAAGCTAAAGCACTTAAATTTTCTGTATCAAAGTTTGGAGTAATAGACATTTGTTGTTTTTCAAAATAAGAAATATAATTAGTTCCACCAAATGTATAACCAAGATCACCCGCTCTTATTCTATTAAATAATGTACCACTACTAAATCCGCTTTCTGCAAATATAGGGTACAGCTTAGTAGGATTAATATTGCTACTACTCCAAGGCCTAAGTATATCAAAGTTTGTACTTATAGTAGTTCCACTAGTACTCTGTGTAGGATTACCTGCAGCAACCAATACACCTTCTGCTGCAGCTGTAAGTGCAGTCGTTGTAGGTGCAACACTAGCGTTAATAGCTTGTGTAGCTGGACTAAATGATTTAACATAGTTAGCATTAGAACTAAACTGACTAGGACTAATCTGTATACTTGTAGGTGAACTTGCATTATTAGGAGTCACTAACAATAACTGATTAGGGCTAATTGCTGCCAACGCAGCCTGCATTGCCGTGAGTGTATTCACTACACTACCATTAGGCTTAGCTAGTTCTGTTGCGTCTTGAGTTGCATCTGGATTGTAGTATGCGGCTAGATAAGCACTATCACTAGTTAATCCTGTGTCTCCGTATCTACTATCTCCTGGAAGTAAAGTAAAGGTCGGATCTAATAGTCTTCCTGGACCTTCTCCATAGTGCCTATCAAATATAACACTATCACCTGCAAGTGTTTGTAGAGTGATTGTGACACGAGTCATCTTAGCATAAACTGCAGTGATACCTTCTGTAACTGATATATTACTTCCTGTCGAGTTAGCTATAAGTGGACTAACAAGGGTACCCGTTCTTGATGTGCCTTGTACTACTGTATAACTAAATGCACCGGATACATTTGTTCTAAGTACACTAGTAAAAGTTAGTACTGCATTATTTCTAGTTACAGTAAAATGTGTTGTATCTGTCCATGCTGCTTGTAATGCTGTGGCTATTTCTGTTGCAGTTATAGTTTCAACATTAGTAGGGCTACTACCTGAATCAGGATCAAATGCAGTTGTACTATTAAAGTTAACTGATATTGGATTACCTAAAGGAGGAGTAAGCGTTATAGTATCTGTTGTACTATGTGCTGCTCGACCAGCTCTTGTTTGTGATGGTGTGAATGTACTATTTGCAAATCCACTTGGAAGTGAACCTATACTTGTTAAAGCAACTCCAAAGTTATTACTTTGAATTCCAACTGCACCAGCTGTTGCTGTAACTAAACCTGTACCTGTAGCACCTGTCCAATTATTATCTGCATCTACTAGTGTATCTAATTCGGTAACTATATTAGCACGGCTAAATGTTCCTTCTAAATACTTAGATGAAGTATTTCCTGCTGGAAAAGTAATAGTCATTGTTACTGGAGGTATATTTCTATTAACACCTGTTGTTGTTACATTAACTGTACTACTCACATCACCACCAAAAGTAGTTTCTGTATAATCAGTTCCACTATAAGCAGTTTTAAATGTGATAGTTAAAGCGCTATGGTCTCCACCTAGTCTAGACACAAACTTAATTACATTACCCACATTAGTAACACTATATATCGAAGATGAACCACCGTTAAAGACAGTCTTAGCCTGTAATAAAGGAAGAGCATCTGCTGCTAATAGTGCCTGAGTGTTCTTACCTGTATTAAATGTTATTGTCTCATCTATTGCAGCATGTAATCCACCTACTGCAGGAGCTTGTATTCTCATGCTTATCGCTGGACTTTGTTGTGCAGTTATTCCGTATATACCTACTCCAGTTCTAGTAGAGGCAATAACAAGATTAGTTGTTGCTCCACCGCCAATGGCAAGAGAGCTAGTACTAAATGCTCTTGGTCCTGGAACATCTGAAGTAAGTGTCAATACATTTGTACTTGCAGTTGCTGTCCAGTCCGCTAAGGCATTGTTATTATTGATATAATCTCTAACTGCTGCTACAAGTATTGTCATAGTTATCGTAGCACCATCTGCCTGATCAGTACCTAACACTGCACTTGCTGGAAAGTTTACTGTACCAATACTACTATCACCTGTGATAATGACACTAGCACCACCATCGAGGTAAGTACTTTTATCTCTGTCATAAGTGAATGTACTACTCGAGTTAAAGGTGAGAGTACTTCTAGCAGTTACTGTATTTGGTCCACTATCTCCTGTAAGAGTGAGGTCTATTCGTTCTAAAGTATCTGTGGTGAAAGAACTAAATGTTCCTACTGCTACAGTTTTAATAGCTTTAGTACCTATTGTTTTCTTAGGTGTGCCACCATTAATAGTTACTGCTTGTACTTCTTTCTTTCCTCTATTAGTGTAACCAGCATTACCTGAATTACCTGTAAGAGCTAAGGTTGCTGTTGGTATGCCACCACCTTTAATTGGTCCAACATCACCTGCAGTTACACTATCTAAATCTCTAATTGTCCATGCATTGTCTCTATAATTCCATATAATAGCCTCATCACATTCACCAGCTAAAGAAGCTAGTGTAGGATAACAAACCCATATTTCATTTTCATGATGGTTAAGTAATGTAAACAATTGTTGTTCATAAATTGGATTAAGATTATTAAAAAAGTAATCTCGTATTCTACCATCAGCTAACGATTGTATATCTCCTGGATTACCAGCAAATACATATATATCATTACCACCTATTATAAAATGTTTACCATCATATTCTATTACACCACCACCGGTAAGTAAACCATACTCATCTGTTACTGGACTAAAAGATACAGGCGCATTTGTATTACCTGTAAGTCTCATAGCATGAATACTATCTGTACTATATATGTACATATTACTTTGTAAAGATTTCATATCTTTAATAACATTAGTTTCTGATAAGGTAAATTCATCGGCTGTACTAACACCAGCTGCAAATGGATTCCAGTTATTAGGAACAGATCCTGGAACTGCAACGTCTGAAGTTCTCACAACACCTGATAGTCTTCTAATAATAGTTGCACCATCTTTTTCTGTAAGATCACCTGCTACTAATAAATTACCAAAGGATTGAATAATACCACAAGTAACTGCTACAGGATTTCTTGACTGTACTGTAATTTGTACTTCATCACTAACGGATAAATTTCCTAAAACAATTACGGTTGTGTTAGTTGAGGTGTCAGTATATATTTGAAAATGATTTCCTGAAACTGTTGGTAGTGTACCTGGTAAAGCACCTGGAACAAAGTTTGTACCATTAACCGTACCCGTTCCTGCTGGTGTACCTGCTTGAGCAGCTTTAGTATTTGTACCAGTAACAACAATACTATTAACTGTGAAATCAACTTTCTGACCTAAGTCAAATGCTGTTGTACTAGAAGCATTATAAGTATCTTTAAAAACTTGTTGTTCAACATTATAACTATCCCATCCAGGAAGCTCAGCTAAAACTATATCATTTATATTTGTATTACCTGCAGTATCTAAAATATAATGAGGCTTATCTAATCCATTATTTATAATAAAAGCAAATCCACCACTAAATAAAGTATGCTGCCATCCACTAGTTGTAAACTTAAAACCATTTCCACTATTAAGTGAAGCTGGTGTTACATCTCTTATAGTACTACCAGTATGATCTTGTATAAAAACTTTTTGTCCTAATGTAACACCAGCTGCAGAAATATAATCTGTAACAAATATATAATAACAACCAAAAGGTTGTCTATTAGGATTTTCCCATACTGCAAAATATCTTATTTTACCAATTGTGCCACTACCTAATGTAACTGAAACATTATTTAGTAATAATTCACCTTCCATTTTTCTAACAGCACCATCTTTAAACCTTACATTTCTTACATCAGTAAATATATTTGGTGCTAATGCTACAGGAGGAGTGTCAATAACCACTCCCTTAGATGCTATATCTATTACAGATATTATTTCATCTGCCATTTACTCCTCCATTATTTGTATTAAACTATCCACACTCTTTCTGCCCTGTCTGAGGATCAATAAAGCATGCTTCCGCCTTGCTCTCCTCTGCAGAGTTTTCAATCGTGCTCGTATCTTTCTCTTTCGCTTCCACGGTTTCTTCACTGCTTGTATTAAGAATACCGAATCGTTTACCAGATAATCTGAATGTGGTGCATCCCTTCGCCCCACCTTTCCAGGCATCAACATATACTTGTTTAAAACTTTCATAGTCGACTTCATCTCCTACATTACATGTTTTTGAGCATGCGCTGTCGATATAATGTTGAGCTAATAATAAGACTGCTAAATGTTCTTGTACTGTAATTGTATTAGCATCTCTACCTTTTATACCACGTGCATAAGCATAATCTTCTACTTTCTCTATCTTAGGTCCTTCAAAAGTTTGTATTGTTCTATCATAAGCATAACTAAATACTGGTTCAATACCACTACTAATATTATCTGCAACTAAACTAATTGTACCCGTAGGTGCAATCGAAGTTAAATGACTATTACGTATTCCATGTTCTCTAATTAATTTTTTAACTGAAGACGGTAATGTTCTTATAAAGTTTGATTTTAAATATTCTTCTCTATATAAAGGAAAGGCTCCTTTTTCTTTTGCTAATAATGCAGAGGCTTTATATGTATGATCTCTTAAGCAAGCAAATACTTTTTCAGACCATTTCATAAAGTCTTCATCACCATATTGATAACCTAGCATTTCACCTGCATTAGCTAAAGCTGTTACACCTAATCCCATTCTACGTTTATTTTTAGCTTCATCTGATTGTGCTTTTAATGGATATATAGTTCTGTCAATAACATTATCCATAGCTCTAACAACATGAACTATATCTTTTTTAAATTTATCAAAATCAAACTCACGTTTTTCTTCATACATTTCTGGAAGATATTGTGTAAGATTAAATGATCCTAATAAACATGCACCATAAGCTGGTAAAGGCTGTTCACCACATGGGTTAGTTGCTTCTATATCTTCACAATAGTGAAGGTTATTCATTTCAGTAATTCTATCAATGAACAAAACACCAGGCTCAGCCCAATCCCAAGTAGAATCCATAATCTCATCCCACAACTCTCTGGCTGATATGGTTCTGTAGGTTTGTCCTTCGAAGACCAGTTCAAAAGAATCGTCGTCATCATTTAATAACGCCTCCATAAATTTATCTGTAATTGCTACACTAATATTAAATCCTGTTAACTTATCAGAATTTCTTTTTGCTCTTATAAAGTCAAATACATCAGGGTGATCTACTCTTAAAACACCCATCTGTGCTCCACGTCTATGCCCTGAGGACGCGATAGTTTGACAAACGGAGTCAAAGATACCCATAAAAGAAACAGGTCCTGAAGCTTGCGATTGGAGCGATTTAATCTTATCTCCCTTAGGCCTAATTCTAGAAAAATCATAACCGATACCACCGCCTCTGCGCATAGTTTCAGCAGCTTCCCCAGCCTTAGACATTATGTCATTCATATTATCTTCAATTGTTCCTGATACAAAACAATTAAAAGATGTTACAACTCTATTAGCACCCATTGAAGCCTGTACTCTACCTGCTGGTAGAAACCTCATGTTACCTAAAATATCTTCTAGCTCCCACTGATGGTTAACATCATCTGACATTGACCTAGCTAATCTATTTATTTTATCATCAAAGCTTTCGCCTTCTTGTCTATATTTCATTGCATCTAATTCTTCTGCCAATGCTGTTCTTGGCCCATCATGTGGTACACTATTTCTCATTATTTATTTACCTCTATATAAGATTGTTCCCTCTGTTATAGGGGACATTTAAACTAAGTAAATAATTATTTTGTTAAGCCTTTTTGTTTTTCATATGTACGTAAACCACCTAATCCGAGCATACCCATAAGTACAGTCATAAG
>PDMW01024561.1_pt1 | contig 14007 bp, 14 predicted proteins | sample 1515511 | NCBI WGS metagenome assembly PDMW01 (sample SAMN07343023, study PRJNA328102) | Marine metagenome, whole genome shotgun sequencing project. | biome: marine; feature: bay; material: water; isolation source: viruses from water sample < 0.22 micron filtered, nuclease treated, low... ... | reverse complement strand
GAACTGAGATGTTTCGTGCGTGGCAATGAACTTGACACCAAACGCAATCAACTGATCGAGGTGATCGAACAGACACTTGAGGGATCAAGGGGTAGGAATCTAACCACAGACAAGGACGCAACACACTACGTGGAGACACGTGTTACCAATGTTGAAGTCATAGAACGTAATCCACCAATAGGACAGGTCATAGTGACCGTTGAGGTTGAATACATGTACAAGAGGGGTAATCCATAATGAGAGAGATGTACGACGAACAAGGGAATTCACAATTGGTCCCGGATCAACAGGTCCAGGAGAAGTTGAGATCAGGTTGGGTGTTTTTTAAAAAACCTGTGATCGCCAGCAAGAAGGTGATCAGCAAAAACATTACGAAGACTAAAACAACAACAAGACCGAGAGCCACTATGCGTATAACCAAGGCAGAGGCGGAGGTCATAAAATCCATTAAGGAGGACAACTAATGGCAAACAATACAACTGCATACGCAGGCACATCAGGTGTGGCCAAGTTCGATGTTGGTGGCTCCGCTACTACTATCGCATCAGTCATATCATTCACACTAACAAACACAGGTGATGTCATCGAAACAACAGCAATGGGGACGACCGCTAGGACATACGTTCCAGGTTTAACCAACGCGACGACATCAATGAGCTTATACTTCGTTGACGGCGACGCGGCCCAGGCGGCACTACAGACAGCACCGGGATCAGCGGCGGCTTCAATCGAACTGTATCCATCAGGTGAGACAACGGGTCAGAAACTATCAGGCGAAATGATCGTTACTTCATTTGAAGTGTCGGCGGCCAATGATGGTGCCGTGACCGCTGAAGTAAGTGGGCAAATTACAGGAGCGGTTACAGTAACCAACCTATAATGACAAGAGTTATCTTTAACGGCGACAGCATGAAGCGTAAGGTCAAGGTCATAATCGAGGCCGCGGCCGAGGGCGTCACTGACGCCGTTCTAGATGACGTGAGGGACAGATCACCAGTGCGATCTGGACTGTTCAAGAGGAGTTGGCGTAAGTCAGGATCGGGAATGAAATACAGATTGACCAATCCACAACCATACGCCGGCGCACTGGAAAGAGGTCGTAGTAAGCAGGCACCGAAGGGTGTTGTGGGACCTGCGATCGAGAACATAAAACAACCAATCAGGAGATATAGATGACAATAACAGACAAGATTAGCAAACACTACCAGCAGAGCATTGGTGGTGATATGCACAAATACAAGTGTGAGGAATGGGACTGTGACATATACTACAGGACCACGTACCCACTCAAAGACGAGAGCAAGATACTGCAACTTCAGACAGAAGGAAAGACGGTAGAGGCACTCGTAGAAAGCATAGTGACGAAAGCCAGGGACAAGGATGGCAAGAGGCTTTTCCACGATGCTGACAGGATCAAGTTGATGAACGAGGCAGACCCACAGGTAGTGATCAAGGTGGCTTCAGCAATCAACAATGCAAAAATAACTGCTTCACAGGAATCTATCGCAAAGGAATAGGTTCCAGTGTTGAGTTGCGTTTTGTGATGCTACTGGCGGATCGACTGAAGATGTCAGTCGAACAGGTGTTACAGATGTCAACGCTGGAGATAGATCTCTGGGCCGGTTACTTGTTGCATGAACACAACGAGTCAAAGAAAACAATGGGCAAACAAACAATGCCCGCTAGGAGGACGAGATAGTGGCCAAGACAGAAAAACTGTTGTTAGACATACAGATCAAGAACCAACAGGCGTTGGGCAAGATCAACCGTGACATAACGAGGCTACAGGCCAGCAGTTTCAAACTCAGCACGGCACTGAAAGGTGCTGGTATCGCCTTGGCGGCTGTGTTCGCCACGAGGGTGATCAAGAGCGTAATTGATACCACCGCCAGATTCGAGGACTTAAATGACTCACTTGCTTCTGTAACTGGATCGGCCCAGGCGGGTGCGGAGGCATTCGACTTCGTCACCAAGTTCGCCACAAAGACACAGTTTTCAGTAGAAGATTTAACAAATACATACATCAAATTAACGGCCGCTGGCATAACACCCAGTGAGAAAATACTAACCACATTCACTGACACCGCGGCGATCACGACAGACCAAGTTGGATCACTGGAAGCAGTCACAGCCTTATTTTCCAGGACGGTACAAGGTGGTTTGGGTTTGGAAGAAATCCAAAGGTTGGAAGACAGAGGTGTACCTGCTTTACGGATCATTAATCAAGAACTGGGAATCACTAGACAAGATATAGCAAAGTTTGGTAAGACCGCGGAAGGCGCCGCTAAAATCACGGAAGCATTTGCCAGGGGTATCGAGAAAGAATTCGGTGGTGCCACGGCCAAGGTTGTTGATAACTTATCTACACAGTTCTCAAACCTAGACATTGCACTGAAGAATTCGGCCAACGAGTTTGGCCAAGGCCTTTCACCGGCACTCAAAGACGTCATTGCAGATATCACAACCTTCGTTGAAGACAACAAGGAGTTGATAGCCGCACTGGGTAGATTGGGTGGAACTGTGCTCAAGGGTGTGGTCAAACTGTTCCAGGGACTCGTAATAGCATTGGGCAGTGTGGTCAAGGGTGGAGAGAAACTGATAGAATGGACCGAAGAAACCCGTGAGGCAACCAAGAACCTAGACATGACCTTGGAGGAAAACGCCGAAGGTTGGGACAGATATGGATTCCACATCAATTACGCCAGGGGTTCATTAGGTAAAATCATAGATCCAGCCAAACAGGCCGCGGCGGTGTTTGGTGATGATTTAGGTCCAAGCATTGATGATATCACAAGATCAACCCTCGGTATGACCGATGCACTAGGTGATTACAAAGAAGAATTAGATTCTGGAGACACAGGTAAACCCTTAGCAGAACATTTGAAAGAAGCGGCGGACGAGGCCGGCAGGGTCAACAGGGAAAACGCGATAATGTCGCGTACCTTCGTCAAGTCAAACAAAGCAACCAAGGAGGCCAAGAAAGAGGCTTCACAATACGAAATAGCCCTAGGCAATATGTTAGAAGAATACAGCCTCAACAACATCGCGATCGGAACCTTGATCGGATCTATGCAGGCATTCGCAAAGACCACGGAATCGGCATTGACTGATGTGATAATGGGAAGCAAGTCATTGAAAGAGGCATTAGGAGAAATTGGTCAAGCAATATTACGAGAACTTATAGGTGGTATAATAAGATTGGTTGTTGTGAAACCAATACTGGACAAGATCGCAAAAATATTCAAAGTTGACCTAGTGGATGGCGTGCTGAAACAGGCCAACGCACAGGCCAAACTCAACACCGAACTCAAGAGGACCATAGGACTGAAATTATTACTGTTGCTATTGGGTGGTGCCGCGGACGGTGGTCCAGTGGGCTACGGCAACAAGAAAGGCAAGGCCAATGGCGGTGCCATAGGATACCGAGGCGCCAGGGCCATGGGTGGCAACGTGGGCACCGGTGGTGCTTACCTTGTGGGTGAGAGGGGACCAGAACTGTTCGTGCCAAACACAGCGGGCACAGTTGTGTCCAATGAGAGCATGGGCGGTAGGATGGGAGAGACCAACGTCAACTTCAACATCACGGCCACGGATGCATCCAGTTTTGACAGCATGCTGGTTCAGAGACGTGGATTGATCACAAACATAATAAACGATGCCATGAATAGGCAAGGAAGGAGATTTGCATAATGTCAGGAACATTCCCAACAACAAATTTTAAGTCAATCAATTGGCAGAGCAACAACAACATCGTCACAACGGAGACGATGACCAACAAGATATTTTCAAAGGACATAGGGGGCCACTATTGGAGCCTGACGTTACAGTCAATCCCGCTCACGCGTGGCGACTTCGATTCCATATGGGCGTTCCTCGTGCAACAGAAAGGAACATTTGACTCATTCACTTTGGTGCCACCGGTGATCAGTTCATCCAAGGGCACTTTCAACAACAGTTCGGGCAACAACCTGCCAGTGGCTACGAACTACGCGGTGGGATCCACACAGGTCAACGTTACTCCATCTGGTGCTGGAACAGTGAAGGCGGGTGACCTGATCAAGTTCAACAACCACGACAAAGTTTACATACTGACCGCTGACGCCACGATGGTTGATGGGGTCACTAAACAAATAAACATATTCCCAGCGTTGAACGTTGCATTAACGAGTGCCCACAAGGCGGTCACGGAGAGCGTGCCATTGAAGGTGCGACTTAACAATGACGTGCAGACTTTTAAAACAGGTGTCGACAATTTGTTCGAATACGAGATAGACGTGAGGGAGAGCTTATAGTGTCAAGAGGTTTGCATGAAACACTGAGGACCAACCTTGCCGCGGAGAGCAAGAAAGTTGTCGACCTCGTGAGGATAAACGCGGCCGATGGTGGGAGGTTGATCGACTCGACCAACAACCAACGTATTGACAACGATCTTTATTTCACGAACAACGAGTATGACCTAGATTTCGATTCATTAACATTCAAGGCGGACTATGGTTTCATAGGACACAGCCCAGTGCAGGAATCCAGCACGGCGGTCAATGACCAGTTCGAAATATTGTTCACGGGCATAGATCCAACACTGACCGCGGACATACTGAACAGCAAATTCGTAGGTGCAAAAGTGAAAATACACAAGGCCATCATAATTGGCAGTGGCGGTGACCTAGACACGCACCAAGATAGCGTGGGCGTAAACGAGAGGGTTTACCTGGTGTTCGATGGATCAATCAGCAGTTTCAGTTACAATCTAAGCAAGGAGGCGGGCACGCTATCATTACAATGTGGTACGGTGTTCGCGGCATTTGAAAAGAAAAGCCTTTACGGTTACACAACCAACACCAGTCACCAGATAAAATATCCCGGAGACAAAAGCATGAAGTTTGCACAAATAGATCTCAACGGACTAAATTGGGGCATAACATAGGATGGGATTTTTCAAGAAAATTTTCAAACCGATCAAGAGTATAATTGACACTGGTATAGACCTTGTCACTGACACTGCCAAGGCGGCGATCAACATCGTAACTGGTGCGTTCACTGGTGGTTTCGGTATACCAGACATCGACTTCCCAGACACTAGCGCGGACGTCAACCAATCGCTCACCATAAACTATAATTCATCAAACTCACCCATACCGGTGATATACGGGCGTAATGTTGATTGTACGGTTATCCCTGTACACATCAAGACGTGGGGACCAAACAACGAATTCTTAACAGTGATAGGAGCCATAAGCACGGGACTGAGCCAGACAATGGCGACCGGATCATGGATCAAAAACATAGAGATAGACAACGAGTCAACAGGAACACTGTACGCTACCACCGCCTACACATCTTCTCCGTATGACCAGTTGGACACCACGGGATATCCCTACCTATCTGGCGATGTCAGCATCCGGCCGTCCATGACAATGTACAACAGCGCATTGAACTATTCCGCCGCACAACGTGAAAGGCAACCAAACCCGGACGGCAATTTCCCACTCGCTGGAGGGTTTGATGGCAGGCAACCCATGGTGTACGCCCCGGCCTATGGAAGGTACGCGGCACGTTTCAAGGCGCAGTTCTTTGACGGCAGTGATTCACAGCCGGTCAGTTCCTTGGCACAACAGGCCGATAGCACATGGAATGAAAGATTACCTGGCATAAGGTATGGTGTTTTCCAATTCCACCTGTACAACGAATCCTTTGGCGATCAACTCAAAGTGCAATATAAAAATTCATACAATGGTCTGCCACAGATAAAATTAATGGTCGACGGGCGTAACATACCTGACATTGTGTCTAGGCCACAGGCGGCCGACACATTGGCAGTTGACCAGTGGGACACTGTTTTCGCCAGCGGTTACCAACACCAAGGCACTCACGACAACTACGCGGCGGGTTACGCTCCCACACTCAACCCAGTGTTACACCTGTTGGATTACATGATGAATTCACACTACGGTGCCGGCATACCGTTGGAACAGTTTGACAAGGACAGTTGGGTCAAGGCCGCAAAGATTCCCCGTGTATACAAAAATTACGGTACCAAAACTGGACTGACTGGATTGACGGGATTGCTCTACAAACTGTTGAATCCATACATGGCACCTTCGGGACCGCTGTTGGAACAAGTGGATGGCTTCGTCTACAACGTCCCCAGGGACATATTGACACCAAGCGACACCGATGAGCAGACTTACCCATCGTATAACAATGGGGTGATCGAGTTCGTTAACAATCCCTACAACAGACAGTTCAAAATATACCCGGACAGGTCATACCTGGAAAACATCAACCTAATGCTACGTAGCATGGGTGCCATACTGACGTACAGGGGTGGCAAGTATCACATACTGATGGAGAACGCGGGCGATGAGGAGAACAGTTACGTGATACCCACGGTGGCCGATCTCAAGACGGCCTGTGATGCCGGGGCACGAACGTTCACGGATGACAACATAGTCGGCTCTATATCGATCAAGGGGGCGGCATTGGAAAACACTTTCAACCAAATAAAATTAAACTACCCAGACCTAGCGGACAAGTCAAAAAGCAACAGCCAGATCTATCCCGACGATGATAGCCTACTGTCAACGACCTACCTCCAAGAGGACAACGGACAGAAACTGACCACGGAGATCACCAACACCGGCATATTCACACCACTGGACGCATTGATATATGCAAAGGTCACCTTGAACAAGAGCAGGAACAGGGAGACAATATCGTTCGTCACCAACGACTCAGCGACCAACATCGTGCCTGGAGACATAGTACGTGTCAACAGTTCGCTGGCCAACATAGATAACCTGTACAGGGTTACAGACTTCTTGATCACAGAGAGTGGACAGATAGAGCTCAGCGGCATAAGGCACCTACCAGACAACTACGATTTCGAGGTTGACAGTTTCTTTGACAAGATAAGGAAATTTGCGAGGGAAAGACAGCCCGTGGTGCAAAGACAGCCCGTGAGCATACAATCACCCACGCAATTAAATGTTAACAAAGTACAGCGTGAGGATGACTTCTTTGATCTCTCCCTGAACACCACAGACATGATCATTACGTGGCTTGATCCCAGCAAGACCGCTGGATCAAACACATACCAGATCTCCATAGAGGCAGTTGGACAGAACAACCAAACGTTTGGCACACGTATACTCGGGGAGACTTCCGATCTGTCCTTCAAGATAAAAGCGGACGAGATACCACCAGGAGCAAACGTCATCGTGGGCGTCAGGATCAAGACACCTGGAGGCAATCTCAGCGCCAAGACCACCGTGGTGGCCAATAACACACCACAGTATGACACCCCATTAAATAACAATGTCATACCTTGGGACGCAAATTTCTGGAACAACATAGGGACACTGAGTTCAGGTGGTGCCGTCGGGGGTAGCGACACAAATGACGCGGGTAACACCGGAGAGGGAGAACTGTAATGCCTATCACATCAGGATGGAAAGACACGATCGACAACATCATCTACCCGACAGATTACTGTCGTTGGGATGACCTAGGAGACGGTGCAAACCACTACCACACGCTGACCAACGTTAATTCAACAACCGTCAACAGTAACGGTTTAAATTTCGGTGAGGAGAGCACTTCATACATAAAGATTGATTACACTAACAGTTTAAAGTTGCATGACAGGAGTGCATTCACAATAGAGTTCGCGATAAAAATCCTGTCCGACAGCACGTCAACAACAAATTTCCAAACTTCGGCCGATGGACTGGTAGTTGGCCAGGCGGAAGGATTAGTTGAAACTAGTGTAAACTGGGGTGTGTTCGTTGATTCGAACAACCAAGTAAAATTTAGGTACAAGACACAAACGTCATCTATCTCGATTACGAGCCCGGGTTTAAAAATTTTCAACGACCAGATTGAAAAATTCAAGATAACGGTCGACGGTACTGAAATTAAATTCTATAAAAATGATGTTTTAGTGATAACATCAACGTTAGACAGCGCGGGGATCCTTTCAAACACCAACGACCTGTGCATAGGCGGTAACAGCCAAGGGACCATGCAACTGTACAACGCACAGATATCCGGGGTCAGATTAAGGAAGGACGTTTACACCGGGGACACGCTATCCAGCAGTTCACAGAACTATCTGATAGAGGCGGCACAGGCTGACCCTTCGGACAACGCAAATAACAACGTCACTGATAACTGGGACGTCGACACACTGATCTTTCTCCCATTGGCCAGCAATGGAAATTTACTACCCAGACAACTAAAGAAAATTCCAGCCACGTGGGGGGACTACACACGTTGGTTCGTCGCACCGGCCATCAACATCGACGCCACCACAGGCACAATAAATTTCAATACGGCCATAAAAGGATATCGTAAAACACAGATCACGACCACGGACGGTTTCTTGTATCCGTACAACGCGGGTGCCACGGTGTTCGGTACCAATGAGAGCCTACCATACTGGGGAGGACAGCTCAGCTACGGTCAAGCGATGCACGGACAGGGTGGCCAAACTAATTTTGTTTCCACACCATCGTTGAATGGTTTTTTCGCATCAGAAGTGAGCAACAACCAAGCACAGATAGAAGAGTTCACCACACTGGACCAACAGTTCATAGTGCCATCAAAAGGATATCTCCCAGAAGAGGAGAAAACGGAATCGATGAACATGCTGGACACAAGCAAAGTGGACACGACGAGTGCCAAGGCACAGTACAACCAGGGCTTCAGACCCAGGGGCATCATACGTGGTACGATAAAATTAGGTAGGGATTTCATCAAGGAGACGATGATACAGAACTCACAGGACGATTCACACATGATGGGCATGCCATACTGGGACACCACCGCATATGCGGGTGCCACGGTTGTTGAAGGCGGCATATATTCAGCGGGCCAATCAAGCATTAACGTGTCATCATCGGGATTGTACGATTCGGACTTCAGATACAACGAGGATGTTGTACACATAAAAGAAATTGGCACAAACAGCGTTGCACAGGCGGAAGTGGTGTGCAGGGACGACCATGGTTTGAGCACCGGTGACCAAGTATTTGTGAGGCCTGGGCAACACCTCAACCACCAAGGCAATTCCAGTGACTATTTGAAAAAACACAGCCTGTCATTCAGCCGTGATTACATGGTGTTGACTGGCAAGAAATATGTGCAAGTGGTCAATGACACCACGGTCATACTGTTCCACGACGTCGCGAGGGCCAACCCAGTGCTCCTTGGCAATGGTGCCACTGCGGATTTCAGGTTTGGATACCTACAGAAGACATCAACGTATGGAAATTGGATACAACAACGAAACAGGCGTATGGCACATTACAAACAACCATTCACATCATTTTATCATGTTAAAAGTGGCGATGTAACTGTCCTGGACCACACCAGTTTTGCGAGTGGTGATGACTTCACTCTATCACAATCACAGCTGATACAGAAACCAATGGACACCAACAAGCCATCCCTCAACCTCCCAAACAAGGAGTCATGGCTGTACAGGGGTGACATCACAACATTCAGCAATCGTGTTGACGTCAAGAGCATACCCGCGGGATCGCAGTCAGACCCAATAGTGATCAACAGTGCGAGCGGAGGTTTCGTCTCAAACAGCATTGGCGAGGAGGGTGCACCTGTCTACCTAGACATAGACACAAAATTCACGGGAACATTAAAATTCACGGTCACCAACATAGAGACGGCGGACAGCAGTGTCCCCAGCAACATCAAATACCAGTACGTACTGAACGGCGAGGGATCAGCGGACGCACAACCTTTCAACACGGGTTACAACGCTTGGGGCTCACAGGCCTACGATTACAACGGGACCACACACACCGCTTCATCCAGTAGCACGGTGTCCATAGCAGTGGGGTTTGGCAGTGGCCAGACGCAGGATCCACAGAACCGTGTGTTACACTCGGTCGCTTTGAAGGTTTGGTTACCTGACGTCGTACACGCGGGGACGGGAGAGAGGACTAGGGCCACCTACACGATATGGTTCGAGAACAACGCGGCGGCCACGGCGGAGAACGTGCCAGTCAAACTGTTCTACGGTGGGGGACTACAACCCGGCAGAACGATCACGGGCTCTGTTGGAAGCTTCAGCCTGACCAATCTACAATTGGCACCCGTCGTGCTGAGGAACAGGCATTATGTCCACTACCAGGTGTCAGAGAGCAACACCGACCCTGACCCGACAGTGGAGATAGAAGTCAACGGCATACCAATGATCGGATACAGCGGCCTCGGGGATACTGTCATAACCTCAAACACCAACAACGCACTGATGGTTGGTTCCGGCACAGCGTTGCAATACTCACTGCCATACATAAAACAAGATTCAACCACCACCACAGGACCAAGCTACGGAGACATAGCACCATGGGTGGAACAGGCCACGCAGACCAAGGACCTTTACAGGTTACACGCCGGCAAGAGATACCAGTGCCTGGTGACACACACATCATCCAAGACGTTTGAAACGGATTATAACGCGGGCAATTGGCAATTAGTGTAAATATTAACATAAACAAGGAGAAACATCATGGCTTGGGCCACAGTAGGAAACGTAACAACAACACACTTAGACAGTGCTCTAGATTCACCGGCGGAGGCCAGGGTTGAACTTTACAACGCACTGATAGAATTACAAAATGTCATCAACGGCAGGGCGGCAGTCAATGGCGTGGCGTCCTTGGACGGCGACACCAGGATACCTTCCGCACAGATGCCCAACGAGATCAATTCGGCGGCCAGCACAGACCTGACGTTGGATCCCGCGACAGGCGTCGTGGTCATAGAGGACATAGTGAAGTTGAGCCCCATAACGAGGTCAGCGGCCTACGCAGTGGCGGCCCCACAGGACGGCATGATCGCGATGATGAGCGATGGCGACAGCACGGTGACCAAACCCGCGTACTACTCAGGTGGCGTGTGGCGTTACTTCGATGACAACAGCGAAGTACCTAGCAGTTAATCAATCTTAAGAAATCACCCGGTTTGATGGTGTCAACACCCGCATAGGGCACCCGGCGATCACCCACGACCGTGAGGGACACCTCCTGGCAGGTGCTCTCCAGGGTTTTACGTCTGGCGTTGGTAAATTTTTTGGGGGCGTGGGATCTCCATGTGTACTGCCCATCGAAAACGCTGGAGTCGGTGTGTTCCCAATCACAACCTATCACGTACACGTGCTGGGCACCCAGGTGCACGGCCAATCGCACCGCCATGGTGCCAGAGCAACTGTAGGAGACCTCGCTGGGCACCACGTGGTAAAGGTCCGTGGCCATGTTCTTGCGTGTCCAGTATCGCACCTGGTCGCGTGGTACCGTGCGTTGGATCACATCCTGGTCATAGGCACACACATGGTGTACTGCTCTATGCTGTTCTATGAAGTTGCAACCTATCTCGATCGGGAATGGATCTATGTCCCAGAACTGCCGTGCTGACGGACCATTGAACCAACACAGCGCCTTTTTACCAATACCCATAGTGTTCTATTTAAATACCCATGAGGTCAGTGAGATGAAATCAGAACTATTTGAACAGCGACTCGAGGAGTTGGGCTACCGGCCTAGGCCCGCGGCCTTGAACCACGGCAGGGGTTATCGCAACACAGTCACCAAACACGACTGGCTACCGCCCCGTCGATCACCATCGTGCAGGCGCGGACGCCACACGGGTCGCCTGGTCAAGTACTGGCAGGGCCATCGAACCATCAAATGCCTGTATTGCAGTTATAGATTTCCCGATTAAATATTGGTGTCCTATATCTCCAAATACGGGACGACTCGGTGCCCTGGCTATAAACATTTCTGGATTGGGGCACTGGGTCTTAAATGATGAATTCCGCGAGGTGTTCACGTAGGTTGTGCATCAGCCACACACGCTGTCGTGGGGTCAATTGGCCATATTCACGATACCATACCATCTCACCCAACATCTGATTCCAAACAGCACCAGGTACGTGATGATTGCGTGGCAACTGTCGTATGAAATGTTCAGTGATCTGGAACAACTGGCGATCCGAGAACTGGACGTCCGGATATCTGCCAGACCAAGTGTGTATGTGTCTGATCGCTGTGTGTATATCCATAGTGTGATTATACAGCAATTCACACACACAGTCAACGGATTCGTTATAGGTCTCAAAGAGACCTGTAAATGGCGAAACAATCACTTCGTTGCACTCGCGATTGTGTTCTCTCATTTACTTTCTAACAGACACTTGGATTGAAGTCACAAGACGGCTATGCACAGATCTTGATCAAAAAAAAAGATCTGCCATAACCGCCTCCCGTGCTTGGTATCGCACAAGATAAGACTGTATCCAATGAGAGAACGTATTCCTTAAAAACTCATATACAGATACCGCGGCCCTGTAACGCACGAGCAGTCAGTCTCACAAACTTGCTCGCATACAGCAGGGTCATTAGCCGTCATATTACAACCTGCGTTCAGCCACTGGTCAGACTTGGCTTTGTCTATGTCTCGATGCCTGTGCTTGTAGCCTCTGTCTTTGCCTTCTGATCTTTCTCACTTGCCTTGGAGTTAGTGCCATGATGTCGTTGCCAAATTGTCTGCCGAATTGTTGGACTGCCTGTTCTTGCCTGCGTGCCTGATTGGCCTGTAGTTGATTGATTTGTCGTTGTTGTGTGTTAAGTTTTGTTGCCATTTCCACAAGTATATAGCCCAACTGTGCCAGATGTCAAACTTTTTCGTTGTGCGTGGCTCTGTGTGCGTTTAAAGGTGTGTTTTGGAGTGGGGTTGCCCAGCAGTCTTTAGGATTGTAGTATGGCAACTATGTATCGATAGGGTGCCAAGCAACCAAGTGTATTTACAACGATTGTATTGGCGGATTAGATTACCAACGCAGTTGACGTCATCCCAAATATGTGCTATTATTATGAATACTGAAAAGTAAGGTACCTGGCGCGGATGTCCATAACAAACTGATCCAGGTGCCGTTAAAAAACAATGCAAGGAGAAACAATGACAAGAACAATCACAATCATCACCATGTTGATCTCACTCACAGCGTGTTCATACAATCCACGGATAGACACAGTGGGCCGATCAGGCACGTTCCCGGACACACAGGCGGAACGACTGACCAATGACATACAGATATGCAAGAGGTATGCCGACGAGCACACGTTCAGATTATACGACACACTGAACCAGGGATGGGGTGCCTACTTCCACTTCGCCACGCTGGGCATAGTGCCCAAGAGGGAATCCCGGTACAAGCAACGGGTCAACCAATGCCTGAGGGGCAGGGGCCATTCCGTGATAGATTAAATAGAATTGCGTGCGGTTTCCAAAGCTCTCATACACGTGCATTTGGACCGATAAGTGACCGCACACAATCGCCGGCCACAGTTTACATACTCCTTGCAGGGCATGACTCCTTTCTGTGGTCGGTGACACCATGGTGATTAAATATCACGATGGCAACGCAGTACGACATCATATACGCAGATCCACCCTGGCACTACGCCGCCCGACGCACCGGCACACGATTCGGAGGAGGCGTCACGGACAAGTATCCCACCATGACCACGCAGGAGATAGCAGGATTACAGATACCAGCCGCGGACCACAGTGTGCTGTTGATGTGGTGCACGATGCCCTACCTGGACCGATGCATACAAGAGATCATACCCGGTTGGGGATTCAGATACATCACGTGTGCGTTCACCTGGATCAAGACCAACCGCAACAACGGCAGGCCTTTCGCGGGCGTGGGCAACTACACCAAATCTAACGCAGAGTTATGCCTGTTGGCCAAGCGTGGGCAAGGATTACCAAGACAGGCAAGAGATGTGCATCAGGTCATAATGGAACCGCGTAGGGAACACAGCAGGAAACCAGACAGGGTGCGAGACGACATAGTCAGGCTGTTTGGTGATAGGCCCAGATTGGAAATGTTCGCCAGGACACAAACAGCGGGATGGAGTGTTTGGGGCAATCAAACTGATCAATTTTGACCACACTGGACCACCTGTTCGAGCACATAGATCT
>PDMW01012053.1_pt1 | contig 14010 bp, 18 predicted proteins | sample 1515511 | NCBI WGS metagenome assembly PDMW01 (sample SAMN07343023, study PRJNA328102) | Marine metagenome, whole genome shotgun sequencing project. | biome: marine; feature: bay; material: water; isolation source: viruses from water sample < 0.22 micron filtered, nuclease treated, low... ... | reverse complement strand
TTGAGGATGTGGCTGTTAAGGAAAAAAGCCCTATTTTAGAGGCACAGCAGAGAAAGATGCACAACTATACTTTAAATGACCTGCAAGCCTTGCGCGAGCAGAAGCAGGAGCGGCACACTGAGCTGCTTGGCAAGATTGACAGCGAGAGCCGAGAGCCCTCCACCGATGAGATGACGCTGGCCCGATCCTTGCACAAAGAAATTGAGAAGCTAGATAAGCAGATCGAGCTGAAGCGCCAAAGCGAAGAACAGGCCAAAGCAGTGGCTTACGCTTCTGCCCCAAGCCACTCACAGCAGAACGAGGTTAACAGCGTAAATGCACGCTTTAGCCTTGCCCGCGCTATTAATAACGCCATGGCTCAGCGCCCCCACAGCGGGGCTGAGGCTGAGTGGATGCAGGAGCGCAAAGCTGAGCAGTCAGCTATGGGCTTAAGTGTAAGTTCAAACATCGGCATTCCTGCTGTAGCCCTGCAGCGTGCTGCTGCTGGATCAGATAACTTCCTCGCTCAGGGCGGGGCAGGAACAGCTGGCCAAGGCTTTGTGCCCGTCAATGTGCCGGGAGCTATTGAGGCCCTGCGTGCGCCTGCAGTCATTGAGCAGGTAGGCACTACAGTCATCACGGGAGCTACTGGAAACATCCAGTTTCCTCGCATTAGCACTCCTGCTGATGTGGCTTTGACAACTGCAAGCGGAGTAGATACAAACGATGCAGAAGTTGGCGCAGCAGCCGACTCAGGCATGAATATGGACGTTTTGACGCTTACCCCAAAGCGGGCAGCGGCTAAGACAGTCTACAGCCGCTTGTTGATTGAGCAAGGCGGAGCAGATGTGGAGCGCGTTATTGCTGGAGATTTGGGGGCAGCTATGGCTGCGTTTATTGATGATTACAGCTTTGATGCAATCCTTACGGGCTGCACTACAGGCGCAATTACTTCTGGCCTAATTACAGCAGACACTCTCTTTGATTTAGAAGCTGCCATAGTCGCTGCAGGCGCTAACATTGGCGGCGCGCAGTTGGTAGGAAGTACAGGAGCCCACGCAGCCCTGCGCGGCTTGGCTGGCGTTGATGCTGTAAATGCACTGCTCCCGGAATACCGCTACACCGTTACGCCTTACATGGCCAAGGCTAGCGCCAAGCCCTTTGCCTACGGCAACTTCGGTCAAGCTGGCATCATTTCGTTTTTTGGGGGGCTGGACTTGCTCGCTGATGTGTACGGCAGCAATGCCACCAATGGCCAGGTAACGCTTCACGTCAACAGATTTTTCGACTTTGGCATCCGTCAAGCCGCAGCAGTTGCGTGCTATACGGGCAATGACGTAGCATAAAAAGCGGTTTCTTTTGGTTCAGGTTTGGAAAGGGGCAGGGCTAAAGAGCTCGGCCCCTTTTTTTTTTAGATAATAGCATGAGAATAGAAATAACCAGCAGCCCACCTAATTACAGCACAGTTGTAAGCACTGCAGCCATAAAGGCGCATCTGCGCGTGACCCACAACGTAGAAGATAGTTTGATTGACAGGCTTAGGGATGCAGCTTGTAGCTATGCAGAAAATTACTGTAACACCAAGCTGCACACAACCACAGCTATAGGCTACCTCCCTAGCTTTCACCGTTGCCTGTTTCCCGTAGGCCCGGTGCAAAGCATCAGCAGCGTAAAGTATCAAACCAGCAGCAGCACAGCGGCAGAAGATTTGACCACGTTAGATCCTGGATCTTACTATACAACAGTCAGCACTCAGCCCGCCAGCATCAGCTTTATTAATTATCCTACGGCTTACCAGTACGCAGACTATCCAGTTCAAGTAAACTTCACCTTTGGGCACAGCTCAGCGCCTACGCTTATGGTTCATGCTATTAAGCTGCTGGCTGCTCACCTATACGAGAACAGGCAACAGGTAACCGACCGCAGCAGCTTTCAAATAAAATTGGGCATGGAGGCTTTGCTATCTCCCTACAGAAACATTCTACAGCCATGAAGCAGGCAGGCCGCAGAGATAGGTTAATACGGATAATGCGACAGAGCACAACTGTGGACGCTTATGGCAGCAGCAGCGGCAATAGCTGGGTTGCTTTTAAACAGCTTTGGGCTGAGCTCTTGCCTAGGGGCTCACGCGCTGCAGTTGAAAACGTGGCAGCGTATCAGCTATACCCGCAGGCGAAAACTGTATTTATCGTCGATCATCCCGATCCAGCCAGCGCGGGGGCTACTGAGATGATCCAACACACAGACAGAATCTACTGGGACAACAAGCATTTTTTTATCCAAGGCTTTGAGGAGATAGGCAGGCGGGATGGACTAAGGATTTACTGCACAGAATCAGGCGATGGAATTCAGAGCTGAGTGGCAGGATTTAGAGAAGCTCCTGCGCGACACGGAAAAGCTCGCCAACCTGCATGGCAAGAAAACGAGGGAGCTCAGGCAAATCAATAAAGCTGCAGCCGCTAAAGGCGTGCAGCCTTACAGGTCTGCTGTGCAGCGTGGGGCTAAGGTGAGGATCCGCAGACAGGGAGCCAGCAGCGGACGCTGGGAAGGCGGCAAGCGTGGCCCGTCTCAGGACATTATGCCCGGCACCCTAAAGCGCAGCATTAAAGTCATCCAGCCTATGAATGGCACCAACGTATGGGTCGGCCCTAAGTCCACCGCTACATTTAAAAAGAAAGGACTTAAACAGATTAACCGCTCTGATGCATGGTTTGCCGATATTGTCAATGCTGGGCGTGAGCGCTTTGGGCCCGGCAGAAATCGTGGCTTTGCAAGCAAGGGCATGCGCAGAGCCAAGGCAAAGATTTTGCCTGAGCTTATTCGCAGACATGCAGACTTCATAGAAAAACATTGGTAACCATGGAAACAGGCAAAGCTATATATAAGATCCTGCTTGACGCAGACCTTAGCGGGGGCGCTACGGTGCACCCTGAAATTGCACCCGAAAACACAGCCTTTCCTTTTGTTGTTTACAGCATCCAAAACATAGCGCCAAGCCACCAGAAGGATAGCACAAGCACCCTAGACGAAAGCACGCTTGAACTGTACATCATGTCTAACAACTACAGCCAATGCATGGACGTAGCCGCAGAGTGCAGGGCTGAGCTAGATAGAATTTCGGGCAGCTTTAACAACGTACAGGTTCAAAGCGTGCAATTTGATACGGCAGAGATTGCTTACAACGAGCCGCAGGAGTGCTATTATGTAGAGCAAATCTACAGCGTGCGCGTGCTGCGTACCGGGCAAGCGCCAGCTTCTACGCTGCTCCCGTTAAACGCTGCAAGCATTACGATCCAGGAGCTAGACAACAGCCCGCAATTTGGCTGCTCTATTTTGAAATTTCCTAATGGCACCTTGACCATAGACCAAAGCGGGGGCGCAGGTTCAGGCGTTGCCAATTACGCCCCTGTGTGGGAATATGCCGAGTTTAGACCAGATGCAACCTACATGCAGGGCGGGGCTCAGCAGATAGATTTTAGTAGCCAGTCAGAGCAGACGCTGCCCTTTGATTTTGAGCTAGACAGCTCAGGCTCTGGCATAACTGCCAGCAGCGCGGGCATGATTACTGTAAGCGTCAGCGGTTGGTATCGCTTCACCGCCAGCGTCATCTTTAGCAGCGACACGCACGGGCACGCCCCACACTTTCATTTCACGAGAGAGGGGCAGCAGACGCTGGGTGAAGCTGGGGCGATGATCCCGGCACAACATCAAGTGACCCATCAGCCCGGCAACCTTAGCCGCGTGCTTTATGTTACGGACGTGCAGCGCATAGCAGTTAAGGCTTATGACGAGAGTAATAAAACGGGCGCAATTTATGTAAGCGAGGCAGTGCTAGACGTGGAGCGCTTGGCCTAATTGCTTATATTTGAGTCAGATGGAATTGATTCTAAATAATTGGGCTTTGATTTTGTTGGCGCTGCTTTCGGCTGCTGATGCAATAGTGAGCCTGACACCTAGCAAAAGAGATGACCAGATAGTTGGCTATCTGCGTATCATCATTCAGACCATTTCAGGCAAGAAAAAACAGAAGTAAAATGGCAATCCTAAACGGTACAGCATTTAAAATTACTACGCTGGCAGGCGTTACTGCTTCAGCGCAGGAAACAGAAGTAAGCATCAGCTTTAGCCAATCCACGCGCGAAGTAGTGACAAAGAACAGCAACGGCTTGCGCTCAGTGCTCCCGGGAGTAACCAGCAGCAGCGGTAGCTTTAGCGCCTTGCTAGATGATGGGGACTACACTAGCTGGCAATCTATAGCCGCGACCATGACAGCAGCAAGCGCCCGCACAGCTGCTACTTTCGTAATTGGCGTGTCAGGCTTTGAAGTAAATATTTCGGGCGTACTCACAGAGCTTACTTTCTCAGGATCTACAGAGGAGAATGTAACGGTAAGCGGCAGCTTCGAACTTAACGTGGATTCTGATCTTACAGCATGATCATAACCCTAGGCGGTGAGCAGTGGCCCCTGCGGGCCAGCATGCTTGCCATACAAGAGGCAGAGCAGAAAGAGGGCGTGAAGCTGCATGAGGTGGAGGGGCTTGTTGATACTAGCAAGATGCTCTATTTTTTTGCCAAGCATGGCGCAAAAGCTAGCGGCGAGAAATGGACTACACCGCTAAGCGCTTGGCTGGATATGATCGAGCTTTCTGATGTAAAGTATTTAACTGAGGTGCTCAATAGCCTAATCGGTGGAGACAGCAGCCAAGAGGCTGAAGGGAAAAAAAAAGGGGAGCAGTAAGCCCCTCACCTTTCGCGATATGATGCAGATAGGGCTTGGGCAGATACGCCTGAGCCCTTCTGTGTTTTACGAGATGACGATCCAGGAGCTTGTAGCTGCAATGCATGGAGCGGCTGAGGTGGAGGAGAGAGGCTACCAGCAGCAATGGACGCAAATAAGGTGGCTGGCAAGCGTCCTGTTACAGCCCCACAGCAAGAAAAACCTAAAGCCTAAAGATTTGTGCACCTTTCCATGGGAGCAGAGCAAGGGCAGCGGGAAGACAAGGGAAGAACATAATAAAGCAGAGCTTATAGCGCTGCAGAAAATTTTTAAGAATGGCACAGCGTGACCTTACTCTAAACATAGGAGCCAGCACCAAGGATTTGAACGCAGCCCTAGGCCGCATGCGCAGGGATGTGCGAGCAGCCACAGGCAACGTGCAAGCAATGATGAAGCAGGCAGGCCAGCAGATGACGGCTGCCCTCACCTTGCCCCTGGCTGCTTTCGGTGCATCAAGCATTAAGACCTTTGCATCCTTCGAACAGTCTATGGCTAAGGTCAAGGCTGTAAGCGGTGCCACAGCGGGAGAGTTTGAAGATCTAAACAATAAGGCCAAAGCCCTAGGCGCCAGCACGCGCTTTACAGCCTCAGAGGTGGCAGGCCTGATGCTCGAATATTCTAAGCTGGGTTTTAGCTCTGACGAAATCCAAAAGGTAACGGGTGCCACCCTTGCCCTGGCTCAGGCCACAGATTCGGATCTTTCGCAGGCCGCTATGGTCGCAGGCTCTACCCTTCGCGGCTTTGGCTTAGAGGCTGATCAGACTGGGCGAATGGTGGATGTCATGGCTTCAGCCTTCAGCAGCTCAGCTTTAGACATTGATGCTTTCCAAGCCTCGATGAAGTTTGTCGCTCCTGTAGCCAATGCCGCTGGCGTATCGCTTGAAAACTCTACGGCTATGCTTTCGGCTTTAGCCAATGCAGGCATCCGAGGCAGCCAAGCAGGTACAGCTCTCAGGCGGATCTTTACAGAGATGGCAGACACAGGCCTGCCAGCTGCAGATGCTATCAGCAAGCTGGCGGCTGAAGGCATAGAGCTTGCAGACGCCAAGGATGAGGTAGGCAGAAACGCCATGAGCGCCCTGCTTGTATTGACTAAGAGCATCCCGGCTATTGAGGAGCTTACAACGCAATACGAAAACAGCGAAGGGGCAGCTAAGAAGATGGCTGCTATCATGGACGATACAACAGAAGGCGCTTTTAAGCGTATGGCCTCAGCTATGGAAGCTGTAGCCATCAGCTTTGGCGAGAGCTTCGCGCCAGCTGCCAACATGATTGCCAACATGGTTGCCGGATTATCCAAAGCCTTCAGCGAAATTCCGGGCCCTATCAGGAGCGTGCTTGGTGTGCTGGGCTTGCTGACTGCAGCCGCTGGCCCGCTGCTATTGCTTGGCCCGCAGCTGATTGCTGCAGCTGAGGCTTTCGCTATTTTCAAAGCCGCAGTAATTAGCAGCCGCCTTGCTATGCTGGCATTAAATCCGTTCTTCCCGTTGATCTTGGTAGGCGTTACAGCTTTATCAGCTGCGTACGTCATCTATAATGCCCGCATGAATAAGGCCAAGCGGGTAAATGACCAGCTTACAAAGAGCTTGAACAGAGCCCGCGCTGCACACAAAAAGCTAAGCGGGGAGCTCAGAGGCAAGGCTGCCACAGAGAGCACCGAGAACCTTAAAAAGCGGCTGGCTGAGCTAGATGCACAGCTGAAAGAGAACAATGACGTAGTGCAGGAGGCCAGCAAGGGGGCTGATATTTACGCCCGCTTAAATGGTGAGCAAGCTGACCAGATTAATAGAGTCAGCGGGAGCATAGTCAAAAACTCAGGCGCTAACAGGGAGGCAGTGGCAGCTCACGGAGCTATTGCAAAAATTACACAGGAGCGTAATATATTGCTGGCAGAGCTACAGGATAGGCTCGATGCTGCATCGGAAAGCGCAGAGGATGATGCAGAAGCAGTAACGCAACTGAGCGCTGCACAGGAGCGGCTTAATGCTGCCATGAAAGCAGGCGAAAAGTTAGGCCTGGATCCGGATCAGCTAAATGTTAGCGGCCTGCTTGCTAAGCTAGGCGAGGGCGCAGACGATGGCAGCAACAGCCCCTTTGCTTCTATGTTTGTGCTGTCAGATGAGCAGATACAAAACGCAGATGCTGGCGTTCAGACTACGGTAGACAACGCAAAAAAGCGGCTGGACGATTTTCAGAAAAGCATGCAGAGCTTTGGCATGTCCTTAGCTGGCGGCATTCAAAGCGTATTCAGCCAGCTGCAAGAGGGCAGCAAGAGCTTTGGCCAAATCATGGGAGATATTCTAAAGCAGCTGCTGGTTAAGCTCGCGAGCATGGTTGTGGCTTTTGCTATCCTCACAGCGATTACAGGTGGGGGCGTCGGTACTTTAGGCGGCTTCATGAAGTCAGGCTTCGGCTTGCCGGGCGGTGCAACGCCGATGGCAGAAGGTGGCATTGTCAGCGGGCCTAGCCATATCCTCGCGGGCGAGTATCCGGGCGCAGCCAACAACCCAGAAGTAATTGCGCCCCTGAGCAAATTAAAAGGCATGATAGGGGGCGGTAACCTATCTGCAAGGGTGAGCGGAAGGGATTTGCTATTTACAGGAAATAGAGACGGCAACCATGCCCGCAGACAATACACAAGCACGCTTATATAATGGCAATCAGATTTTACAGCGAATTCACAAGCGAGCGCGGCAACACTTACCGGGTTAATATCTATGATATGGACTTCAGCGGGGTGGCTGAAGAATTTAGCAGCGCAGCTCCTGGCTTTGTGCTTTCCTACTATGGTGGCAAAGATGTATTTAGTCCGCTGATGCCAAGCACTTGCACCTTGCATATGATGGTGCAAACAGCTGCGCAGCAGACGCTGCTTACAGATTTATCAGATTTTCAAGAGGGTAAATTTATAATTGAACTGCGCGAAGATCCAGACGGCACAGACTTAAGGCATTGGCTTGGCATGCTTACGCCTGAAAGCATCAGGGTGCCCGACCAGGCCCCACCTTTTGCTGTAGAGCTTGAGGCTATCTGTGGGCTGGCTACTCTCAGCCGCCAAGACTATGACAGCAGCCTGATTGGATTAACTACCAACAGCGTCCTGGATCATTTGCTTACCAGCTTGGCAGGCATACCGCAGCAGCGGGCTATGTTTTCAGATACAGATGCATATCTGTTAGCCCCAAAAGATATTGAGCCCGTCACAGGCACCGCAGGAGATACATTTTTAGAAGATGTAAGTTTTGGAGCCTCAACCTATGACCCACAGCTAGGCCTGCGCACTATAGGCACCGCAGAGGATATGATCGTTCAAATCTGCGTTATGATGAATGCGCGGCTTTTTATGTATCGCGGTAAATGGTTGCTTATGCCCATTGCTAAAGTAATGAGCACGACAAGTTTGCTGCAGAATGTCCTGAGCTCTACAAAGCTGGGCGCTGTGAGCAGCGGCAGTAACATAGCAACACCCGTAACCTTTAACCAAAGCGACAGGCACAGGCTAGGCGGTGAATTCTACTATTTGCCTGCAGTGCGCAAAATCACAAGGGACATAAACTATTTCGGAAACACTCCCTTCGCTGGATCTCGCCAGCTCTATCCAAATCAATTCAGGGCGGTAGGCCACACCACAACAGGCGAGCCCACTTCTTTAGTGGTTTCGGGCAGCACCGCAACGAATATTGCCGCAGATAAGACTCTCAAGGTGCGCGGCTTTTGCACAGTTATATTGCCTTGGGATTACACTTCTTATCCGTCTTATGACCCACAGAGCAGGCTCAGCAGATGGCGCTTAGAGCTACAAGTAAAGTGCGGTAACCTATACCTAAGCAGAAACATTGGCTTTGATTTCAGCACAACTAGCGTAGACGCTTCCTTGCTGTATGATCCACCGGGCGGGGGAGTCAGCGGAGCTACAATCTTCAATACCTCAGAGCCTGACATTTACGAATGGACTACAGACAGCGCCAGCCGCGTGTATTTTTGGACAGGCGTAATGCGCAACGGGCATGCTGCTTATAACGGTGACCCTGTTACAGATGAAATAAACTTTCAATTTCTCACGCCTACGCTAGGCAGCGCACAGGCTGCCGATATTTCTATAACCATGCAAGTGCGCGGCTTTAATGGTGTGGCAGATGCCTCGCACCCTAGCGCATACACAGCACAGGCCAGCCTATACAACAGCTCTATTTGCCGCATGTTTGGAGATTTAGCTGTATACATAGGAGACGGCAGCGACAATGGTGACGTGCTGACCTTTGGCGCAGAGCTAACCAATGCGGCTACAGAAGAAATGCGGCTGCCTGTGGGTTATTACGCGGAAGGGCCTTCTGATGACATTTATAATTTCAGCAGCGCAGCCCTCACAGATACAAGCGGGCAGAATGTGCAAGGCTTTACAAGCCATAACACCACAAGCACAACCGCCTTAGCCACCCTGCTTTGTATTGACAGGCTTGAGCATTTCGGAGAGCAGCAAGAATGCTATCATGGAGATTTCCAAAGCGAGATAATCCTAAACCCAATTTTAAGCCCTCGCTTTCTGTCTAAAAATTGGATGATAACCAACATGCGGCACGATGGCGCATCAGATTTGTATGACCTGGATCTTGTAGCTGTTAAAGTGTTAGGCTCGCTTGATCCTGACTCGGTTACAGAAGTAAGGCGAAGCATCGAGCTAGTTCACAGCCCTTCTGATAGCATTACAAGCGTAACCGACAGCGTGCGCAAGGGTAGGCGAGATCTTAGCGAAGAAATCGCAGACATTGAAACAGATGTAGCCAACATCAGCCGCACCGCAGGTGCCACCGGGGGAGATAGCAGTATACTGCTGCAATATCTAGGTGACGTTAAAATTAGCGGGCCAGTAAATGGACAGGTGCTGGAATACAACACAGCCGCGCAGCGCTGGGCTAATGTCACACCTTCAGGCGGGGGCGGTGGCCTTGGCGGAAATGATCAAACGTTAAGCGCTGACAGGCTTATAGATTTAGACAGCCACAAGCTCACCTTTGCAGATGGCAGCACTACCAAAATGGCGATTTCTACAGCTGACGGGGTGCAGGTTTTTGGTAACTTCTATGTGGACAGTGGCACAGTAGCGGGCGGGGCTTTACGCTTAAATGAAGCCAGCCTATTGGGTAGCAATTACATACAGATCCAGGCTCCGCTTTCGGTTACTGCAGACACAGTCCTTACTCTACCCGATGGGGCAGGCAGCAGCGGGCAAGCGCTAACAACGAATGGCAGCGGCACCTTAAGCTGGCTGGATGTTGTGGCTAAGGAAAACCCTTTGGTAGAAAATGTGCTCACGATCGCCCCGCTTGTAAGCACCTCATCTCCGCGCTTATATATTAAAGGTGCAGACAACAATGGCGGGGTCTTTTTAAAGGTGCCGAATGCAATCAGCACAAACTTAACTTTCACACTGCCCGACACAGATGGGAGCAGCGGGCAGGCGCTAATAACAGACGGAGCAGGAGCGTTGAGCTTTGCAACGGCTGGCAGCGACCTCCTGCCCTTGGCTAAAATCTCAGGCCGCTGGATGTGGAGCAGCGTAGACGATGGGGAAAGGGTTATGACAGGATCCACTGCTTACGGGCCTTTTAATTGGTACAGCCATAGCAACGAGCCAAGCGATGCCACAATAAGGATTTACTCTAGTTCCCACACCGTAAATCAAACCTCTGGGAGCATGCCGGGCTTTTACCTTACTGCTTTCGGCGTACCGTTAGGGGTAGATACTAAAAGGGTGCGGGTAGATTTTAACTTCAGGGTGCAAAACGCCCCAAGCGGTACCACATGGGGCCTAAGTATATGGGGGGCTAATACGCCCGCTAACGGTACAACGACTAACTCTACTTTTACGCTTCGGGCTGTTTCTAGCGATATAAGCACAACCTCTATTAACTCAACTGCTTTCTATAGCGGTACGGTTACTAGCACGGGCGTTATTGCGAATGACTACATTTTGCCAATGTTTGAGAATAGAGGGGGCTCGCTGAATAGCACCACATATATATATGGACAGATAAACCTCTATCTAGTAGACTGATGATCTTTCCGGAAACTCCTATAACTGAGCTTGACAGCAAAGCGACACAGGCCGAAATAATTTTGAAAATCAATGAGATTATTGGGGCTATCAATGGCATGTGGAATCCAGCAGACGGCACAGAAGCATGAGAGAGATAACAGAAATAATCCTGCATTGCACAGCCACCCCGCTCGGGCGTGACATTCATATAGATGAGGTGCGGAGATGGCATACACAGGAGCGTGGATGGTCAGATGTTGGTTATCATTATTTGATTACGTTAGACGGGTGCCTTGAGCGCGGGCGCTTGCTGCCTACAGTAGGGGCGCACACTAAAGGGCACAACCTCTACAGCGTTGGCGTGGCTTATGTCGGCGGCCTGGATCTTGATGGCAAGCCAGCTGATACGATGACCTGCGAGCAGGAGGAGACGTTCGAGCATTTATGCTTTGCCTTGCAGATGGCGCTTTGTCGCCCGCTGGGAGTGAGTGGGCACAATGACTACAGCAATAAAGCCTGTCCCGGCTTCAGCGTCAAAAAAAAATGGCCTCAGCTATAGCTTACAGCCAAAAAAAAAGAGGGACTAAATCAGCCCCCCCTTTTAATTAATCCATGCCATGCGCTTATGCCTAAGCTATAGCTGTCACGAAGCTACACTATAAAACGATGCCACACAACCTGCAAGAGCTTTGTGCTGTCAATTTAGGCGTCCTCACCTTCGAAATTTTGCGGCATCAGGAGCTGATTGATTGGGGTCTAACAGCAGCAGGCTCTGCCACTCTGATTATTTACAACCTCATCAGGATCGTGCGCATGCTAAGAAATCAACAGGCCAAAAGTGAACAACCAAAAAAAAAGGGAAAGGGGAAAGGGTAAAAGGTGCAGCTAACTTGGCAGCATCAAAATAAACCATATGAGCAAGTACACACTAAGCGACAGCTTTACCGCGCAACCCGAAAAAACCCCGCTCTTGCGTTTCCCTGACGGAGAGACGGAGTTCAGAGTAATCAGCGAAGATTTTGTGCAATGCCTGAGTTTGTTCGTCAAAACAGCAGACGGCAAAGGATACAGCAAAATATGGGAGCACACAGATGAGGTGCCAGAGCTCCCTGCAGGCCATGCTTATGAAGCAGGCCGAAACCCTAAAAAGGTTGTCCTGTTTAAAGCTGTTACGAAAGATGAACAGGACACAGGCAAAATCCTTGTAGCCAGCATGAAGCAGACAGAAGATATTCTGGATGAAGCCAACCTACGGGAAGGCCTAACTGTTAGCTGGATGACATGCAAGCGCAGCGGTAAGGGTATGCAGACTACTTACAAGATCCGCAGCCAGGATCCTACAGCCTTCAGCAAGCAGTGGCCTGATTTAGCAGAGTCGTTGGACTTTAGCGAGGCAATGGCATGAGCGTATTAATGCCCAAAGAGCTGGCTGTGCTAGATAGCGCCCTCACAAGGTTTGTGCTAACCTTCGAGTCCACTAGCGAGCAGAAGCGCCAATATCAGATGCTGCAAAAAATGGAGCGCTGCCACGATCAAGCACTTGACAACGCTAAGAAAGCCACGCAGCAAGCCATTGCTTTTGGCATGGTTGCCAATGGGCTGATGCAGGACAACTGCAGGGCTGAGGCTGCTAAATGGGAGCAGGTGGCTAAGATGGTGCTGGATGCCGTGCAGCTTGTATGCCATGACCAAAACGGTAAAAGATAAAGTGTATCCGCCAGAAGTGGCTGAAGCTATCAGCAGGGCTCGCTCTGAGCGGTGGGCCCTGTGCAGCCACCTAGCTGCCTACCCTTACGACCATAAATGCTGGATCCGCAAGAGGCAGATAGATAGAGAACTTTATAAACTTACAGGACATGCGATATACAGAACTCCCTAAAGATGATCAAGCAGACTTTCTGCATGCTTGCCGCAAAAACCTCAATAACCGCTTAGAGGTATGGATAAAGGTTGCAGATGAAATGCATGATGTGCAGCTTACTGAGTTAGAAGCGCTGCAAATGAGAAACAGCATAAGAGCTCAGGAGGATAAAGGCGACAGGTTCCACCCAATGCTAAAAAACGATGTCCCCTGGTTTTGAGCGCTTGCTGTCCAAGCTGACCCTAAAGAACAGGCTGCGCCTGGCTGCGTTATATCATTATTTTGTGAAGGATCATAATAAATACGGCGGTAAAGGGCAGATAAGGGAAAGCATGCTAAATAGCTGGCTTGGCAATGATCCGACTATCGGCCATTTAGAATGGAAACAGCGTAACCCTTATATGAGCAATGAGCAGATGCTTAAGGCTATGGTTATAATCTATAACAAGCAGCAGGCCTGCACTCATTACACGGCTCGCATGATCTATGATAAGACAGAGCAAGGGCAACCAGGGCAGCAAATGAGCATAAATGATTGACAGCAAAGAGAAAGGGAAGCGCTTTGAGCGTTGGGCTGCTAAATGGTGGCACCAACTGACGGGCAGAAACGTAGAGCGCACCGCTGCTGTAGCCCCTCAGCTAGACAACGCGGGCGTTGATCTGATCGGCACAGGCATCTGGGTTGTGCAGTGTAAGAGCGTAGAGAGGAGCATGGACATGCATAAGATCCTGGACAGGATGCCACTCAATGCAGGCATCAATATTGTTATGCATAAGCGCAGCAAGCGGGGCACGGTTGTAAGCCTTATGCTGGATGATTTTGGCTTCATATTAACTAAAATCGAGAGTGAAGATTTACCCCGTCCTTCCTCTAACTGAGGGGCAGCCCCTGCTGTTTGAGCAATGGCATGAGCTAGGCGCAGGCGTGCTGTGCAAGCTGTACGCCTACGGCAAAGAGCCGCATGCTGTGGCAGAATATATGCGCATTGTGCGTGCCTTAGCAGATAACAAGAGCAGCGGCACAGCAGCCCCTGCAGCAGATGAGCGCATAGATAACTGCCTCGCTGAGATAACCTGCACAGCTGGCCTGTGCTTAATAACGTTGCAAGATGCCTTGGATGCCTGAGAAACCCCACAAAGAGAAGCAGACGCGCAGAGCCCGATGGCATGGATACGGCACTACGCGCTGGCGCAAGTTGCGTAAGATTACCCTGGCCTTGGATCCGCTATGCAGGGAGTGCAAAAGCATTGCAACCGTCCTAGACCACATCAAGCCTGTAAGGGATGGCGGCGAGCCTTTCGACGCAGCCAACCTGCAGCCGCTGTGCGCTACCTGTCACAACAGCAAGAGCGGCA